>ERZ887851.2121-NODE-2121-length-15920-cov-10.794138_pt1 | contig 15920 bp, 17 predicted proteins | sample MGYA00521100_ERZ887851 | MGnify/ENA primary metagenome ERZ887851 (study PRJEB32303, sample SAMEA104408602) | aquatic metagenome | biome: Brackish water; feature: Pelagic; material: water | place: Baltic Sea | collected 2014-06-06T16:11:00 | depth 11,444 m ...
ACTTACTAATATCAATAGTACTTACATCTACCGTTGTGTCAATTGGATTTTCAACCTCGAAATCTGCGAAACTAATAGTCTTAGGTGGACTAGGAGTTCCAACCGTAGTTTTATCTACATTCTTGTCATATGGAAGAACCTTATTTTTATTAATAACACCAACAGGTAACTCTTGCTCTACAATTGGACTAGGAGTTCCATCCTGCGACTGCTCCGTTGTAACCTCCTCGGATGGCTCTGAGGAGGCGGGAGTAAAATTTACAGGTTTGCCCTCCTTGCCATTCTCTTGTATAAGAAATACAGATTGAAAATCTTCTGATTTATCGGGGACTTCTATACCCTTACTTTTTACAAAGTTGTAGAATTGATTAGCCATTTCTGAATCTTGCATAGCGGATTGAAACTCCTTATAAGAATTTGGAACTTCTATCTTTTTAGATTTTACATACTCGTAAAACTGCTCTCCTTTTTCGTCCATATTACTTATCCTCCTTATTTTGAGAATGGGTTTTTGACATCATTTGTTGGTATAATACCTTTCATCCTATTTGATGCATCTACACTAGTAGCTTTTGATTCTTTTGCTATCGCGCTCCCTATAGCATTCCATGTAAGATCGCCTTCATTAATATACTTATACAAAGGTCTTGACTCATCTAATTTATAATATTCACCACTACTGCTTACTTTGTAAAGTAATTGATCAATTTCAGACAGTTTTTCAAATGCTTCAGGACTCATTTCCAAATCTTTTCTGTAAGCATTAAATTCAACAACATACCTTTGATCTTTCCCAGTCTTTCCCTCTTCCAAAGCAAACAAGCGATTTATTTTTGCTGGCTCACCTGTTCTATTTTGTCCTTTACCGTAACTTTTACTTCCTGCGAAACCTTTACTAGCTTCAGGATCATAAAAATCTATATTAACTGGTTTGGATAAACTTAGAGTTGTTGCTTTTGTATCAAATTTAGTTTGCCCATTAGCGTCTTTATAACCCTCTGGTAAAATAAGTTCATAATCAGCAGATTGAGATAAAGTAGAATCTAATTCAGTTTGTCCCTTTGCTGCTAGTTTATCTCTTTCTTTTCCTTCAGCAGTTTGTTGAATTTCTTGACCAACTTGTCTTGATTTCTTAGGTAAATAAGGCTCTAAGGCATTCATTTGATAAGTCTCGAAATCAACAATCTGATTACCCGCACCTTCAATTATTTTTTTATCGGTGAGATACTGGCTATACAGTGATGCAAATGTTGAGTTTTTTATTGATTCAGTATAAGCATCTAAATCTGTTTGGGACACATTTTCCATTTCGTTAATGATATTGTAGTCTTCGAATCCCTGCTTTTTGTACTGTTCAATATCCTTATAAGTAGATTTATTAGCATTTAACCAAGCAGTAGCACCAGCCTGTACAGCTCCAACTTCAAATTCTAATGGTTCAGTTCCTAAATTTAATGCTTTGTTTATTTTTGTTAGCTCTGTTAATAATTTTTGACCCTTATAGTCGTCTTTATAGTAGTTTAAATACTGAGATTTATAATCATCGGCTTGATCAACACCTTCAAAAACTATTTGCATCTCTTTTGTTATAAGAGGATTTATATTATCAACCAAATTTTGATATTGGGTAGCCTCTCCACTTACGGTAGCTATCCTTCGCATAACATCTACATTGTTAGTTAATTTTCCAGTTCGTATATCAGTAATTATTTGATCTGTATCTGCACTAATTTTTTGCTGTATTGCTTTTGGTAGACCTAAACCTTGAATCTTAGCAATATCATCTAAATATTTTTGCTGTTGTGTTGCTTTTGCCTTTTGTCGGAGTGCTTGTTGCTGAATAGCAGTTTTAGCAGCAAAACTTAATTCTTCGCTGCCAATAGGTTTATACTGAAAAGCGGCTTGTTTGCCTCGTACTAACTGTGCTGATAAATCTGCCATAATTTATTAATTATTTAATACCTGAAGGTACAAATGCTGTGTTAATTCCTGAATCAAATCCTCCTGAACCAATACCCGATACATAATTCGTTTCAAGCCCTGAACCATAGCCAGACATTCCTGGAGAATAGTCTAATCCTGTACCATATGCTTGTGACAAAGAAAGATTTTGCGGAGGAGTATAATTACTAAATTGGTTAACTGATGCTTGAGTAGTTCCTTGACCATATGGATCTTGAGTTTGTTTACCTTGAGGCAACCCAACCATCGTCCCAAGACCTGTCATTGTTGACTGGAGTCCAGCTTGTTGTTGAGAAAGTCCTTCTTGTCTAGCTTGTTCACCACGAGATAAAGCTAGTTGACCTAATTGCATTTGCTCTTGGTAAGTCTGCATTCCTCGCTGTCCCATTTCACCAAGTACTCTTTGTGCATTTCGTTCTCTTGCAGCAACATCTGCCATTCCAATGCTAGTATATGATTGTGCGAGTCCTGCCTGTGCGCGACCTATACCCATAAGTCCTGCTCTACGATCCTCTGTGGCAGCTAGTCCTACACCAGCAGCACGTTCTGCTTGCTGTTCCATGTACTGACGCTGTGCTTCAGGTAAACCTACAGATTCCCTTCTTTGAAGTTCATTGTAGTACGCTTGGTTATAATCAGCGTATCTAGTATCCTCTATTTCACCGATAGCTGTATCTATGTCCCTATTTGCTCTACTCTGTTTGTTTGCACCACCAGCTACTTGGGATAAACCTATCCCCGTCTGTATTGCACCCGATATTAATGGTAATGGAATCATAGTTACAAATTTAATGTTTTATAGTGCTTTTATCTTGTATAGTTTGAAATTAAAAAGTCAAAACTTGCAGAGAGAATTTTATATATTTTATTTATTCCTGAGTTAATCTTAAATCTTGTGTATACCCAATATCCACGTACCTTATCCCCTTCTATAAAGTCAGAGTAACTTGTACCTGTTCCCGTTCTCATGTATTCTGAGTATAACTGTCCTTCTTTTAATACAAATGTTGTTCCTGTGGAGATTTTCCCGCGACTATCTTGTACACCTCCAGGGATAGATTCATCAGTACCCGTAGTGTCAACAGTGTCTATAGCAATTAAGAAGTCTGTTTCATCTAACTCAGCATCGTCTGTTGTAGCTTTTAATGCCGTTGTTTTCCATATCTTAACTTGATCCGCACCCATATTAGATATAACATCAATATAGGCTGGGTAATCCACACCATAATAACTTTGCGGATTGCTGTAATCATCGTGGATGTAAAGATTACCACCACGGAATGAAACAAACTCTAATCCAGCACTAGATAAAAATTCAGCATCAAAACTATGGAAAGATGTCCACGCCTTTAAGTTCTCATTATAAGTTATAGTCTGAGTAGTTGTAGGGAATATAGAAGCTGTTGCGTTACCTGGTTTTGTTGGGCTTAAAACACCTCCAAAGAAAATCCCCAACTGGTCGTGTAAATCAGCATAACCTGATGGTGGTAACCCAATTGTTATTTCTGTAGATGTTAAATTTGTAATAGCAAATTCATCTTTAAAGCTAGTCCATGTATATGTACCAACAAAGTTATCTTGTCTTGGAATAAATAGAGTTATAAACTGACTCACGTATACATTATATATAGAAGTATCCCCTATCGTAAATGTAAGTTCCCTTGTAAGTGTATCGTATGATGTGTTTGCTGGAAAATTAGCAGTTCCAATTACCTCTGTATTCCATTGCATACATAAGGTATATTCGTCTGTTCTTCTGTCATAAGCTCCAAAAGCATTAGATGTTTGTGGAGACTCCGTCATTTCGCGGAATACCTTTTTAAAGTACTTATTCATACCTTGCTCTGATATTGGCGTAATACCGTCTTGAGATAATCTACAAACTTGTCCACGAGTTATATCAACAAAATACTTTCTGTAATTATTAGCAGCAAAAGATTCAGGATTTCTACCAATACCCGCTGCTGCCCCATAGTACATTACATCACTAATTGGAGTATTTGCACCAATGGTTATGTTTGAACCATCTAAGGTTGTGGTAACAGCTCTGTCACTTTCCACATATCCTGTGTCGTTTTCGTGAAAAATGAAAGTTTTACTGCCATCTGTATACATATGTTGAATGGCACGTAACGCTCCATTAGCGTCTTTAAAGTTAATGTCATGAATAGTACCTAAACCATTATATCCTTGTTCTGGTGAAAACGGTTCAGAATATCTGATTGTTGTTGGTCGCTTTACTTCACCCAAGAATCCAGTAATGTCTTCATCTTGAGATGTAGAGCGTATACTTCTGTTTGGTCTACCTGCACCCCATGTTTTAGATTCTACCTTATCGTAGTGGTTAGCGTCCTCTAGATAGTAAGTCATTGATTTAGAATTACCACCCGCTTCATCATATTTCCAAATATAAGTTCTAGCTTTTAAAAAGCTATCTCCGTTATACAATGATATTGTAGCAGCAGATGCTGATGATTGATCATAAGTTGCATTGGATCTGTGAAAATATCTACCCGAAGACTCATATACAGCATCGGTAAACATTTCATAATAAAAAGAATTTTCTGTTGTGGTAATTGGTGAATATATCTCACACAGTAAGCCTGCTACATTATCATTAACTAATCCATTTTCATTTCCTGCGTCAAAAATTTCACCTGTTCCAGTTAAACTACTTGGTAAATCATTTATCCTAATTACTATAGCATTAACATCAGCATTGTATCCAATTATTTCTGCATCAGCATCAGCGGAAAAATAATTACCTGGTGCTGTAGGTCTAGAACTCGCTGATACTATTGTGTATGCAAATCGTAATCTATCACCTGGTGTAAAATCATATGCTGTATTTGTAGAGCTTATATTACTATATCCGTATTGACTAGATTGTAATGCGTTTAGTGGGATATATAATAATTCTTGAGTTCCTATCAAATCGGAAGCTGCTGTTAAAGCTGCTGCTGCTACACTAAATTCTGGCTTTACGTAACCTCTAATAAAGAATTTATTAATAAATGGGTTTGTTTCCGCAGTGGAAGCTGCTATTCTAGCAAGTTTATCTGATACAGATAATGGAAAAGATACATAATTCCTAATACCATTATTTGTAGTTTTTACAATGTGATATCTAGTTGCCCAAGATGGGGCATCGTGTGATAAATATATCTCAGCATATCTTTGACCTATTTGATCATAAGTTTGATTATCAAAATAATCAGGATCTATCCACCACGGGTTGTTTACCGTAAAATTAGGATGCTCTATAACTGTAGATAATCTACCATTATCATCACTATAAACAATACCAAAAGTATGCGAAGTTCCTCGTTTAAAACTTTGAATTGGAGACTGAGCAATTCCTTGCGAAGCTACTGGGTAGTTTCTGAAAAAAGGCTCTAATATAATATTAACATTTGTTAAACCACCCCCACTAGTAAATCCAGAAACCACCTGTACTACTCTATTTGATGGTTTTATAATTAAATATTCATTACCACCAGATGCTGCACTAACTGCTTCACATAATTGATAACCCCACTCAATATTACCAAGATTGTCAATTCTTAATAGCTGATTATTATTTATTCTGTCAACAAACGAATCAAGTAAATCTGATACAGTTAATGTTTCTGAAATAAAACCAACATTCATACTTGCATTTTTCGAAAGATTTCCCTCCCTTCTAGGGTTATGAATTTTTGGATCTGCTAATGGTATAATAGAACCCCCATGATAGACATAACTAATAGCAAATGAAATTTTAACAGAATCTCCAACTTCCACAGATGCTGGAAATTTAAATGCCAATCCCTGACCACTAGTTGTTGGCAATTGTGATGGCGAGAATATGGGTAAAGCTACTGGTGCAATTGGTGGATCAAATATAGAACCATTACCATTGGGATACGATGCTGCTGTTATTGATGTAGCCGATATAGTTCCAACATCTGTTACTTCATATACATCTATTGATCCAATTACACTATATGGATTACCTCTTTCATAGAATTTGACAACTGGTGCATTTTCCGTTATTGAATTTTCTCCATTTAATTCATAAGGTAATCCTTCAGTAAAGTTTGAATATAAAATTCTATTGCGAGATGTGATAGATTGTGCCTTTGCCCTTCTAGGAATCCAAGACATAAGTTGTGTAGCATCATTTGTATCTAAAGGCATCAATGCTTGAGTGCCATCAAAATTAAATGGTGTGGTTAGTTTATCAGCCACTGTTCCTACCTCATACCCTAGATTCGTACTTATATCTACACAATCAATAGTTCCTGCTAATTTCCAATCACCAGGATTTTTATCATTCATTGCTTTACGAATAGCAACCTTTACAGTTTTATAAATTGTTGGGTCAGGTAATGGAACATCAACCCTTATGGTATTATTTATGTTTGAAATATTAGAAACAGAAACTAAATCTAATTCACCATCAGATGGGTACTCTGAACTTTTAAATAAACTAATTGGACTCCAAGAGCTTTCTCTACCATCAGATTTAACAAACTTTAATTTAAACTGATAAATACTTCCAACCAAGTAATTGTAACTACCACCGTTAGATGTATAGTTTATGATAGGTTCTTCTCTTGGTGGCTTTACAATGTTTGTAAAACTTTCTGATAATCTGTTACCATATATATATCCTGCGGGACAAAATTCCCAATCACTTTGAGGAACTACGGAAGTAGTTGAACTTGTTGGGTTTTGAGCAGTGCTATTCTTTGCTCTGTAATATCTAGTTATTGCGACAGGGCTTCCATTATCCGCTGTAATAAAAATATTTCTAGAATAAACATCTCCAGCACCAACATTAGTTGGTGATACTGTATCAAAATTCCCAAAGAATTTTCTATACTTGTACAAACCTCCACTTTGAATAGAGTCGTAAGTGCGTAGTGCTTGATCGATATTAATATTCTTAGGCTCACCCCAATTATCAGTAAACAATAGATAGCTTGTATCGTTTGCATCTACAACATTTATAGATGTTACCAAGTAGTTTGCATTAAGGTCTAAGACATTCCCTGAGTCCTGAATTATAGTTTGATATTCATTTAAACTATAATCGTAGGCAAATATTCTGTTGTTTCCAGCATCATTAAAAACTATAAAGATAACACGATTGTTAACATCATCATCGTAAGCTCCAATAACTTTATTGTCACCACTTGGTAGAGTTTGCGAACCAGGTAAACGATTTCCCTCTGCATTTGTGATTACACCAACAGCACCCCTCTCACTGTTTCCATTACGAATGTTTAGGGCGTAACGGTACATACCTGAAGATAACAAAGACTCAGCCAAGTCCGTATTCATCCCCTTTTCAAATGTGCGCTTTTCTACTGGCATAATTAATACTTAGCTGATCCGTTAATAGTAGTTCGTGAGGCATTGATCATATTACCCATAGACTCACTTGCGAATCGTACACGAGCATGATGCTTGGCATTCAAATAATCATTTCTTGATATTTGTTTTTCTCCTGGGCTATAGCTTCTTTTGAACTTCATCATTCTATAGTGAGTACCATACTCAATAGCTTCTACTAAAAACGGATGTACTAAGTATTCTGCACCCACCTTGTTTGGGTCTCCTAAGTATTCTATGACTACTTGACCACTTACATTCGATGAGAACTCCACAAGACCTCTTTCCCAATCCATTCTGAAAGAGTATGCTCCACCACCTTTATTTCCATACCAACGTCCAACAGCTTGTCCGTTTCTAAACATAGATGTATTGACAGCACCTACAGTAGCTGTTTCAACCTGATTGCTGTTTGTGCTACTTGCATTTACTATTAAGGTATTGTCTGAATAGATTTCAACGAATCTTCCGTTACTATCAGAGAAACCTAGTCGGATAACACGAATGACATCTTGCGGGAGAGTAGCCTTTGCTGCGTTCTCAACAGTGAGTACTTCAACCTTTGGTACACCCGATACATCGTAGTGCAAGTCCTTCAATGAATTAATTGCAGCACGTAAAGCACGTGGGTATTCATGCATTGAATCTTGACCCTTATCGATCAAGTAACCCCTTACTATACTATCTAGTGTGTACTGTGTCATACTCCGTCATTTTGATTGTCTCGCGGAATTTGCATTTGCGTAGCCAATATCTGTAGTGCTAATTGAATAATGTTCATCTCCATATCTACAGGAGCAGGAATGTTATCGTCTGGCTCAAGAGATGTTGTGTCAGGAATTAACCGAACGAATATTTCAAAGTCTGGTTCAAATTCTGCACCCTGAATGTAAATTCTATCCTTCTCTGGAATGTAACCTAACTTACCCTCTAGTTGGAAACTATCAAGACCTTTAAACATTGAATTGAATCCAGAATCTAATGGTACAAACAGATCATCAATGTCTGTTGTAGATGCTACATGATAAATGCCCATATTGTTAAGCAACGATTCTAGTGTGCGGATTGGTAGCTTGGCGTACCATTTGTTTCTCAGCGTATCCTTTTGGACAGGAAGTACATATTCTCGAAAGCACGCATAAGGAATCGTATCAATACCTTGAGCTTTATTTGCATATATCAGATCACGGAGAACTTTATTTGTTGCCTGAGATGCTGCAAGAATTGCCTCTTGTCTTGAAATCTTACTACCAACAACTTTCTGTCCGTATAACTTCTGAATTTGTTCACCTATTCGATATATTGTTGCCATTAAGTGTTCTGTTCTGCATTAGCTGATTGATAAAGATCCCCTTCACGAGTCTCTATACCCATATATTTACATATTCTCCAAACAAAGTCTTCAAAATCATCAATCTCAAAATCTGTGCTGTCTCCTGGTGCTACTCCAGCATTTGGGTTTGTTGTTGTTCCCCCTGTCTCTGCAAACACAGGTGTGCTTCCACTGAATGTATAATTCCACCAAGGGATTATTGGTTCTTTTATGTACGTAAGTGTTATGTTGTTTATTTCTTGTGGGTAGACATCAAAGAAACCATCCATGTTTCGCATGATTGGAAACTGTCGGGTAGGTCTGTTTACTTCTGATCCTAATCTTTCTGCCCACTCACTGTCTCTTACAAACTCAACAGGTGTCACACGACCCTCACCTTGAAAAATATAATTAGCATACGCACTACTGTAGTAGTAATAGTCTGTTGGTTTTGTTGCTTGACCACCACTTAAAGTAATAGATTCTACCTTCTTTATTGTAGAGAAGTTTTCAGATACCTCATAGTTGAACTCGTAACCTTGTTGATTAGCGTTGTAGTATGATTCATCCAATAGTTCAATCTGAGCAAACTCAGCATACCTATTAAACTCAGCAGGGGTGAGAATACCACTAACTTGATTCTTGTTCACTAATTGTTGAACAGCCTTATATACTTTGTCTATTAACATTAACTTATAGATGATGGGTAAGCAGTATAGTAAATAATAACCTTAGCTTCCGCTGGTGACCAATCACTATAAGTACCAACACTATCTGCGTTACTTAAATAAAGTCCATTATTTAGTAATGTAGCTGCACTTACTGTATTAGGTGTAATTGGAGACATAGCGTAATTTCCCTTTGTGCCATATCCTACTGCTGTGGAAGAAGAAATTCCACCTGTTCGCCATATAGAATTTGCTGCGTTATAAGCATTTCCTGATGCTGTATCACTTAAAATTGAAAAGTCTACTATTTGAGTTCCAGAAGTTGGTGGTGTAGTTATGTAAACTTGCGCACTGTGTATATGGAATATTCTTTCAGAGCCAAATTCGGCAAGTTGAATGGAAGTTGTATTTAAACTGTGAATCTCACCTGGGTTTAAAGAAACAACAAGTCGTTGAAAGTTTGATTGAATTTCACTAACAATTGTTGTTCCTGAAACTAATGAATTAAAATTGTAAGACTCTTGTGGGGATACTAACAACTGACCTGCTGTTGCTGCCTCTAAAACAGTACCTACAAATTGACTTTCTGAGTTTGGTGCAGGATTGGTATTTGTTAAGTTTCCGCTAGTAGAAAGGTAAAGCCTATTTCCTGCAAAATAACTTAAAGTATTTACATCCTCAAACAAACCGTATACTAAAGCCTTACCTGAAGCTGCAATTGCAATGTCTGCATATACTAGTCCAATAGTTTTTGCTGAAACTGCTAATGTATTGTCAGCAAGAGATACCTCTGGAAGACCTGTGGTTGAATCGTATCCTGTTACATATACAGCTTTACCTTTATTTAAAATACTACCTGTATCGTTATAAACATTTAAAAATAAAGCATTACCCTCAAGAGATATTTTTCCTAAATTATCATCGTATGTTCCAGATACACCATAATTGGTAACACTAGTAAACATCTCTCCAACGATGTCTTGGATTGACTCACTACTTCCTCCGATTCCGTATACTCTACGTGATGGAGCAGATGGGTCTTGTGCGGAAGTACCTTGACAGTTTGTTAAAGCCTTAATTTTTGCAATGATGTCATCAAGTGCGGCTGTCTTACTACAAGTAACAGCCTCTCTAAACTGAAGTGCGAGAGAACAAGTGTAAGTATAGTTACTTAATAGTTGTGCGTAATTACTTCTTTGTAGTGTTGCGGCATCGACAACTTGTTGACGCAAGTTTTCAATACAGTCATATACATCACACAGGGCATTATCAGGATCAATTGTCTCTGAGTCGTATCCTATTCCGCTTTCTTGATAAGTAAATGTATCATAACCTGTAGTAGCAGCAATAGTATATGTTACATCATAAGATAAGGTGGTTTGCATTGCACCTGTCCAAACATTTGATGTGGTTATATATAACGCTGTTGTTGTGTTTGCTGCACTTGTTGATATGTTAGCTTGATTACTACCCGCTGGATACTGAAGAGTAAGGGAACGACTAGCTGCGCTAACTGTTCCGTTGTTTACAGTATAGGGCGTATTATCATCAACTCGGAAGCTAGGGGCATATACATCTGCCTCAGAAGCTAGTAGGGGATCACGAGCATCAATCTGAAAATTAATGGTATGTGTATCACTAGAACCAACGTCTGCTACGAAGTTAAAGTAGTATTTACCTTTTTGAATGTTATCATTGGAGTCTAGCGGGATAGTAATAGTGGTATTAGATGCACCACTAAGAATGTCGCTAGTAGACCCTGACAGATTGTTGTAAATGTCTGAGTCGTTATACTGAATTTGAAGTTTACCCGAATCACCAGTAGCTGCTGTAACAACAAAAGTGTTCTGTGTTGTGTTTGTCCCTGTTCGGAGTAACTTTACCGATATTGCCATTTTATAAAGTAATTGTTAAAACAAAAGTATTCTATTGATTATGGGTGAATTTGTAAAAACTATCTTACTCTACGTGAGTTGTTGCCTGCGTTGTTATATTTTGGTAACCAGTCTGATACATTATACGTTACCTCAATCATGTGCTTTGGTTTTTTTGTAGCAATCAATGCCATTCCCGCAGCCATAGCACAGTCAAATGCTGTTCGTTTATTTGGGTCAAACTTCTGCCAGTCACTTATTAGTTCTAGAAAGGGGCAAAAACCATGACTCTTGTTCTCTTCATTATACCCTATATAGTCTTCAATGTGTGCCTGAGTTATATTGCTGAGGGCTTCTCCCGCATCAGTTCCAGTCATCGGCATACCTCTGTGACCTTTTATCCTTTTCTTTATAGAGTCATCATTTAGTGGGTTGAATAAACAGTACCCATCATATCCACGCTTGTGAAAATAATCAAGCACACCATACACGTTCTTCTCGCAAAGAAAATCAGAGGAGTAAAACACACATTGCATAATCATATCCTCTGCCTGTTCGTGCGGATGATTTGTACGTGCTAAGTACTGACATACCCACGCCATCTTCATCTGTGGATATTTATAATGCTGTTCTAGTAACGTGTAGGCAGCACCCATCGAACCTTTGTCTGTTGTTGCTCTATGGGCAAACGGGTCAGCTCCAGTCTTACAGTTGTCTCTTGTTGGTTTCCAATGTCCTGCAAATCTCTCTTTCTTATTTCTGTCCTCCTCTGGTGGCATCCAAGCTACTAACCACTTACCATCATCATTAGGTTTGAATATTACATTACCATCCTGTATACCATCCTCCCACATAAAGTTACCCTTTACAGGTTCTGCAATTGGGTCTATTGTGGAGGAGTACATATACTGTTCGTATAGCTTACGCTTATTGTATCTATTTGTGTTTTGGATAACAGTAAAACAGTCATCTAATTTTCGCGGGAACTTACGCTTCCAGTCTGTAAGGTCATCACCGTCAAGACCTTTCTCCTCTGAGTCTAGCCATTCTTTAGCAGAATTTAAGTCGGAGTACCCCCACTCGTCAATAAATCCACCCTCAAACAGCCCATACTCTGCAGGGAAAAATAACCTGACCATTGTAGATGTTGTTCTTCCGTTATCGTTTAGCTTGCGTGGATTAGATGCATCCCATATCTTTTGTGCTGCTTCTCCACCACCCTTTTCCATCTCTTCAACAGTAGTAGCCCAAAATGCAAAGCCCACAACCTTTCGTCCTATCACACAACAAATCTTGGATATCTGTTGTGTTTTGTATGCATCAGCTTCTTGTCGTTTTCCAAACTCATCTTGGAACTGAAATGTGGTACGTGTACCATCCATAGCTGTCTCTGTAGATGGATATGCATAGATACGTGAATTAAGTACTTCTTTGTACTCCCGCACTTGTGTCTTTGTAGATTTACGCTGTGGTTCAGCAAACATCAACTCTCTAGATACTGTGGTGTATCCTGTATCAATTGGTTTCCAGAATGATGGTAGCCGCTGCCACGATCCAACGAGCTTCATCAAAATACCCTTGGAGTCAGCATCAGTCTTGGATTGTAGAGCAAACAGCGCATTGTATCTTTCTGTTGTGTCCCAATAACCATGTGATGCTCCGAGCATGGTCTTACCTGAACGCCTAGTTCCAAGGTATGCTAGTCCTGTGTGGTCATTGTGGTTCTTTGCCCACCAAATTGAATAAGATATATCTCTGTGTAGGTCAACAAACTTTGGATTACCGAAGCCTCCATCTAGGTCTTCAATAGGAATCATCCAGTATTGAAGAGTCATGTAGTAGTGACCTGTTATCCACTCTAATTTATCACCATTGTAAAACCACAGTCCGTTTCGTCTGCGTTCCCATTCTTTGTCCAGGAATTGTTTTTTCTCTGTATTGGAATTAGGTAGAGAGTCTATCTGTTTTACATAAGACTTATCGTAGTATGGGAATGTTCTGTTCTCTTTACTCTTCCCGTAGTTTTCTATCTCTTTGTATTTTGCGGGAGGTTCGGGTAATTCAATATCAATATCCCAAATACAATTAGGTATAGTTTTGGAGAAGTTTATTACCCTCTCAAAATTATCATGTGCCTGCTTACACTCTTGTGCCGCTGTCATGTCTTGCGAATGTAAGATTCAACAGAACCATCCTCAGCCTTAGTCCTACGATCTTGCTGCTCTTGTAAAATAGTCTTGTCTATCTTAGCTAAGATTTGTTCAAGGTTGGATGTGATAGTTAAAGACTTCTCGCTCCAAGTAACAAAGTTCTTGAATGGTGCAGAGTCCTCCTTAAAATCAATCTTAGTATTTTCTATCTCCTTGGATAGCTTTTTAATCTGTGACTTAATTGAGAAATATACATCACAGTAGGGAGAGTTATGAAACTCTTTCAGTAGCTCCTTTGCCTCAAGTTCAGATAAGGCATCAATCTGTTCTGATTTCATTTATAGTTAATTAACTACAAACATAAACAGAAACAGTGCTTATTTTTTGCGCATTCTTTTAGCTGGCTTTTTCTTAGCTGGCTTTTTCTTAGCTGGCTCTACACCAATCATTATAACCAATCCTCCCCCTGCTCCTTTTTTTGCGTGCATTAGTAAGACTTTTTACGTATTGTTTTTTTCTTAACAACTACTTTTTTCTTAGGCTTCATTGTCTTTTTCTTTCCGTACACTTTTGGTAAATCTAAAAAGCTACGCATAATGGTAATATTATAATCCACTTATATTTATCAGCCCAGTAAGCTGCACTCATCTTACCCCTCTTGATATTCTTAGAGTGACGAGCTTTGAAAGACGCACGTTTCTTTTTCATGGCTTCGGATTCTCCAGCCTTTGGCTTACCTGCTGTTTTTGCTCCCTGCTCACCAAAACGAATTGTTTTGATTTTGTTTCCTTCCTTAGCCACAACAATGTGTGACTTTTTAGGATGCTTGGGAGTTCGCTTAGGTTTATTATATCCGCTAACGCTTGCTCTCTGTAAACGTGAATCCTTCTTAGCTGCCATTAGTTGTTATGTATTGGATGTGTTAACATACAGTTTTCTTCAACAAATTTCTGTGTTTTATCTACCACTTCTTGTAACAGTTGATTACTAAACTCTAACGTCTCAATATAGCTCATAACATCATCATCTACTAAATGAATAGTCTCTATACCTTCTTCATTATATAGTGTGATAGGTATCATTAACTTCCGCAGTTTAAACATTCATCATCATCGAGATTGCAAGTCTGAGGTTTTACGTCTGTTGTTTGATCTATTTCTTTCATAGATTCTAATAGTTTTTCAAAATCACTCATCTCTCTTGTAATGTTCATCTGTGTATAAATTTAAAAGTTACTCTTCTGTCTCTTTCTTTCCAAAAATCTTACCTGCTTCAGCAATACCAAATGCACCAAGGGTAATGATTACAAAGGAATTAAAGACAATATCATTAATGACTAGTTCTTTACCAAACAGACCTGTTACAATGTCTGCCGTGGCAAATATAGTCATCATAGCGAATGATAGAAACCCAACGATGTTTTTTTTGTTGTACCTATTTCTGTTCTCAAATATCTTCCAAAAACTCATAGTTATACGTTTTTATTTTAATCTTCTATTACTGTTTCTACAATTTCTGATTCATCTAAAAGGTACTCGCTTAAATCATCAAGACCCAAAACAGATTTAATGTGTTCAGTCTTATCAACGTTGTAGCGCACTGTATTTTCAGGACTGACGTTATCTATTCCCTTTATTGTGTGTGTGTCTATTTGAGTTGCTAACTCTTTTGGTAATACTATTAAGTTCATTATGCTTCTATGTTAAATCGTTATCGTTCCAATCTTCTGTTAATACTTCTACCTCTTGCATTTCGCTAGAGTAGTTTTCATGTGCCACAATAGCGCATTTATTTTCTGTTGGGTGTTCAATAACACTTGCCCATTGTGTAGTAGTGCCTTGATAATTCTCACCAAGTGTTACATCTTGGTTGTAATCTTCGCATTGTTGTTTTGTTCCTATGTAGTACATGGTTATGAAATTCCGTAATAAGTAATTATGTTTGATTCTATGTCTGTCAAATCGCTTGTTTTATCTGACGAATAAAGTAGAACCTCTTGCAATGAGCCAACAAATCTGTAAACTGTTGAAGATAAAGCACCAATAAATAAAGGCAAGTTAGTTGCTGTTGCCATCGCAACACTGCTTTGTGTACCGCCTTTAACACCATTTACCCAAACATCTTGCCTTCCGTTAGTAAAAAAGCCAGATTGGATTTGATGTTGGTTAATCGAACTGACACCTATTACCGATTCTTTACCGACTGAGTTTCTACTTGTAGAAACTGTTGGGGTGCTAAATAAATTACCAGCCTGATTAACCGCACCTATCTGATAAATTGCATGGGATGGGCTGCCGTCTGTGTATTTAACGCCTATTCCCGTTAATGTGCCAGAGTGATTAAATCCCGATGGTATGGTTAAATATTTTGTACCGTCTGCAACTAAAGATGCTTTTGTGCCTTGTGTTTCTAAAACTCCACTTGATACTATCTGGGGCTGGTTTGATGCGGTTGTGTTTGTAACGTCTAATCCGTTCCCACTCTGATCGTACCAAGTAACTACAAAGCCATCGTTAGCACCTACGAAAGATAATAAAGAAGTTGTGTCTAAATTACCATCAGCCATTGCATGAAT
>ERZ887851.2122-NODE-2122-length-15913-cov-27.041998_pt1 | contig 15913 bp, 13 predicted proteins | sample MGYA00521100_ERZ887851 | MGnify/ENA primary metagenome ERZ887851 (study PRJEB32303, sample SAMEA104408602) | aquatic metagenome | biome: Brackish water; feature: Pelagic; material: water | place: Baltic Sea | collected 2014-06-06T16:11:00 | depth 11,444 m ...
CTGGTGCAAGAAGATATGTGTATGATTGCAGGAAAGTCATTAAACATCCCAGTAGTTGCATTTCGTTATCAAAATGTTTACGGACCAGGCCAATCTTTATCAAATCCTTACACTGGAATATTGTCTATTTTTTCTACCAGAATTAAGAATAATAATAAAATAAATATTTTTGAAGATGGCGAAGAGAGCAGAGACTTTGTTTATATCCAAGATGTAGTAGATGCGACAATTTTAGGAATAGAAAAGGAGGAAGCAGATTATAATATATACAACGTTGGTTCTGGTGCACGTACAACCGTATCAAATGTGATTAGAAGCCTTATTAAAGAATATAATGTTCAGTCCAAATTTACAATTACAGGAAACTTTAGATTAGGCGATATCAGAGACAACTATGCTGACTTATCTAAAATTAAAAAAGATTTAGGTTTTGAACCCAAAATTTCCTTCAAAGAAGGGATTAAATTGCTTTGTGAGTGGGTGTCCAGCCAAGAGATTAATGAAGATAATTATGCTCAATCATTCCAAGAAATGAAAAACAAGGGCCTGTTAAAATAAATTGATTGTATGTTTGAGGACAAAAAAATACTCTTCTTTTCTGCAAGCTTTTTTGGCTATCAAAATGAAATAAAAAACAAATTGGCTTTGATGGGCGCTCACGTTGATTTTTATGACGAACGCCCTAAAAACAATTTTTTATTTAAATTATTAAGCCGAGTTGACAAAAGAATCGTAAAAATTCCAATTGAAAAGTATTATAGAGACATAATAACCAAAACCAAAGATGTAGATTATGATTATGTTTTCTTTTTAAAAGCAGAGCTAATTACTTTAAAGGTTTTAAAAGAATTAAAATCCCACCAAAAAAAAGCCAAATTTATTCTATACTTATGGGATTCAATTGCAGATTATGGATCTGTAAAAGATTTGCATCCGATTTTTGATAAAATTCTTTCATTTGATTTGTCTGACACAAAGAAATATTCGTTTTTAAGTTTTCGTCCGCTGTTTTATTTAGACACCTACAGCCAGACGTCAGAGAGTGAGGAAATCATTAAAAACGATATAATTTTTATTGGAACAGCCCATTTAGATAGATATCCAGTTCTAAAGAGATTGAGGGATTATTGCAGCCTTAAAAAGATAAAGACCTACTTTTTTATATACCTTCAAGACAGGAAGCTTTACTACATATGGAAATTCTTTTCAAAGGATTTTAGAAAAGCCAAAAAGAGTGATTTTAGCTTTAGCCCTCTAAACAAAGAAGAGATAAAAGCTATAATCCAAAACTCTAATTGCGTGTTAGATGTAGAAAAATCAATACAATCAGGGCTAACCATGAGAGCCATTGAGGTTTTAGGGGCAAGAAAAAAATTGATAACAACAAATAAGGCAATCATAGAGTATGATTTTTATAATGAAAATAATATTTTGGTTATCGACAGAAGCAACCCTATAATTCCAGAAAAATTTATTCAAAGCGCTTACACAGATATTGAAGAAAGTATATATAAAAAATACAGTTTGGAATATTGGTTAACAGAAGTTTTTAAGTAAAAAAATATAATTCAACGATCATGCTTAAGACAGCAATAATTTTTGGAGGATCAGGTTACATAGGGACCAACATGTTAACTTTCTTAATGAAAGAAAATGTTTTCTCCAGGTATTTGGTTTGTGATATAAAAGAAATGAATGAGTTTAATTTTGATAAAGAGAGTAATATTTCTTTTAAAAAAATTGATGTTAGGCAACCCATTGACTTAGCCTTAACCAATTTTGACAAAACGAACTCTTGGATTTTTAATTTTGCAGCAATACACAGAGAGCCAGGCCATACTTACAGAGAATACTTTGACACAAACATACCAGGGGCAAAAAACATAAATAATTTTGCTAGAAAAACAGGTATAAAAAACATGTTTTTTACAAGTAGTATAGCGCCATATGGAAAATCTTTAGATCAACGATCTGAACAATCTGCTTTATACCCAGAAACTGCATATGGAGTATCCAAATCCATGGCAGAGTTGATTCATCAAGAATGGCTGTGCGAAAAAGACGATAGGAGGCTAATAATTGTTAGACCAAGTGTGATTTTTGGCCCTGAGGACCCCGGAAACGTATATAGAATGATTAAAAGCCTCAAAAAAGGACTCTTTATTCTACCAAACGGAGGCAATGTTATTAAAGGATATGGCTACATATATGGCCTATTAGAAAGTATACTATTTACCATCAATAAAAAAGACAGGCTAATCATATACAACTACGCAGAAAACCCAGTTGTATCACTAAAAAAAATGGTGGCTATAGTAAAAAAAGAACTTGGCTATAAAATGCCCACTATTCAACTGCCTATATTTTTACTAATCATATTAGCTCAACTTTTACAAATTGTCTCAAAGGTTTTTGGACAGAAAACCTCTATTCACCCAGTTAGAGTTAAGAAAGCTGCTTTCCCAACAAATATAAAACCACAGTACTTAATTGATAACGAGTTTGAATTCAAGTATGATTTTGAAAATGCATTAAAACATTGGAAAAATAAAAGTCCAAATGATTTTCTCTAACTAAAAACCTCTCTTATAAAGTTTGATTTTACAGAATCAGCAATTATTCTTCGACATCAAACAAAAAAGCTTTAAAACCATGAACATCACCATCATCGGAACCGGATACGTAGGCTTAGCCTCTGGCGTTAGTTTTGCTGAGGTGGGGCATCGGGTGGTGTGTGTAGATAACGACCGAGAAAAAGTAGCAAAGATGCAACAAGGGCAGACCCCTATTTACGAACCCAAACTCGACAGCTATTTTACCCGCAACATTAAAGCCAATCGCTTGCGGTTTACCACCTCTTTAGAAGAAGGCATACAACATGCAGAAGTTATTTTCTTGGCGCTACCCACCCCCGAAGACGCAGACGGATCGGCTGACATGAGCTATGTGATGTCCGTCGCTGGTGAAATCGGAAAACAACTCACGCGCTACACGGTCATTGTAAACAAAAGCACCGTACCTGTAGGTACAGCAGAAAAAGTCCGCGCGCTTATTGCGCAACACACAATTGCGGCTTTTGATGTCGTTTCCAATCCAGAATTTTTGCGGGAAGGATTTGCGATACACGACTTTATGCATCCCGAGCGGGTGGTTATAGGCACGTCTAGCGAGCAAGCTGCGGGGATAATGAAAAAATTATACGAGCCGTTTGTTGACACCGAAGAGGCCATTTTACTCATGGACGAAAAGTCCTCGGAGCTAACCAAATATGCCGCCAATGCATTTTTGGCGACCAAAATCACCTTTATGAACGAAATCGCTAATTTTTGCGATCGTGTGGGCGCCAATGTCGATGCGGTTCGACAAGGAGTCGGATCAGACTCCCGAATTGGAAGCCGATTTCTGTTCCCTGGAATCGGGTTTGGAGGTTCGTGTTTTCCCAAAGACATCAAAGCCCTCAAAAAATCAGGACAAGAAGTCAACCTTCAGTTTTCGATTTTAGAATCGGTCATTGATGTAAACGAGCAACAAAAAACGGTGTTGTTTCCCAAAATCAAAGCCTATTTCAACAACCAACTTGCAGGCAAAAAAATAGCCGTTTGGGGATTGGCATTCAAACCCGATACCGACGACATTCGAAAGGCCCCGGCACTTGAAATGATTCACAAACTCCTATCCGAAAAAGCGGTTGTCACAGCCTTTGACCCCGAAGCCATGCCCAATGTGAAAAAAGAGTTGGGTAACAGTATCGCGTACGCAACAACCAAGGAAGACGCCCTCAAAGATGCCGACGCATTGTTGATTTGCACCGAGTGGGAGGAATTCAAAACGGCCGACACGGCTATTTTTAAAAGCCGCATGCACACCCCCGTTATTTTTGACGGTAGAAACATTTTCAACCCAAAAACAATGAAAAAAAACAAAACCACCTATTTTTCGGTGGGAAGACCCTAATCAATTTTATACACCTTTTAATAAGATTCATTGCTTTACACAATAAATTGGCTTGATTTTTGTTTCTATAGTAGAAACCAAAAACAGTTGCTTTTTAAAACCAATACCAATTAACGAAATGATAGGAAAACAACCCAATTACTGTTGTTCAAACAGTGTATGTTTTAGTCGTAACATTTCAGAAGATGTGAACCCCCAACACACTAAGCAGCTATGACCTACAACCCTTCCAAGCAAATGCGCATTATAAAATCGATACCCAGGCTGTTTGACATCCTCATTTTAGTTATTGCAGCATATCTATTCCCAGTTTCTATAGATTTTACAAAAATGTTTATCATCTATGCAATTTTGTTATGGAAGCTAATCGCCTATTTCTCCAACATCTACTTTTGGGTAAGTTACATGCGATTGGTGGTAATTTTTTTCCGTTTGGGAGTCCATTTTTTGTCTTTTATAGTAGGCTTGTTTGCGTACATAGGCATTTTTAAAATGCCAGACCTCAGTCGGGAGCAACTGGTACATTATTTTCTGTTCAGCGCTCTAGTTATTTTCATTATCCATTTGCTTTGGTTTTTGATTATGGTTCGATACAACAGACTCATCAATCGCCGACCGTTACCCACCCTACTTATTGGAAACACCCCCAAAATATTCGAACTAAAAGCGGTATTAGCCGATAGAACCGACTTTGGGTTTCGTGTTGATCACCACCTAAAAATCAAGACTATGAAATCGGTGATTGCTCAAATCGACCCAAAGCGTACCCGAGTGATTTTTTGTTCCCTCAAAGAATTTTCAGAGCAAGAAGTTGTGGTCTTACAAAAGTTTACTCATAATCATTTTATTGACCTAAAGTTTTTGGCAGACTTGGACATTGTTTTCAATCATGCAACGATTCAAGAATACATCGATTATTTGCCTATAATTTCGATTCGCGAAACGCCTTTAGAAAGAGAATCCAATCGGTATGTCAAACGGATGCTCGACATTTTGGTGTCTTTGCTTGTTATTTTATTTGTCTTGTCTTGGCTTTTCCCCATTTTATGGATATTGATTCGCGTCACTTCAAAAGGCCCTGCAATTTTTTCTCAAAAACGAAACGGACTCAACAATCAAGTGTTTCATTGTTTCAAGTTCCGATCCATGCGACATAACAACAGCACTTCTCAGGCAACTCAGGAAGATGATCGCATTACCCCTATTGGTAAATTTATCCGAAAAAAGAGCATCGATGAGCTTCCTCAGTTTTTCAATGTATTGTTGGGCGACATGTCTGTCGTTGGTCCGCGTCCGCACATGGAAGCACACAACCAAAAATTTGCAGAAAAAACAGGCACATTCGCTTTCCGTCACATGGTCAAGCCGGGTATTACAGGGCTTGCACAAACCAAAGGATACCGAGGAGAGATCAAATCGGACGAAGACATTGTGAATCGTGTCAAATACGATATTTTTTACATCAAAAACTGGTCGTTCCTTTTGGATGTAAAGATTATTTTTCAGACAGCATGGTTAATGGTTTTTGGGGACAAAAAAGCCTACTAAAAGAATTGGTAAAAACACATTCAAAAGCCGTTGCTCTTCTTATCTTTGCGGTTCAAAACAAATAGCATGAATATTTTAGTCATTGGAAGCGGCGGACGTGAACATACCTTTTGTTGGAAACTCGCCCAAAGCCCGTTGTGTAAAAACCTATATGCAGCTCCAGGAAATGCAGGAACAGCAGCCATTGCAAACAACCTTGCCATCTCGGTAACGGATTTTCCAGCACTCAAAAAAGCAGTTTTAGACCACCAAATCACTATGGTCGTAGTGGGACCAGAAGATCCCTTAGTCAATGGCATTCACGACTTTTTTCGCAACGACCCACAACTCCAGCAGGTGGCTGTTATTGGGCCTCAACAAAAAGCGGCGCAATTGGAAGGCAGTAAAGAGGTTGCTAAAGAATTCATGAAGCGTCATAACATTCCTACGGCAGCTTACGAAAGTTTTACCAAAGAAACGGTTGAGCAAGGAGTAGCCTATCTTACTCAAATTCCTGCGCCTTACGTTCTCAAAGCAGACGGATTGGCAGCCGGAAAAGGGGTGTTGATTCTCAATGACCTTGAAGAAGCTCAAAACGAATTGCGGGCCATGTTGGTCGATGAAAAATTCGGAGCGGCTAGCAACAAGGTCGTTATTGAAGAGTTTTTGGATGGAATTGAGTTGTCTTGTTTTGTGTTGACTGATGGGAAAAACGCTCTCACACTTCCCATGGCAAAAGATTACAAACGCATTGGAGAAGGCGACACAGGGCTCAACACTGGAGGAATGGGAGCCATTTCACCCGTGCCTTTTGTTGATGAGATTTTTATTCAAAAAATCGATGAACGTATTGTAAAACCTACCATTGAAGGGCTTCAAAAAGACAACACTCCTTTTCATGGATTTGTTTTTATTGGTTTAATTAAAGTCGGAGACGATCCGTTTGTAATAGAATACAACGTACGAATGGGCGATCCCGAAACGGAAGTAGTCATTCCAAGAGTAAAGAACGATTTGGCGGCCTTATTTCAAGCTGTAGCCGATCAAACCCTAGACCAGGTTTCGTTAGAAATTGACCCCCGATCGGCGACCACAGTCGTGGCAGTTTCGGGAGGATACCCTCAAGCCTACGCAAAAGGAAAAACCATTACTGGAATAAACAAGGTAAAAGATTCTATTGTTTTTCATGCGGGAACTACTACCAAAAACAACGAAGTAGTCACCAACGGAGGACGTGTTTTAGCGGTAACCTCTTTTGGAAACAACTTTAAAGAAGCATTGAGTACGTCCTATCAAAGTTTGCAGCAAATTTCGTTTGATGGAAAATACTATCGAAAAGACTTAGGATTCGATTTATAAAAACGAATGCGCAGAAGGATCTTTGTCTTCTTCGTTTGCGTCGTTGAACTTTTTCAACTGTAAGATCCAGTAAACCATAGCTGCGCTTCCAACCAATATAAACAACCAATTGACAATATTGGCAAGCGTCCAACTTTCCATTTCAAGAGCGCGAAGCATATCGAGCGGAGCGAACAATACGTTGACAAACAAATTTTCAATAAACTGAAATAGATCTTTCATTACAGAAACAGTATTATATTTACAGCACAAAAGTACAAAAACCCAAGATGATAACAAGTTTTTTTAACAAATCAAATCCTATACAAGGAATCCTGTTGTCCGGACTTCTGATTGGACTTGTTTTGCATCAATTTTGGGAAGTATGGAACTTCATATATTTTGCACACATGGGAATGGTATTGACCATCCTTTTTCAGCATCACCGCATTGCGGGTGTCTTTCCTTTTGCTCATCAAAACACATATTTAGAGGCATTTGCCACCTTGTTCATGATTTGCCACCCTGAAGTCATTGCTTCGCCAACAACAATAGCGGCTTATCTTTTTGTATTGTTTGCCTTTCGACAGTTTCTAACGATACCCTTTGTAGAAAACCCGCTTCGAAACATCTTCAATAGCGGCTTAAGCTTGGGCATTGCCGTAATGATATTTGCACCTTCTTTTTGGGGGGTTCCTCTATTTTTGGCGGCCTTATTTTTGTTTGAAATTCGTTCGTTGCGCACATGGATATCGGCAGTCATTGCTTTGCTTACACCTTTAATTTTGTACAATGCCATCGCTTTTTTGCTCAACCAACCCTTTCTTTTTTCCGATCCACGTTTTTGGAATCAAATCGCATTTGCTTTCGACACAATTTCGTGGGATCAAATCGTATTGTTTGTTATGGTGTTTTTGGCAGCTATACGGTATTTTTTCTTTGGAATGACGCAAAACAATACCGAAAAAAACACCCGAGTGATTTTGATATTGACTTGTGTTATTTTTGGGCTCTCTGATGTTTTTTACAGCGATCAGCAAAACAATCCTCTTTTGTTTTTTGCCTTTCCCTTTTCTGTTGTTATGACATTTACACTAACCACCCTTCCAAAAAATTGGCAAAAAAACCTCTTTTTCTTTAGCGCCTGGGCGATTGCTTTTTTGCAATGGTTCTTCTCCTAAAAACAACCTTTCAATTTCCTACGATTGGTTATCTTTGTCCAAAATCATTAATATGTTCAGTTCGTTTGCGTTTGCTATATTCGAAAAATCCATTATTCAATACCACATTTTAGACACGGTTGATCAACCGTTTTCCAATCCCTACGATAAAGATGCTGTAGAGCATTTGTTGTACCGAAAAAACTGGATTGACACGGTTCAGTGGCATTACGAAGACATCATTCGAGATCCGCATATCGACCCGGTAGGGGCATTGGAATTGAAACGGAAAATCGATGCTTCCAATCAAGACCGAACCGATATGGTAGAGTACATAGACAGCTATTTTTTAGAGCGCTACAAATCCGTTGCTGTTTTGCCCAATGCTACGATCAACTCTGAAAGTCCCGCATGGGCATTGGATCGCTTGTCGATTTTGGCACTCAAAATATACCACATGCAAGAAGAGGCCACGCGTTCTTCGGCTTCAGCCGAGCATCGCCAACAATGTCAGGCCAAGCTCGATGTTTTGTTGGAACAAAAAAAGGACCTTTCTACGGCGATCGATCAATTGCTGAGCGATATTGAGGTGGGAAATAAGTATATGAAAGTATACAAGCAAATGAAAATGTACAACGACACAGAACTCAATCCGGTTCTTTATCAACCCAAGGCATAATATGAAGCGTCTACCGCACGTTCTCGTTTTTCGTTTTTCAGCAATGGGAGACGTGGCGATGTTGGTGCCGGTACTGCGCAGACTGTTTCATCAAAACCCAAAAATTCAGGTCACTCTAGTCACGCGTCCGTTCTTTGCGCCAATTTTTAGTGAATTCCCTCATCTACAAATCATCACTCCCGATTTTAAGAACACCCACAAAGGAGTGAGAGGATTGTGGAAGCTATTTATAGCATTAAAAAAATTGCACCCCACGGCCGTTGCCGATCTTCATGCGGTTTTAAGAACACATTTGTTGCGGTTTTTTTTTCGTTTGCATGGCTATCGAGTCCGGAAAATCAACAAAGGTCGCGCAGCAAAACGCCGATTGACCCGTGCCAAAAACAAAATCTTTGCTCCTTTACAAAGCACTCCTTACCGGTACGCTGAAGTCTTTTCAAAGTTAGGATTTGACATTGATTTGACAGTAAGTGAGCACATCGATCCGCTCCCACTGTCCGAATCAATTTCACAAAGTCTTCCGCCCAAAGACCGCTCGTGGATTGGAATTGCTCCATTTGCGGCCCATCCTGGAAAAGTGTATCCCCTCGATTTGATGCAAAAGGTCATTGCCTATTTGCAACAAGAACATTGCGTTTTTCTTTTTGGAGGCGGGGTTTCTGAAGCACAACAGTGTGAGTTATGGGAAAAAGCCTTTCCGGGAGTAACTAGTACAGCCAATCGTTTTTCTTTGGAAAACGAGTTGGCGATTATTTCCAACCTAAACCTGATGTTGTCTATGGATTCTGCCAATGCGCATTTGGCGACTAATTTCAACATTCCAGTGGTTACGCTTTGGGGACAAACCCATCCTTTTGCTGGATTTGCGCCTTTTGGACAGCCCGCATCTTTTGCCCTTACAGCCGACAGAACTTTGTATCCCAAACTACCTACTTCGGTCTACGGATCACACATCCCAAAAGGCTACGAATCGGCAATGCGTTCGATGGATCCAAAACACATAATAGCAAGAATTCTTGTCATCCTCTCTAAAAACGCCTAATCCCCATTTTTACACTACTAATTCCCCAAACAGCAACTGTTACCCTGAACTCGTTTCTTATCATGCTGAACTTGTTTCAGCATGATAAGAAACAATCGTACCCCATGATTAAATATCAGGATGGAACAACATGTCCGAGGAGAAGGGAGTAAATTTACAGCAAGGCACAAACTTAAAATGCTGGTATATTTCGAGGAGTTTCAGTACATCAACGATGCCATTGCCAGAGAAAAACAGTTAAAAAATTGGCACAGGCAGTGGAAAATTAATTTAATAGAGCGAGTCAATCCTAATTGGGACAACCTCTGGAAGCCGTTACGTTTTCCTTAAACATCATCAAAATCAACCCGCAGGGATGCGCTGGTAGGATGCGCTTGGCAGGTAAGCACGAGTCCTTGGGCGACTTCATCGTCGGTCAAAATTTGGTTTTGCTCCATTTCGGCAGTTCCTTCAGAAATCCGAGCAATGCAGGTACTGCACACCCCTCCTTGACAGGAATAGGGCGTATCAATTTTTTGGGACAATGCCGCTTCCAAAAGGGTTGTATTGCTACGCATGTCAAACACAAAAGTCTCTTCATCTACTACCAGGGTTATGTGCGCATTGCCCTTTGGGGTCGCCACGGGTTGACTCGCTTCGGCTGGGGTAAACAATTCAAAGAAAATTGCTGTTTCGTCTGCGCCTATTTCTAGCAAACTGTCTTTAACAGTATGAATCATGGGTTCGGGACCACAGATATAAAAAGCGTCCATAGCCTTCGGACTTTGTTTGCAAACAAACTTCACCGTACCGCCATCCATTCGACCAAACAAGCTGTTTTTTACCCGTTCTTGGCTGTATATTTCGTGCAGAAAAAACTGCGAGGGATATTGTTTTTTAAGCGAATGCAGTGCGTTGTAAAACAGCGTATCTTTTTGGGTTTTGTTTCCGTACAGCAAGGTAAATTGGTTGTCGGGATGCGTATTCAGTACAGTTTCGGCAATCGACAGTAGGGGAGTAATTCCGCTACCAGCAGCAAAAGCGCCGATGTGTTTGGGCTGTTGCGCATCAAACACAAACCGACCCTCTGGGGGAAACACCCGCAATGAATCTCCTTGCTGGAGGCTGCGATTGGCGTAGCTAGAAAAGCGACCGTTGGGCACTTCTTTGATAGCCACTCTCAGTTCTCCCGAATCGGGAGCGGAACAAATCGAATAGGCTCTTCGCAAGGCCTCTCCGTCGATATTGGCTTCGAGGGTAAGGAATTGCCCAGCTTTGAATTGAAACTCGTTTTGGAGTTCGTTGGGCACTTCAAAAGCAATGGAAATGGCTGAAGGCGTTTCGCGACGATAATCTGAAATAAGCAAGGAATGTCCTTTTGACATAGTAATTGTTTTTTACAAAAATAACGAACCTCTTAGGATTTCATTCCAATTTTTTCTGTAAATTAGTAACGTCCTTTCAGCCCTTTAATGAACAAAATTCTATTTAGACACACAAAATGATGTTTCAATTTGTCTCCCTTCAATGGAAATCCTTTACGCGATCTGCGTCGTTTTCTACCCACTTAGCAATGAAGATCTTGATAGGGTTTTTTGCGCTTTATTTTGCGGCTACCTTTGCTATTATGGGCGCTTTGGTGTATCCCTTCATTCAAAATGAAATGGCGTTGGATCCGTTATTGACGGTCAATCAATTTTTGATTTACGGTTGTTTTTATTGGGTAGTCTTGCGTTATTTTATTCAAAAAACGCCGGTTGTGAACATTGCACCTTTGTTATTGCATCCTATCTCGAAAAACAAAATCGTTCATTTTGCGATGGGAAAAACACTGAGTTCAGCCTTCAATTGGCTGGGACTTTTTTTTACGGTTCCATTTTCCATTGTATTGGTGGTTGAAGGTCATAATTGGGGGGGTGTATTATCGTGGTTTGTGGGCGTGCTATCTTTTGTATTGAGCACGAATTACCTCAACCTTTTGATCAATAACAACAAAGTAGGTGCAATTGCGTTGTCTGTTTTGGCAGTGCTTGGCGGATTGCATTATGTTGATGTTTTTGATATTACAGTTTATTCAGGCCCAGTTTTTCAAGCTCTTTACGAACATCCCATTGCAGCAAGTATTCCTTTAATCTTGTTGGTGTTTTTATACAGAGCGGCCTTTTCTGATTACAAAAAAGGAATGTATTTGGACGGCGGATTGGCACGCCAACAAACCGAAGCCAAAACACAAGATTTTACCTGGTTGAATCGGTTTGGAAAAACCGCTGTTTTTCTAAAAAACGACTTGCGGTTGATTTTGAGAAACAAGCGTTCCAAGTCCACTGCTCTGATGAGTTTTTTCTTTTTGTTTTATGGGTTGTTCTTTTTTACAGGCAGTGTTGCCATGTACAACGGTCCCATGTGGTTTGTTTTTGCAGGCATTTTTATTTCCGGAGGGTTTTTGTTCAGCTTTGGGCAATTTGTTCCCAGTTGGGACAGCGCTTATTATCCTTTACTAATGACTCAAAACACCTCGTACCGTGAGTATTTAAATTCCAAATGGGCCTTAATTGTTGTGGCGACAGTTTTCAGTTGGCTACTCTCGATACCCTATATTTACTTTGGATGGGATGTGTTTTTCTTTATTTTGGTGGCTACAGTTTACAACATTGGAGTCAACAGCTATTTGGTGTTGTGGGGCGGTGCTTATATCAAAATGCCCATTGACTTAACGTCCAACAAAAAAGCCTTTGGCGACAAGCAAGCGTTTAATGTCAAAACCGTGTTGCTCAGCATTCCCAAATTGGTGCTTCCTGTACTTATCTATTTTTTGGGTACGCTATACAGTGAACAGCTAGGGCTTGCGTTGGTTGCACTGACAGGCGTGTTAGGATTGGCGTTTAAAAACCTTGTTTTTACAACAATCGAACGCATTTACGTTTCTCAAAAACACAAAACACTTTGGGCCTACAAACAAAAATAACATCATCATGATACACATAAAACAACTTAAAAAATCATACGGAGAAAAGCAGGTGTTGGCGATCGATCACTTGGAAGTTCCCTCGGGACAAAGTTTTGGATTGGTTGGGAACAACGGCGCTGGTAAAACCACTCTTTTTAGTGCGCTTTTGGATCTTATCCGCCTCAGCGAAGGATCCATTACCAACGGGGATGTTGACGTGAGTAAGTCCGAAGCATGGAAAGAATTTACCACTGCTTTTTTGGACGAAACCTTTCTAATTGGCTACCTTACTCCCGAAGAGTATTTTTATTTTATCGGAGATCTTCGTGGGTTGTCACACTCCGAAGTGGATGCGTTTGTAGGGCAATTTGAACATTTTTTTCACGGTGAAGTGTTGAAGCAAAAAAAATACTTGCGCGACCTTTCCAAAGGAAATCAAAAGAAAGTGGGGATTGTGGGCGCATTGATTGGATCTCCTTCGGTGATTGTTTTGGATGAGCCTTTTGCAAATTTGGATCCTTCTACTCAAATTCGATTGAAAGAATTGCTGCGCGAATGGCCCCAACAAAAAGGGGTTACGCTCTTGATTTCTAGTCACGACCTTCAGCATGTGACCGAGGTTTGCGAACGAATTGTGGTGCTCGATAAAGGAGAAATTGTGAAAGACATCAAAACTCAAACAGAAACGCTCAAAGATTTGGAAACTTTTTTTGCACAAAAAAGTCAAGAAGCCTAACAAAATGCCTCAAACGAATTCAAAACCAAACAGAAACTTAAAAAGTAACAAGATTTTCAGGCAATCTTATACTAAAACCGTATTTTTATAGTTTCTTAAAAAGAAACCATTTCATTGAAAAGAACCGTTCACTACGTATTGCTTTTAGGCGCTACATTGCTCCTCCTTGCGGGTTGTTCCACCAAAAAAAATAATGTCTTTAGTCGGTCGTATCACAAAACGGTCACTAAATTCAATGTGATGTTTAATGGAAACGAAGCCTTTTCCAAAGGATTGACAAGCCTTCGGACGAACTATCAAGATAATTTTTGGGAGGTACTTCCCGTCGAACGCCTCTCGCTGTTGGAAAACGATTTGGGAGATCGTGTTTACAATCCCAATTTTCAAAGAGCTGAAGAAAAGGCAGTAAAATCCATTCAAAAACACTCCATGGTTTTTGAAGGCAAACAACGCAATTCACAAATCGATGAGGCGTATTTGTTGTTGGGACAAGCGCGCTATTTCGATCAGCGTTTTATTCCTGCTCAAGAGGCCTTGCGGTTTTTCCTTCAAAATTATGCCAAAAGCGACCGTCGGAACGAAGGAATTGTGTGGCTTGCCAAAACGCATATTCGCTTGGATCAAGAGTCCAAAGCCTTGGAATCCCTTAACTTACTGCTGAGTCAAAACACACTTTCTACCCAAACCATTGCTAGCGCTCAAGCAGTCAAGGCCATGGCGCATTTGCAATTGCAACAACCCGATTCGGCAATTGGGCCCCTACAAGTAGCCGCAGGACTCACCAAAGATAATGAACTTGCCGCTCGATATGCCTATATTTTAGGACAACTCTACGAAAACAAAGGGGAGCGCGACTCGGCAGCAATCGCATTTCAACAGGTAGTTAATTTTAAAAGAAAAATTCCAAGAGTATATTTTGTCAACGCCCAACAGGCTGTAATTCGAAACTCTTCTTTGTCGTGGGAGGAGCATACCGATTTGTTTGAAGATGCTATCAAAAACCGAGAAAACCGCCCTTTTCTTCATTGGATTCATTACCAACGGGCTTTGTTTTGTTTTGAAAAAGATTCCACCCAACAGGCCGTTAAGCATTTCAACAAAGCCCTTCGTGCCAATACCAACGATCGTTCTATGGCTTCCAATACCTACGAGAGGTTAGCCTCTCATTGGTTTGGACAAGCGGACTATCTTCAAGCGGGCGCATACCTCGATAGTACTCTTACAAACCTGGATCCAAAAACACGAAAATTCCGAACCATTGAGCGCAAGCGCAAAAATTTGGAAGAGGTTATTGCTTATGAAAATCAACGCAGTGAAACGGATAGCATTTTGAAACTTATTCGAATGTCCCCCGAAAACCAACGTGCATTTTTTAGGGAGTATATAGAAAAACAAGCCGCCCTAGCAGAGAAAGCAGCAGCCGATTTGTTGAAAGCAAAAGTAGCTTCTGCCGAAAAAGCCTTGGGGACGGCTTCCAATTTTTATTTTTACAACCCCGCTTTGGTCGCTCAAGGAAAAAAAGATTTTGAACGCCTTTGGGGCAAACGTTCGCTGATAGACAACTGGAACAGAACCGTTTCAGTGAACGTTGACTTGGAAGACCCTTCCGAAACGAAGGAAATACTCACCGAGGTTGCGCCCAAAGACCCCGTAGAAGTATGGGTTGAAAAAATACCTACCGATCCCAATAAAATTGATAGTTTGGTTGGCATTCGAAATCAAGCGTATTTTGATACAGGGATTACCTATAAGGAGAAATTTTCTGATTATGCGTTGGCCAAACAACGCTTTGAATCGTTATTAACTTTTTCGCCACCGGCCCAACTGAAATTGAAAACGCAATATCATTTGTACAAAACATTGGTGGCTCAAAACAATCCTGAATCTGCCGCTTTGAAAGCGGCAATTGTAAGCGAGGATCCCAACAGTGCTTATGCGGAATTGCTTCGCAATCCTTCTTCGCTATTGACCGAAGTAAGTCAACTCACCGAAGCTTATGAAGGGCTTCAAGAATTGTTGGATCAACAAAATTTTGAGGCGGTTATCGCTGCTGCAAATCTGGGTATGATACAAACCGATAACAGGGATTTTGCCGCCAAATTTGCACTTCTTCGAGCTACCGCCATTGGAAGACTCGATGGGAAAGGGGCGTATCAAAAAGCGCTGGAAAGCGTGGTTGAATTGTACCCAAGACAAACCGCTGGCATCGAGGCAGCCCAGCAGCTTAGCCGTGTCCAGAAATGGGAGCAGCCCGAAAAAGCAGCCGATGGAAAAGCCAAAATAGTATTTCCCTTTGAAAAGACCGATACGGTTTCCTCAAACACGCTCCAAAAATCACTTCGCCGCGTGATTTCGGAATTGAACAAAAATCACCTTTCTGTATCGATTGACGTTTACAACCGAAGCCACCAGTTTGTGGTTATCCATGGATTTAAAAACCAAAACGAAGCGGCAGGATTTTCCGAATTGTTGCAGTTCAATAAGGACTATTTGGTGAAAGATAAAAATTTCGTAGCTTTGTCATCCGATTACAAAAACGGTCTGATTTACA
>ERZ887851.2127-NODE-2127-length-15854-cov-7.785683_pt1 | contig 15854 bp, 14 predicted proteins | sample MGYA00521100_ERZ887851 | MGnify/ENA primary metagenome ERZ887851 (study PRJEB32303, sample SAMEA104408602) | aquatic metagenome | biome: Brackish water; feature: Pelagic; material: water | place: Baltic Sea | collected 2014-06-06T16:11:00 | depth 11,444 m ...
CGAAGTATTGGACTTGGCCCGTTTCATTCGCGACAAAGACTTGCCACCCATTCGGGCCTGAATGCAATGCCGGGACGCTGTATCCATTGATTCCGAGTGTGGTTTCAACAGCAATTCCTGCCCAGTCCGTTCCCGACTCCTCAGAAGAAATTAAGCACCACGAATCACTGCAACCTTGATAAAAAGTTAAGGTTCCATTTTTTTCACCAATGAGTAAGTCCAAGGTTCCATCGCCATCGAGGTCCAAAAGTTGCGGTGTCGCAAATTGACCGACATCGATGGGAAGGCCCGCATTGTCTTGAATCGAAAGTGTTTGCATTTCCCAAATGGGCCATTCGCCTGCACCGCTGATGTTGTTGTATTGATGCAATCGTCCCAACTCATCTCCTACAATCAAATCCACATCGCCGTCGCCATCGAGGTCTCCTAAGGCCGGATGGATACTCTCGATGCCATTGACCTGGAAGTCAATGGCGCCGAGTGACATCAGCTCAAAGGCAGGAGCGTCTACTGATCCAATGTTGCGAAGTAGCGCAAGATCAGCAGGTGTATCGCCAACGCCCTCATATCGCTCCTTATTGGCAATGACCAAATCCAAATCCCCGTCGTTGTCCAAATCAGAAAATACGGGCGCTGCGCCGCGCCCAAAGTCGAGCATGCCATCTTGAATCCAGCGATCGGTGACGAAGGACCAAACCGGTGTCGCAGAATCGCCTTGGTTTTCCCAAACATGAACCGCGGCGTCGTCATCCGTCTCGAGCCCTGTATTGGGTGAAAAAACGAGGTCTTGGTCACCGTCTAGATCAATGTCAATTGCATATGCAGCCGGGAATCGAGGGAGGACGAGTGAGTCTTGGGTTCCAGCGTGGGGCAACAGCGCTGGAAAAGTGGGGTCAATCCAGGCGGCGCTGTCCTGTCCATCGATGGCATCTTCAAGGAGTATGGCCATAGAGGTTGGGTAGGTGACATCCGAAATGAGGAGATCGTGAAATTGTTCGCCATCCAATTGCAACGCGGTTACGGCTCCTCCGGCGTGGACGCCATCGCGGTCAATGGCCAACTCTGGACGGTCATCGCTGGTCCATCGGGGATCCACCACGTTGAAGCTGCAATCGTGTTCGTCGCCAATGAAAAGCGAATTGTCTTCCGCACCTTCAGTCAGCATTCCATAGCAACGGTTGGTGCAAACGAGGTCCAATGAGCAGGGTGAATTGCCTGAAAATTGATACAACGTGGTACTGGTTTCCGTGAACGTAATGATGTCCAAATCGCCATCTCCATCCACATCGGAAATGGCAGGTTTGTCGATGGTCAAACATACCACCGGCAGACTCTGAGCGCCAGAACCGAAATCCCACGAAGCCAGCAGAGGAATGGCAAAGGGCTCGAAATTGGGAGCGCCGGGTTGGGTGTTGCCTGTGTTTTTCCAGACATGAATGCCGTTTTGATAACCTGTAAACAAATCGGGCAATCCATCGCAATCGAAGTCACGCAACAAGGCCCAATGAATCATTTGTGGCCATCCTTGTGACCAGAGCGGGCGTTCGACCCATCCTGAGTCCGGAGCGTTCAATCGTTCAAATACCAAGACCCGGTTGCCATCACGGTCGAATGCAAAGAGGTCGTCATCACCATCTCCGTCCAGATCGATGGACGACCATTGTGGGGCAGTTATTCCGCCGGTGAATGGGTGAGACAAGAGAACACCATTCACCATGACCTCAGGGCCTGATGAAAGCTCCCAAGCATTTTCATATTGAGCATGTACGCTTGTGAACAGACAAGAAGAGGCGGCTAGGAGGAGGAGGGCAGTGATTCTTGTACACATAAAACGTCTCGTTTTTAAAGCTCAAGCGTGATCGAAATTCGATGTGAGCAAGTTCGGGCATTCTTGTTGAATTGTTGAGCTTTTGATGTCTCAAAGCCTGTCGCCAATTCAAATAACTTTGTCCATGTTTGAATACAAACGATCGCATGGTTTTGTGACATGGGGGGCGCTTTGGGTTGCATTCAGTATTTTGATTGGAGCTGCAGGAAAGCATGTCTTCGATGCAGAAGAGCAACTTTCAAGAGCGGAGTTGTTGGATCTCTCAAGCGAATACGGCATGATGATGGGATTGTCTTTGATGGTCCTAGCAGTGGTGCGATGGATGGGTTTTTGGTCTTCTCGACCTCCTTGGCCTGAGCGGTTTCTGAGTCTCGGTTTGTTCTTCTTTTCTGGAGGATTGTGTGCTCGTGCTTTTGCTCCAGAATTACGCTTTACTGACTTGTTGTCTCCTTGTATTCCGATCGGTGGAATGCTCTTGGTAATGGGCTTCGTTTGGGCTGCCATTGAAACCATTCGTGAGCTCTTCGTCAGTGAAAGCCTAGAATAAATTACCTTTGACGTGAGAAATGAAATGACCAATTCTCTTATGAAAAACGCTGGAAACATCCCCGTTGATGCATCTTTGGATGGCATCGCTTTGAATGCTGTGGCTCGAGTCCATTGGAATCTCCCGCCCGCTAAGTTGATTTTACAAACGCTGCTTCGAGGAGAAGGCGTCCTAACTCCGAAAGGAGCATTGGCCATCTCTACAGGTGTTTTCACAGGAAGATCACCAAAGGACCGCTTCATTGTAGAAGATCCTACGACTCAAGATCAAGTGGATTGGGGGAAGGTGAACCAGCCCATGTCCTCTGAACATTTTGAACAGTTGCATCGTGACATGGCTGCTTCGTTGGAAGGCAGGAGCATCTTTGTCCGGGATGCCGCAGTCGGTTCTGATCCCGGAACACAAATCAAGACCCGTGTCATCACAGAAACAGCTTGGGCCAACCTGTTTGTTTCCAACATGTTTGTTCGTCTTTCTGACGAAGATGTTTTGGTTCCTCAGCCTGAATGGCACATTCTCTGTTTGCCTTCATTTCTGGCTTCGCCAGAACGCCACGGCACACGACAACAAAATGTCTCCGCCATCGATTTCTCTCGGAAAATCATTTTGATAGCGGGTTCGGCATACACGGGTGAGATCAAAAAGGGCATGTTCTCTGTGATGAATTTCGTTTTGCCCACACAGCATGAAGTGATGCCGATGCATTGCTCAAGCAATGTGGATAAGGATGGCGATGTCGCTGTCTTTTTTGGACTTTCTGGAACGGGGAAGACCACGTTGAGCAGCGATCCTGAACGATTTCTGATTGGTGATGATGAGCACGGATGGGGTGAATCTGGGATTTTTAATATGGAGGGAGGTTGCTATGCCAAAACCATTGACCTGCAAGAATCGAGTGAGCCTCAGATATTCCAAGCGATCCGGTTTGGCGCTCTTTTGGAAAATATAGGATTCAACAACGATGGCATTTCCCCTGATTACACGGATGATTCGGTCACTCAAAACACCCGAGTGTCTTATCCAATATCACACATTCCAGGAGCGTTAGAGCCGGGTGTGTCGGGGCATCCGAAGGATGTGTTTTTTCTAACGTGCGATGCATTCGGCGTAATGCCTCCGATCAGTCGGTTGGATAAAGGTCAAGCGATGTACCATTTCCTCTCCGGATATACAGCTAAGGTCGCGGGGACAGAGATCGGTGTGGTGGAGCCTCAGGCGACGTTTAGTGCATGTTTTGGAGCTCCTTTCATGCCATTGCATCCTACGCGTTATGCGGAAATGTTGGGAGATCGATTGGAGTCGCATGGTGTGCGAATCTGGTTGGTCAATACAGGCTGGAGTGGCGGGGGGTATGGTGTTGGCAAGCGCATGAGCTTGAAATTTACTAGAGCCATGATTGGAGCGGCTATGCGGGGTGAGTTGGATGGAGTCCCCATGTCTACGGATCCTATTTTCGGATTGAAAAGTCCTGTTTCGTGCTCAGGAGTCCCTGATCATTTACTTCGCCCATCGCTGACTTGGGCAGATCAAGATGCATTTGAAAAGGCTGCTAAAAATCTTGCAAACTTGTTTTCTAGCAACTTTCAGTCATTTGAAGAAGTAGCGACGCCCGCCATCATGGCCGGTGCTCCAGTCAGTGCCTGAGTCGTTTTTCCGAAGGGAGGATGTAACTTCGTCGCATGCGCTTTTTTTATGCAGCTGTTGTCCAAGATTCCCATGTGCTCGATGCGGATGAAACGAAGCATGTCGCGAGAGTTTTACGTGCCAATGCTGGTGATTCTGTGGCATTGACCGATGGATCGGGCAAGCTTTATGAAGGTGTAATTGTCAGCTTGGACAAGCGTCAGTGCGTATTGAAAACGCGTCTACTGGAAACTTTTCCAGCACCTACTCCGAATCTCACGCTCGTCATTGCTCCCACCAAGAGCACCGACCGGTTCGAATGGTTGTTGGAAAAAGCGATGGAAATGGGTGTGAACACCATACAGCCTGTTTGGACGGAACGAAGTGAGCGAAAGCTTGAAAAGGCCGATCGTTGGAAGCGTGTTTTGGTATCTGCCTTGAAGCAGAGTCAGCAGGCTTGGCTCGTTGATTTGCGGCCGGCTTGCACTTGGGAGTCTTGGGTTACGGATGCACCTGGCAACGGCTTCATCGCCCACTGCGAACCGGGGGAAAAGCGCCACCTTTTTCAATCTGTCGTCCCGGGACAAGATGCCTGGATTGCTATCGGTCCTGAAGGAGATTTTACGCCTTCCGAAATCGAATTGGCATTGAGCCAGGGAGCCGCTGCTGTTTCCTTGGGCGAGCATCGGCTTAGAACGGAGACCGCAGGTCTCGCGGCCATTCAAGCATTCCACCTCGCTCAGTTGCGCTAGTCCATTTTTGGGACTTCCGGTATCGGTTGCCAATGGGTTACATCATGGAAGAAGTGATTGCTGCAGCCTTCACCGGTCCAAAAGTGGAGGCCGTGCTGGTTTCTTTTCGCTTCATTCAGGGCATAGAAATCCTTGCAAAAACGTAAAATGATGACTTCCCGGACTTCAAATTGCAAATCCTTTCCTGGCAAAAACACTTTATTGCCCGGAACAAAGGCGAGAACCCTCTGATCATCCTCAGGCAGAGTTTTCGTAATGGGGGTCCAAAGATCTTGTCTCATTGCCCTGTGAATTTCGCAGGCCTTTTTTCAAGGAAGGCAGCGACTCCTTCGCTGTAGTCTTTTGTTTGAGAGGCTTCCATTTGCAAGTCGCGTTCCAAAGTGAGGTGAGTCGTCAAGGGTTGATCCCATCCGGCATTGAAAGCTTTCTTGGTCAAGCCGATTCCGCGCGTTGGTAGCGCCGCGAGGCGATTGCTGAGTTGTTCCAGCTCGTTGTCGAAGGCATCGTCTGCAATGGCGCGATAGATGAGTCCCATTTGCACGGCATCCAGTGCGCTGAGTTTGTCTCCCAGAAAGGCAAGTGCTGCAGCTCGTTGCATTCCAACTAAACGCGGTAAGAACCACGTACCCCCGCTATCGGGAATCAGACCAATGCGTGAAAACGCCTGAATGAACGAGGTCGACTCTTTCGCAATGACCAAGTCACAGGCCAAGGCAATGTTGGCGCCAGCACCAGCAGCAACGCCATTGATGGCGCCAATGACAGGCTTCTCCATGGCCCGAATGCGGCGAATGCTCGCATTGTACGTTTCTTCAACAATGACGGTAAAGTCCGGTGCATCCGGTGCCGTGACTTCTTTGAGGTCTTGACCAGCGCAAAAAGCTTTCCCCGCACCCGTTATGATGACACATCGAACGCTCGGGTCCGACCCTGCGTCATCCAAGGCTTCTTGGAAGGCCTGGCCCATCGCCCGATTGAAGCTGTTGAAGACTTCAGGACGGTTGAGCGTGATCGTGCGAACAGCTTCGCGATTGGATATCAAGATGGAATTGGACATGGCAGGAGGGTCAAGATGCGAATTTACCGAGGCAACACCACAATTGGACGCTGGTGGTGTTCTGTTCGAATAAAATAGAGTCCGGGATGGACCTCTGGTAGGGTCCATTCCATTGTTTGCTGATCACCGTGCGTAGGGGCTTGGAACAACGATCGTCCATTGAGGTCAATCAGTTGGACTTCGGTATAAGGCGTCAGTCCTTTTAGGATGATGTGACCGCGCGCTGGATTGGGGTAAAAAGAGAATTCGCCCTGCTCCAGTGGAATGGAAAAAACGAGCCAAATGGCTTCGATGACAACCTCACAGCCGTTTTCGTCACTCACTGTGGCAATGACCGTTTGGCCTTCGTCTAGCCCCTCGGTACTGCAGTCTCCATCCAGTTCAAATGCGAGGTTTTCACACAAGACCGTGCCCTGATCATCGCTCCAAACAACCGATATCATCCCCGTTGCATTTTCAATGTCCAGCGTGAGCCCATAGCCCGTTTCAACGACTTGGGCTGTCATCTGACAGGGTTGACAGGCAGCGACCGGAGTCGGATCCAATTCCAAAGGCTCGCCCAGCAGGTTCAGCTCGTCCAAAAATGCCGAAAAGGCAGGGTAGCCAGCGGGATAACGCTTGGCCCGAAAGAGTAAATTGTCATTGATGCCCATGGCGGTACCTTGGGCGATGGGGGTTCCGGCTTGCAAAGGTAAACGGTAATACCAGGCCGTATCTCCTGTGGCAGTGAATTCAAAAATCTCACCCGTTCGGCCGCTTAGAATCAAATTGTTGCCGTTGGGCAAGCGGTCAAAATTCGAAAGGCCACTGCTGAAAAAGTCCGTTGGAGTCGTAGCGGTCCAAGTCCAATCAAAGTTTAAAGGCGCATAGAAGCCATCGACATCGACAAATGCACCGGTGGAGTCATCCCATTGTGGGTTGATGATGTGTGCGCTCGAATAGGGCCCTGTAGCGCCTGGGTTGCGGTTGTTGAATACAGCGATTTTCCCAAAGTCGGGAGAGTTTTGCAGGTACGGGGCATCGAGCCATTGAGCGCTGTGCTGGTAATGCAATTGTTGCGATTCAGAATCACCTAGCCCGTGGGCTTCTGGATTTCCCCAGCGCCACTTCAATCCCGCTTCGGTGTCATTCCGGTCAATGATCCACAATTCATCAAAGGTGGGTACGCTCATCAGGATGTGACCTGTACTGGGTTGAATGTCAATGCTATTCATGTGCAGCCAGTCGGCATCGATGCTGCTGGGCATCCCGAAGTTGATGTTGATGCGGTTGGGGGCGTCCTCGATGGCGCCGAAATTATTCAACGTGGAATCGTGGTCTTGGATGAGGTGATCCCATGCCCGCCATTCCCATACGATATCGGCTCCCCCCATGCTGTCCGGCTCCAGCTCAATGAGACGTTCACTCCACAGGCCTTCGCTGGTCAAGTTTTCCGGAAGTCTGCCGGCAGCGATGCAAGCCAGTGAGTCCATTTTTTCCCAGGCGATGGCGATCACATGCCCGTTGTTGAGCGGTACAAAATCATGATGAAACCTTCCCGTAGAATCATTCAGCGTATAGCTCCAAATGGGCTCGTTGTCCCAGCTTTTGCGCTCAATGGTCGCTCCACCGCCACCAGCCCAAATCACATCTTGCGCGACATCTGTGCTGCGATACGCCCAAATGAGATCGCCATTGGGAAGCAGGTGGGCCACGTTTCCAGGTCTGCGGGATTCATCGTTGATCCATTGGTGAACAACATTTCCACAGAGGTTGATCAACATCGCGTTCGGCTGGTTGTGCGGGTACAGCAAGGTCAGGCCAGTCTGGGCGAGTTCAGGATTGAGAGCAATGGTTCCGACCGTGTTCGCCGTTTGCGAGAAAGCGCAGGTTTGGAACCATGCGATCAAGCCGAGAGTAATCAATTGACTTTTCATGTTTACGATGCTATTCGTTGACGTTGTGAGCTATCCCATTGCAGGTGCAAGGCAAAAGTGCGGTATCTCGAGTGAGCGCGCAACAGCCCATGCTTAGAAGTGGTCGGTTTAGCTTTGCTGACATTGCGTGTTCGTTTGCCAAACTGAACGCCTTTTGGCTTCATCGATGAATGACGCTTCGAACGCCCAGGCATTGCATTGCTCAAAAACAGAAACAGGAATGTTCTGGTGGAATGCGAGCAAGTGGTATTCACGCAACAGGTTCGTGCACATGATTCCAGGGTCGTCTGTATTGATTGTGACCTGCACACCCGCGGCATGGAGCTGCCTGAATGGGTGGGTTTCAATGGATGGCGTTGCTCCTGTGAGCCAATTGCTCGTGGGACAAAGCTCAAGCGGAATGCCTTTATGTGCTAACATCTCGACCAATTCAGGATTTTCAATGGCTTGAAGCCCATGTCCGATGCGGTCAGCTCCCATGCCATCAATGGCGGTGATGATGTTTTTGGAAATGCCCTGAATGAGCGGTTCTCCTGCATGGACTGTAATGCCCAGCCCGCCTTTTTTGGCTCGCATAAACAAAGGGATGAACGGTTCGGGATCAAAATCCACTTCGTTGTCCGCCAAGTCCAATGCGACGAAGCCATTCCGATGATTCAGAGCGAAATCCACCCATCGGGCATTTTCTTCAATGGAATTGGTTCGCTGAAGGATGCAAATTAGGCCTACAGCGATGGGGTAAAGGGCTTCCGCTTTCGAGACGCCTCGCTGAATGGCTTCCTGGAGTCGATCCGCCTTCATGGAAGTGTGGTGGTCCAAAAGGAAGCTGGGTGCATACCGCAACTCGAGGATTCGGACGTTCGATTCCAAATACATGTCTTCGCATACTTCGAAGGCAATGCGTTCCATCCAGGCTTCCGAAACAATGACATCTCGGGTATTCAAAAATTTATGCAAAACATCACGCAATTCCCCCATGGGCTTTTGAATGAGGAACTCAGATTCAAACACGCCCTCTGTTTGCACGTCATGGCCTTGGTTCGCAGCCAATTCGCGCAAGGTGCTCATCCGCAAGGCCAGCTCAAGATGGCAATGCAATTCGACTTTTTGCATGCGTTGCAAGGCCTCGGTGGTAGGGGAGGGAAGCTTCATGCGTCAAAGGTATGCGAGGCAATGCCATTGCTGCTGTACTTTTGGCCCATGGCGGTTGAAATCAAAAACAAGAAAGCAGCGTACACGTATTTCTTGACGGATGATTTTACGGCGGGAATCCAGCTGGTGGGTTCAGAAATCAAATCCATTCGGCACGGGAAGGCGAGCATCATGGAGGCCTATTGCCGCTTCATGGACGGCGAGTTTTTCGTATTCAACATGTACATCGCAGAGTATTCCAATGCGGGGTATGTGGGGCATGAGCCGACCCGGCCTCGTAAACTCCTTCTGCAGAAAACCGAATTGAAGAAGCTCGAGAAAAAGCTCAAAGATTCTGGGGTGACCGTGGTTCCGGTGCTCCTCTTTGTTTCAGGAAGCGGCTATGCCAAACTCAATATTTCCGTGGCAAAAGGGAAGAAGCTGCACGATAAGCGTGATTCGCTGAAGGAAAAAGACCAGGCAAGGGATCTGGATCGGATGGAGTGAGCTTCAGTTTTTGGTACTCACGACGCGGTAGGTCGTCTTGAATGCCTCCCAATCCCACAAAAAATGTTGCATCAACTCTCTCAATTCCCGCTGTGTATTCGGGTTGGGTGAATTCATGTCTCTGAAAAATGCATCTTGACACTGGTTCAAGTTGTATTTGTAAAAGACGGCTCGCGTCATGGCAGTCACCAAATTCTTCGACGGATTGTTGATTTGCTTCATGAAGGAGCGGTAATGCTTGACCTTGCTGGCAAATACGTCAGGAGTGATGTCGAGAGCTCGTGCGAATTTGCTGAAAATTCGTTGGATGATTTGTCGATCAACTCCGCTGTCAAAATGCTGAGGAATCAGTTGAATGTTGGCCGAAACAATGATCATCAAAAAGCGTCCGTAGTCTTCCGTGTCCAATTTTGGGCATTGGACAAAGCCATCGGATTCATTCAAAAATTCGGCGAGTTCGGGCCACCCTTGCTCGACCGTTTCGAAAGTTGTTTCCACAAAAACATGCGCTACCTGTTCTTCCGAAAGTTTGCGTTTGGCTAGCCAACTAATTAGACCCAGGTTTTTCATCGATGCAACCAAATTTAGAATTCGCTTTGACGCTAGCTGTGGTTGAAAACACGGGGCTATCCACAGTCTTTTCCACAGCCTGTCTGCATTCGAGGGTTTACTTTTGCGAACATGTATGCGATCTTCAAACCGTTTATTTTTCGAATTCAGCCAGAAAAAGCACATTACCTGACCATGGAATTGATGGCGTTCGTGTGCCGTAATTCATTGGTAAAGAGATTTTTAACGAGGTATTACCGTGTGGTTGATGCGTCTCTTGAGGTGGAAATAGCAGGATTGCGTTTCCCCAATCGCGTGGGATTAGCGGCTGGATTCGACAAGGATGCTCGGTGGCTTCACGAGATGAAAACGTTGGGATTTGGATTTGTTGAGATTGGGACGCTCACGCCAATCGGTCAAGAAGGCAACCCCAAGCCGCGGCTTTTCAGACTTCCAGCAGACGAAGGGGTGATCAATCGCATGGGATTTAACAACGGGGGAGTGGCGGATGCGGTCGAACGATTGAAGCAGCGTCCTGAGAACCTCATTGTAGGGGGCAACATTGGGAAGAACAAAGTGACTCCCAACGGGGAGGCTCTTCACGATTACGTTGCTTGTTTTGACGCGTTGCATGCGCATGTAGACTACTTCGCGTTGAATGTTAGTTCGCCCAATACCCCGGGTTTGCGCGCCTTGCAAGACAAGGAACCGTTGCGTGCTCTGTTGGATGCCGTGGTTCAACGCAATCGATTGGCTTCTCCACCCCGTCCGATTTTTTTAAAAATTGCGCCGGACCTCACAAATGGCCAGTTGGACGACGTGGTCGAACTGGTCCAGGAATCAGGCATATCGGGTGTTATTGCGACCAATACGACCATTGAACGGGCCAATTTATCGACGGATGCAGACATCGTAAAGGAAATGGGTGCGGGAGGCTTGAGCGGCGCTCCAGTTCGAAAGCGCTCCACCGAAGTTATTCACTACTTGAGCCGAGCGTCGAAAGGCTCGTTTCCCATCATCGGTGTTGGAGGAATCTGCAATGCGGAAGATGCTCAGGAAAAGTTGGACGCTGGTGCATCGCTTGTTCAGGTTTACTCCGGTTTGATTTTTGCGGGTCCCGGATTGGTGAAAAGCATCAATCGAGCTTTGCTCAATCGCAACCGCCCTTAAGAGCGGAATAAGTGCTCCAAAGAAGGGGCTTTCTCACGCAATCGGATGCCTTTGTCTGTTTGCTCCACCGTGCAACAGGCGTTTTGAGCGTCGTGTTCAAAGAATAGCACCCACTCTTCTTTCGCGGCGGTCTTTAATAGGAGTGTTTTTTCCTCCATCGTCAGAAGAGGACGCGTGTCGTATCCGATGACCCATGCGGTTGGGATGTGTGCGACTGCCGGAATTAAATCTGCCATGAAGGCGACCTTCTTCCCTCGATAGGAAATCACAGGAATCATTTGACTATCGGTGTGGCCGTCGGCAAAGAAAATCTCAAGTCCTGGAAATCGATCATTGAACATGGTCCGATTCCAGCGATCCTCTCGAGGAACGAATGCGAGTTGACCACTGGCTTCAAGCGGAAGGAGATTCTCGCTCAAAAAAGAGGCTTTTTCCCGAGGATTGGGATGCATGGCCCAGTCCCAATGGCGTTCACATGACCAATATTGAGCATGGGGGAATGTCGGTTCCAACGTCCCATTAGCGCGTCGGTCTACAGCGCCGCCTACGTGATCAAAGTGAAGATGGGTCAGCAGTACATCGGTGACGTCTTCAAGGGCAAACCCGCGCTTGGCTAACTCGCCCTTTAAATTCATGTCGCCATGCAAGTGGTAATGGCTGAAAAACTTATCGGACTGCTTGTCCCCAATACCCGTGTCAATCAGCAGTAAGCGGTTTTCGTGTTCGATGAGCATGGAACGCATGGCCCAAGTACAGAGATTGTTGGCGTCTGCAGGAATGTGTTTTTGCCACAGTGCTTTTGGAACAACGCCAAACATCGCTCCGCCATCAAGTTTGAAGTATCCCGTGTGAATGGTGTGCAGTTCCATGCGGCAGTGAATTGATGCAAAGGTGTTTGCTGATGAATGGGGTTCGGCCTTCCGAATGAGGGCGAGCAATCCGATGGCAAAGGTCGCAGAAATGACGGTTTCTACTTCGGTCACTTTTCAATGTGAAGTTGAAGCCCAAGCTCGAGGCCTGATTGACCTTCCATTGCTCCGGATTGAGGCTTACTTTTGCAAGGATTCCAGATCAGTCACTCCATGCAATTGAATGAATTGACGGCCTTAGCCCCAGTCGATGGACGCTATCGCTCTCGCACAGCCCTTTTAGCTCCCTTTTTATCGGAATGGGGCCTCATCCGCCACCGGGTTGAAATTGAAGTCGAATACTTCCTGTCTCTCACCCAAATTCCGTTGCCTCCGTTGGCCAACTTTCCATCTGAATTAGCGGAACCTCTGCGCGACGTATACCGCAATTTCAGCGAAGCCGATGCGGATCGAATCAAAGCCTTGGAGCGGGTCACGAACCACGATGTCAAGGCTGTCGAGTACTTTCTAAAAGAAGAGATGAATCGGCTTGGATTGGGAGAGGTGTCAGAATTCGTGCATTTCGGTTTGACTTCTCAGGACGTCAACAACACGGCGATTCCGCTGTCGCTGATGCGAGCAACGCGGGAAGTCTTACTGCCGCAACTTGCTGAAGTGCGGGCGACTTTGTTGGAGCAAGCACGCGCATGGAAACACGTACCCATGCTGGCTAGAACACACGGTCAAACAGCTTCTCCGGTGACAGTTGGAAAGGAGTGGGCGGTGTTCGTGGAGCGTTTGGACATTCAGATGGCCACGTTCCAAGCCGTTGAATTCACAGCCAAATTTGGCGGTGCCACCGGTCAATTCAACGCGCACGTCGCGGCCTATCCGGAGCAGGATTGGAGTGCCTTTGCCCGGGGCTTTGTAGAAGGTACGCTGGGGTTGAAGCGCAGTCGGATCACCACTCAAATTGAACATTACGATCAATTCGCTGCGTGGTGCGACAATTTGAGAAGGATTCACACGGTCCTGATGGACATGAACCGCGATGTTTGGACTTACATCAGCATGGATTACTTCAAGCAGCGCATCAAAGAAGGGGAGGTCGGTAGCAGTGCCATGCCGCACAAGGTCAACCCCATTGACTTTGAAAATGCCGAAGGGAATCTGGGAGTGGCCAATGCGCTTTTGAGTCATTTTTCAGAGAAATTGCCGCTGAGTCGTCTGCAACGGGATTTGACCGATTCCACGGTGCTCCGGAATATTGGCGTGCCGCTGGGGCATTCCTTGATTGCGCTTCTTTCTATGCAAAAAGGCTTAGATAAATTGTTGCTGAACGCGGATCAAATGGCCATCGATTTGGAAGCCAATTGGGCAATTGTTTCCGAAGGAGTTCAAACCATATTGCGTCGAGAAGGATATCCGAAGCCATACGAAGCGCTGAAAGCTTTGACGCGCAATCATGGACGGATCAATGCAGATTCCATGCGGGCCTTCATTGATCAATTGGAAGTCAACGATTCGGTCAAAGCGGAATTGCGCCAATTGACTCCGGCCAATTACATCGGACATGCTGCAGAGTTGGTGGATTTATTGAAAGACTAATCCGTGAGCAAATTCAAAGAACTCTTCAGTCTTGTGACCCGTTACCGGTTCAATTTGCTGGTGAATATTTTGTGCAACGTGCTGAATGCGGTGCTCTCCTTGTTTACTTTTTTAAGCGTGGTGCCTTTTTTGCGCATCCTGTTTACATCAGACGGCAAACAGATCGAAGTCAGTTCTATAGAATTGGAGTCTTTGGAGGGATTGGAACGCTGGGGAGCGCTGTTTGACCAATTTGTAGCTCAGCAAGGAGCGCCGGTGGCCTTGGCGTGGATCTGCGCGGGCATTGTGGTCATTACGATTTTGAAAAATGCCATTGGTTATTTGGCGCTTTTCAGCTTGGCCACCATTCGAACCGGTGTTAGCCGAGACTTGCGGCAGATGTTGTATAGCAAAATTTTGACGCTGCCGATGGGGTGGTTCACCGAATCGCGCAAAGGGGACGTGATCAGCCGAATGACCAACGATTTGATGGAGGTCGAGTTCAGTATCATTGGCACCATCGAGATTTTATTCAAATCACCCATCATGGTGATGGTCTCCCTAGCGACTTTGTTTTATTTGAGTTGGGAATTGACCTTGTTTTCCATTCTCTTTTTGCCTGTCAGTGGGTTCTTGATCAGTCGGATTGCTAAAAGCTTGAAGCACGCCGCGAAAAGGGGCAAGGAGCAATTGGGAGATTTGATTTCCATCATAGAAGAAACACTCACAGGGATGCGTGTGGTGAAGGCATTCAATGCTGAGGAAAGTTTCAATGAGCGCTTTCGCAACGCGAACGATGGTTATTTCCGATTGATGCGGCGGTTGTACAAACGCGAATATCTCAGTTCACCCGTCAGTGAAACGGTTTCATTGAGCGTCATGGCCATCTTACTTTGGTTCGGTGGAGGGTTGGTGCTGAAGGGAGAAGGAGGCTTGACGGGCGATTGGTTCATTGGTTACCTGGTGGTGTTCTCTCAGATCATTCCGCCGGCCAGGGCCTTCAGTGATGGCTGGTTTCGAATCCAGAAAGGCTCAGCATCGCTCGATCGTTTGAATGCGATTTTGGATGAACCCGTCGGTATGAAGCAGGCATTGAATCCCATTGAATGCCCGCAGCTTCAGGGAGAAATACGCTTCGAAAACATAGGGTTTGCCTACGGTGAAGAGACGGTCTTAAAAGAGGTCAGTTTCACGATTGCGAAGGGAGAGACGGTGGCGCTTGTGGGCCCTAGCGGCTCCGGTAAGACCACTTTGGCGCATTTATTGGCTCGATTCTATGATCCGACTGAAGGACGTGTGACCTTCGATGGGGTGGACCTTCGTGAGCTCGATGTGAAATCGTTGCGCAAGCAAATGGGCTTGGTTACGCAGGAAGCGTTGCTATTTAATGATACCGTAGCAGCCAACATCGCCCTCGGAAAACAGGCTGCGGAGGGCTTCAATCTGAATCAATTGCGATCCGTTGCTGATGCGGCGAATGCTACGGAATTCATCGACCGCATGGACGATGGCTTTGAAACGAACATCGGTGATGGAGGAGGGAAATTGAGTGGAGGACAACGGCAGCGTTTGAGCATTGCGCGTGCTTTGTATCGTGATCCGGCAGTGTTGCTATTGGATGAGGCTACCTCTGCCCTTGATACCGAATCGGAGCAATTGGTCCAACAGGCGATCTATCGTTTGATGGAGGGAAGAACGGCATTGGTAATCGCCCACCGCTTGAGCACCATCCGGCATGCCACCAAAATCATCGTTCTGGATGGCGGACGGATTGCCGAAGAAGGAACGCATGAATCTTTGCTGGCTGCGGACGGATTGTACAAGCGATTGGTGGACATGCAAAACCTACAATGAGCGACAAGGCTCGCCTTTGAATACATCGCCTCATGACATGGGAATCATCCAAGTTTCGATCGTTGCTCCTTTGCAAGTGTCCCCAATGTCAAATTGGGGATCTGTTTTTAGAGAAGAATGCCTATCGATTGCGTCATATGACGAAAATGCACGCTAGCTGCCCGCAGTGCAATGAGGACTTTCAAAGGGAACCCGGGTTTTATTTTGGTGCAGCATACGTATCCTATGGACTCACGGTCGCTTTGTGGGTGGCTGTTTTGGTTGCTTTGACCACGTTCAATGCGATTGGATGGATCGAATTTGGATTTTACACACACGTGGTGACCTTTTTAACTGTTGGCATCACATGCCTCCTGCTGCTGTTGCCTTTGGTTTATCGAATCAGCCGTTCCATCTGGATTCGGATGTTTGTCAAGGCCAAGTAATCGGCAAAAAAAACGTCTAAAAAATCAAAGGGGTCCCTCCGTTGAGGAACCCCTTCTCAC
>ERZ887851.2129-NODE-2129-length-15833-cov-4.594245_pt1 | contig 15833 bp, 9 predicted proteins | sample MGYA00521100_ERZ887851 | MGnify/ENA primary metagenome ERZ887851 (study PRJEB32303, sample SAMEA104408602) | aquatic metagenome | biome: Brackish water; feature: Pelagic; material: water | place: Baltic Sea | collected 2014-06-06T16:11:00 | depth 11,444 m ...
ATATGCAAATTTGGTCTTCATCGTATTTTGTCTCCCGTATTTTTGGCTAACGTCTAAAGCCACCGATGACCGGCGGTTGAGCTGTGGTTGGATCTGCGGTTGTTGGGCTTATCGGGCATTCGGTGCGCTGACTTGTTCGGATTATTGCTTCGTTTGCATTTTCCAACCGACAACGTAGGTGCCGTTCGGATTCCTCTGGTAGCTGGTGTAGGCTCCACCACAGACGTAGGTGCCGTCCGGATTCTTCTGGTAGCTGGTGTTAGGCTCCACCGCAGACGTAGGTGCCGTCCGGATTCTTCTGGTAGCTGGTGTAGGCTCCACCGCAGACGTAGGTGCCGTCCGGATTCTTCTGGTAGCTGGTGTAGTTTGCATGCAGTTGAGATATGCCGAGCATTAATACTGCAATTTGGGTGAGGATAAGCTGTAGTTTCATTGTTTTGATTTCCGAACAGTATTAATAGTAGGATATCATATCAGTCATCGACGGCCGCCTCAGACATCATTTGGAGAACTGAAACGATTCTTCGCCCTTGTGTTAATCTTTTCAAGAGTTTTCCTACCATTCATCAACTTCTCTTAGTGACTTCCCGGGGTTGATTACTTCGTTGGCAACCGCTTCTGATAGCGTATTTCGAATGGCTTGATTGTTTTCGATATCATATTGCCTGATATCGAAAATCATCACCTTCGCTTTACGAAACGAATCAGCGGGGGCAACATGGAACGGCGTCTTTCCAAGCGTCGACGGAGCCCCGGGCCTAAACTGACTCGGGTGGACAGAAATGCCCACGCTCCTTGTTACGAACCAACTGCACTGCAGGACCGGCGATACCGCCTGTCAGAACCCCTATTGATTCGTGGAAGCTGTTTTGCCAACAGGCGGCTTGAACTTCTCAACACATCCACAACTGCCGCCGCACCCGGGATTTTCGCGGCTTTTGCGAATGCGAATCACGGTCCGAATAGCAAAAACCAACGCGGTCACGCCGATGATAGCGATCGTTGCGATAGATTGGGTTTCTGGGCTCATTTTGATTTCAGGAATATCCTAGTAGTTTTCCTCCCTGATACACCACCAGTGCAGCGAGATAGGCCACGGCGGTCATGTATCCAAACTGAAAAGCGGCCCACTTCCACGAATTTGTCTCTCGTTTTGTGATGGCCACGGTGCTGGCGCACTGCAGGGCGAAGATGTAAAACATCATCAAGCTGAGACAAACCAAGGGGGTGAAAAGCGGGGTGCCGTCATCGCGATTCGCCGCGGCAAGGCGATCCCGCGTTCGATCAAAGGTCGCGTCTTCATTTTCGTCGTCGACTTCTTCTACGTTGAAGGTGATTTGCATGGCGCTGACAAAAACTTCACGAGCGGCAAAGCTGGCAACCACTCCGATTCCAATTCGCCAATCATATCCCAGGGGCTCGATGGCAGGTTCGATGGTTTTTCCAATCCGGCCGGCATAACTCTGCGCTTGCTGTTCGGCTGGCGTTCCTTCGGGCATTTTGGGATAGGTTTCGGCAGCCCACAGGAGGATCGAAATTCCCAAAATCACAGTTCCGGCGCGACGTAGAAAAATTTTGGAGCGTGTCCACATTTGCAACAGCACGGCTTTCAAATTCGGGGCTTTGTAGCCGGGAAGCTCCATGATCATCGGGGTCCGCTCGCCATGGCGAAGCGCCCGATTGAAAATCCAGGCAAAGATGAAAATAGCGATCGTGCCTATTAAATAAAGCCCGAGCATCATTCCGACTTTTTGGAGTGAGGAAACACCGGGCATCATCACCGCGATCATCATCAAATAAACGGGCAGTCGCGCGGAGCAGCTCGCGAACGGCGCAACCATAATCGTGATGAGCCGGTCTTTCGGATTTTCAATCGTCCGTGTTCCCATGATGGCGGGCACGGCGCAGGCGTAGCTGCTCAAAATTGGAATGAAGGCACGGCCATTGAGCCCGACTTTTGCCATGACCCGATCCATGATGAAGGCCACTCGCGAGAGGTAACCGGTGTCTTCCATCAAACCGATGAAGAAAAACAGGATCAGAATTTGGGGAAGGAAGATAACAACTCCCCCGACGCCACCAATGATGCCGTCAGTGATCAGATCACGCAAATCTCCTTCGGGCATGAGGTTTTTTACGGTGTCGCCAAGCCAACCGAAACTTCCATCGATCGCATCCATCGGAATCCCTGCCCAGGCGAAAATGGTATAGAAAACAAAACCGAGAACGCTGATCAAAATGATTGGCCCGAGGAATCGATGTAGCAGCCACGAATCCAGCCGGTCGGTCGACGTTTCAGATGGTGAATTCGAACGATCAACCGCGTCATCGACCAGTTTTTGAACGGCCTCGTAGCGGGCGGAAATGAGTTGCTCGGCCCAAATCTCACGCTCTGCATCCGATGGCTCCATTTCCAATCCCGAACCCGCTTTTTCGTCAGGATCGAGGCTGGCTTTTTCGACCAAATTCTGTAATTCCGTTGGAACCGGGACTTTATGACTGCTCGGCTTCAAGTCGCCTGAGCTCATCGCGATCCGGAGCTCCGGCAAACCAATTCGCGCATTCGCCTGCATCGGAATCACCGGCACACCGAGGCGTTCGCTCATGATTTCAGGATCCAGCCGAATGTTTCGCCCTTCAGCGACATCGGTCATGTTCAGCACGATCACCGTCGGCAATCCAAGCTCTAAAATCTGAGTTGCCAGATAGAGGTGGCGCTCGGCATTGCTTGCATCAACCACACAAATCACAGCATCCGGCAGCGGTGTATCGGCTCGTTTACCAGTCAAAACAGCGCGTAAAATTGCTTCGTCCGGAGAAGCCGGTTCAAGGCTGTATGCGCCCGGCAGATCGATGATTGCGAGTTTTTCACCATGCTGACCAATAGCGACGCCTTCTTTTCGCTCGACGGTGACGCCAGGATAATTCCCTACTTTTTGGCGAAGCCCGGTCAGTGCGTTAAAGAGCGTGGTTTTTCCTGAATTGGGATTCCCCACCAACGCGAATGTCCGCTGCTTCCCCTGACCCGATTTTTGATCCGCCATTTCGATTTGTTAAGCTTCTTTTTTGGAAACCAGAATGTGTTTCGCATTTTCCCCACGAATTGAAAATAATGCGCCCAGCACAGAAATTTCGATCGGATCGTTCAACGGGGCTCGACGCACCAGTTTGATTTCTGCGCCTTTCATCAGACCCATTTCACGAAATCGCCGCATTGCTTTGCCACTCATTTCTCCGTTTTGAACTTCTTCAATGATTGCCACGTCATCGGGCTGGAGATCTGCAAGAGTCATGTCAGAACGTCTGTAAGTTAGGCCATTCCCCCGATAATCACGGCTTCCGCAGCAGAACGGCTCAATCCGAAACGCGATCCCTGAACCTGACAGAGAACGGATCCGTTCACCTGCAAAACGCTGACTTCTGCTGATTCGCAGAGCCCCATTTCACGCAACCGGTTTTTGAATTCATCGTTGCCTTCAAGACGGAGCACGCAGCCAACTAAACCGCGGGGCCACTTCAAAAGCGGCACTGCCTCCGCTGCACCTGGGGTACCGGAAACTGCAATTTTGCTACTGCGACGTAATCTCATTTGAAAGCCCTTTATTGAGACTGATTCTCAACACGAATAAATAATAGACCGTTTTGCGGGGCTTGCTAGAGCAAATTTTACATTTCTCGGGACGCATTTGAGGGATTCCGAATCAGGTTCGTTTTTAATCGCACTCGTCGGGCCTCATAAAATTTTCTCGAAACTTCGCACGATCTGCGGAGTTACAATGCCAGACCGTTTCATCCTGACATGTTCCGAATCCCTCTAATTACACTGATCGTTATTTCCATGGCTTTTCATGGTTTTGCGCAGGATTCTAGTGGGATTCCCGCACCTGTTCTGAAAGAGCATTTCAGTGACATTCTCGAAAACTCTCCTTTCTTGAGGTCGGTAAATTTGTCTGATTCCCTTATTTTGAAAGGAATCGCGGTGATTGATGCAACAGCGCTCGCCACGTTGGTTGATCGAAACACAAAACAAAGCTATGTGGTTTCGAATCAGCCGAACGCCCAGGGCTGGAAAATGGTGGAATTAGATGGAGATCTCGATCTGGAAACCATCACCGCCACTATCTCAGTCGATGGCTCCGACACCGTGAAAGTGCGTTATGACAATATGAAGCTCAAAAGCGGCGAGGGAAAACCAGCTGGAGCATTGGGTGCATCAGGCGCCCCTGAACCGGAAAAGGGCGCTGAAAAGACTGATAGGAAAGACAATGGCGGTCGTGGACGTGGTGGATCAGATCCCGAAATGCGGGAAAAAATGATGTCGCTTTCAGAAGAACAACGAGGCAAACTTTTCCAGAAGATGATGGAGCTCCGGGAAAAAAAACCAGACATGAGCAAGGAAGAAAGAGGAGAGTTGATGAAAAAATCGATGGAGAAAATGCTGAAGAAAAATTAAGCAATTCCAGAAGATTTCTTGTCAGACTTCCCTTCCCGTTCTACACCTGACATCTTACTAATTTTTATCACAAATCGCCTTAAAACACCGGTTTGTGCAGGACAACGAAACACATCATGAAACAAAACGCAGGCGCAAGGCCACGCCGTAAAGGTGGGGCAGTCGATCAATCTGTATCTCTACGGCAAATCGCTGTAGTGATTCCGCTTTTTTTCTCTCTGACTTTTGGAACTCCCTTCGCGGCTCTTGGCCAGGGTGGTGGAGACGCAGCCAAAAAGCAGAAACGACTGAATTTGTTTTCAAAGACTCAAAAAGTGGCATCCGGTGAAAAAGTACCGCTTTTGGCTCAAAACCAAGCTCCTGCGCCGAAGACACCAGCCGTTCCGGCCGCGCCAACGACTCCAGCAGCGCCGGCACCCGCACCTGGTAATATTCCCGAAAGACCAACCGTTCCTGGAGGCCCCCTTCCTGGAGCTCCTACCGGCCCGCCGGTTGCAGCCGGAAACGGCGCGGCCATTCAGGGAGATCGGGTAACGCTTCAGTTTCCTTTAAACCCGGTGAATGACATCCTCTCAATCTACGAACGTCTCATCGGGAAGCCGATTGTTAAAGACAGCACGGTATTTGAAGGGCCTCAAGTGAGTCTGGTTACTCCAACCGACGTGCCGCGCGACGAAGCCATTCGACTGATAGAAGCCGCATTGCTCGTCAACGGCTACGTTCTTGTGGCTGAGCCCGATGCTGATAGCGTGAAGGTTCTCCTTGGAGGAGCACGTGCTCCCGGACAAAGCGCATCGTTTTCAGAAGGCGTTGTCATCTATACCGATCCGAACGCCCTTCCAAATGGCGATTCCCTCGTCGGTTTCTTCCTCGAGTTGGAATTTATCAGCCCAGAGGAAGCGGCCACCATTTTTGGAAACCATGTGGTGCTCAATGAATTCGGACGAATCACTCCGGTTTCGAGTCCTTCAGGTCTTTTGATCACTGAAACCACTCCGATCGTCCGTCAATTGATCCGGCTGGCGCAAATCATCGATATGCCGACGGAAGACGCGCCATTGCTGACTCAATTTATTCACCTCGAATACGCCCAGGCCAATGTGGTCGCCCAGATTATTCAGGCCGCAATGGATGCGCGAATGGAAGAACGCGAGCGTCAGAGTGAATCCGGAAAAACAATTAGCGGTCAGAAAGTGGACCCGAAAAAGCCTCAGCCAAAATCTACGCCAAACGGAAATTCATCTTCCAATGGAGTTGGAACGGCCGACCAGCCAGCGGCACAGCTCATTCCTGATGATCGCTTAAACCGAATCATGGTCGTCGCTTCGCCAACAGATGTTGCCTATATTCTGGATATGATCGGGCAATTCGATCAGCCTCTGGAGTCCATCACTCCACTGGAACGTCCCTTGGAGCACGCGAAAGTGATAGATATTCTTCCCGTGATTGTCGACGTTCTCCAAGATACCGGAACCGGCCAAACTCAGTTGCCGGGTGGTCGTCAAATCGACACTCGCCCAACTCCAGTGACATCCTCTCAACTGGCAACGCTCACAGGGGCAACAAGTGGCGCAGCCAACAATCAAAACCGAAATGTCGATGCCGGAGCTGATTCCGAAGTGGGCGGACGCACCGACCAAATCGCTTTTCCTGTCGATGACGTCGCCCCGATCTCCGTTTTAGTCGGAAAAACTCGACTCATCGCAGACCGCCTATCGAACACCATCATCATCATCGGTTCGCCGGAGAATCAGAAAATCGTAACCGATATTGTCGATCGATTGGATCGCCAGCAGCCTCAGGTTTATCTCGCGACCATCATCGGCGAACTGACGCTAAGTGACGACACGGAATTTGGAATCGACTACATTCAGCGTTTCATCAATTTCGACAGTCAGGATCCCAATGCCGGTGGAATCACCTCAGGAAACATCAATGGTCGGAGCGATATTATTGGCCAAACCAACACGACGGGCAACATCGCTGACGTTCGTGATTTGCTAGTGACATCGCCATTTGGTCCCGCCGCAGGATTGAATTTGTACGGTCAGATCGGCGAAAACGTCGACGCGCTCGTCACCGCGCTGGAAGCCACCAACCGGTTTAAAGTCCTTTCGAGGCCCGTTATTTACACTCAAAACGGCAAACGCGCTGAGATCACATCCGGTCAGGAAGTGCCCGTTCCAGCGACCAGCTTGAGCGATACGAACAACATCAACGCTGTTCAGACTTCGATTGAATTTAAAGAGGTGGTTCTAAAACTTGAGGTACTGCCGACCATCAATAAGGACAAAAAAGTGACTCTCGATATCGTTCAGATCAATGACCGTGTGGTTGGAACCCAAATCGTGGCAAACAATGAGGTGCCGATCATCGGAAAACAGGAGCTCAATACGACCGTCACGATTCCGAATCGTTCCACCATCGTTCTGGGCGGTTTGATTTCTGAGCGCGATGAAATTATCGACAGCGGAATCCCGTTTTTGAAAAACATTCCCATTATCGGGGCCGGTCTCAAAAACAAAAAAACCACAAAAGTTCGAACTGAGCTGATGATTTTTATTCAGCCAATCGTGGTGATCACTGATGAAGAAACCTATGAAGCAAGCGCCGACGAAGACGTTCGCTCGAAAATTGGAGAAGACGCCGCCGCGGTTTTCCCGGAGCCCGGAGTTCCCACCGTTCAGCATGTTGAGGAAGAGGTTGAAGAAGAAAAACGCGGATTTCTGAAGAAATTCGGAAAGCGCGTCTTCGGCCCCAAACGTCGCGAGACCCCCTTCAGCCACGGCGTTCCCGAGTAACGATCTTTACGAATCAATAGGGTTCGTTCGGCGAACATACCCTATTTGATCGTCAATTTACAGATACAGGGATGATCCGTCGATTCGAGCTTCTGCTCCGAAAGTGAGCGGTTCGTTGTCTGAAATATGGCCCGCTGACAAACCATGCAGCACCGGAATCTCGAAATCGCCGAAATGATCGCGAAACACGTCTTCAACGGACACGCCGTCCGCTCCGGGATCGCCTTCGCTGAATGATCCGAGAACGATCCCATCGAGGTTTTTAAACCAACCTGCCTGACCGAGCGTTGTGAGCATTCGATCGATCCGATACGGACGTTCGCCGACATCTTCGAGAAATAAGATTCCTCCGTCATCCAACGGTGGAACGAACGGAGTTCCATTCAGCGCTCCGAGAACGGCAAGATTTCCGCCAAAGAATCGGCCCTTCACCGATGTGGCCGCCGGATTCGAGATGGGATTGAGCGGATAAAGCTTTTCCGATAAATCACCGGTATTCTCAAGAGCTGCGAGCCATTTATCTTGCACTTCGCCGCTGGCATTTCCAATTGCAGCCACCATCGGTGCATGAATCGAACGCACCCCGGCCCTCGCCCACAATGAATGCAACGCGGTGACGTCGCTGAACCCGACCAGCGTTTTATTGACACTGGAAACCAGCTCAACATCAAGATTTGGCAACAATCGAGTCGCACCGTATCCCCCTCGAGCGCAGACGATCGCATCAACGGATGGATCGGTCAGCGCGGTAATTAATTCCTGCAATCGACGGTTATCATCACCCGCAAAATATCCAGATTTCGAATAGACCCCCTCATCGAACGTGACTTCATAACGCTCTCGAAGCCACGCAACACCGGCATCAAATGCTTCGCGATCGAATGGCCCCGCAGGTGCAACCAGCGCAAGTTTTGCTCCAGCTGATACGGGCCGCGATGGAGGAAAACAGTCCATGATTCAAAAGTAGGCCTCCCCGTTTATCTCACTCAAAGCTTGCCACAACACGCCTTAAACTTCTTACCACTGCCACACGGACAAGGCTCGTTTCGACCCACTTTTGGGGCTTCACGTTTCACTGGCATCGCAATCTGCGGCTGTGGCGGCGCAGCAGGATTTGCTACGGCCTGGGCCTGAGCAGCCTGCATTCCGCCTGCGCCTGCGAGTTCAGCAAGAACGTCGGGACGACTCAGCTGAGTCTTCATATTCGCGAGCACGTTTTGATATTGCTCGGGACGCGTTGTCAGGCGGAAAAGGCTTTCCAATACAGATCCTCGAATACCGTCCATCAGACCAGTGAACATTTTGTAGGCCTCGTGTTTGTATTCCACGAGCGGATCTTTTTGCGCATACTTGTAGTTACCGATCATGTCACGGAGACCATCCATTTCGTAGAGGTGCTCCTGCCATGAATCATCGATGTTCTTCAAAATGATGTGCCGCTCGAGATCTTCGAGTACGTCCGGATCTTCGTGACCGCACTTGAAGTTGTAGGCTGCTTTCACCTTCTCGATGATCATATCGAGCTTGCCATCGGTGCTCTTGCTTGTGAATTCGGCATCGTCAGCATCGATTCCGACAGGGAAAGTCAGATTGATCCATTCGATAAATTCCTCCCAGTTCACATCGCCAGCCTGATCGTCGTAAAAAGCTTCTGCTCGTCCGGGAATTTGTTCTTCGATGACATCAAGAACCAGCGCATGCGGGTCTTCCGTTTGAATAACCTCGTTGCGGTAGCCATAAACGACACCCCGCTGATTGTTCATCACGTCATCGTATTCGAGAATGTTTTTCCGTGAGAGATAGTTTCGCTCCTCGACTTTTTTCTGCGCGTTTTCGACAGATTTATTGAGCCACGGGTGCTCCAGCTCCTGTCCTTCCTCGAGGCCGAAGCGATCCATCATCTTCGTCATCCGCTCCGCCGCACCGAAACGCACCATCAATTCGTCCTCGAAAGAAACGAAGAAAACTGAATTTCCAGGATCCCCCTGACGCGAACAACGTCCACGAAGCTGGCGGTCAATCCGACGGCTTTGGTGACGCTCGGTTGCGATGACGTAAAGGCCGCCAAGATCTTTAACACCTTCACCTAATTTAATATCCGTTCCCCGACCAGCCATGTTCGTTGCCACGGTAACGCCGCCTTTTTTACCTGCATTAGAGACGATTTCAGCCTCCTGCAGGTGGTGTTTCGCGTTCAAAACTGAGTGAGGGATCTTCTCACGTTTCATCATTCGCGAAACAACTTCCGAAGTCAAAACACTCGCCGTTCCCAGCAAAACGGGTTGTCCGGCTTCGTTTCGTTCTTTCACGGCATCAATCACCGCCTTGAATTTTTCACGCTGCGTTTTGTAGATCTTGTCGTTCAGATCAATCCGAACATTCGGGCGATTCGTCGGAATCGTCAGCACGTCCAGCTTGTAAATATCGTGGAATTCTGCGGCTTCGGTTTCCGCTGTTCCGGTCATACCACCGAGTTTTTCGTAAAGGCGAAAGTAGTTCTGAATCGTGATCGTTGCGTAGGTTTGCGTTTCGTTTTCGATCTTAACGCCTTCCTTCGCCTCAACTGCCTGGTGCAATCCATCAGACCAACGACGTCCCGGCATCGGACGACCGGTGTTTTCGTCAATGATGATCACCTTGTTGTCCTGAACGGTGTATTCCTTGTCCTTTTCGTAAAGCGTGTAGGCCTTCATCAGCTGCGAGATGGTATGCATCTTCTCAGCTTGAGCGCTCGTTTTGCGCTGAACTTCCTGCTTTTTCTCCTCTTTCTGCTCAACCGTCATCGACTCGTCGCCGTCGATTTCAGAAAATGCGTCTGACATATCCGGCAAAACGAAAGCATCAGGTTCATCCGGACTCAGGAAATTTCGGCCCTGCTCGGTCAGCTCTGCTTCGTGATTTTTTTCGTCCAGTGTGAAAAACAACTCTTCTTTCAGTTCGAAAAGCGCTGATTTCTGAACGTCTTTGAAAAATTCTAGTTCGGCCTTCTCGACCAGCTTCCGAACATCAGGATCCTCCATCGCACGCTTCAACGCGCGGTTGTCCGGCTGGCCGAGCTTCACTTTGAAGTACTTCAAGCCGCCTTCAGCCACGTTGCCGGCTTCGATTTCTTTCTTTGCCTCCGACGCAACGCCGTTCAGCAAGTGCGTTTGTTTTCGCGAAAGCGCTGAGATTTGAGATTTAAACTGATTGTAAAGCTGATCCGATTCGCGAGGCGGTACCGGCCCCGAAATGATCAGCGGCGTCCGGGCTTCATCGATCAAAACAGAGTCAACCTCATCAATCAGTGAGAAGTAGTGATTTCGCTGCACCTGATCTTCCTTGTTCTGCGCCATTCCATTGTCGCGCAGGTAATCGAAACCAAACTCACTTGCCGTTCCGTAAGTGATATCACGCTGATACTGCTCGCGACGCAGATCACCCCGCTGATTATTTTGAATACATCCGATCGTCAGCCCCAGGTATTGGAATAGATGTCCCATCCACTCCGAGTCCCGTCGTGCCAGGTAATCATTCACCGTCACCACGTGAACCCCGAGTCCGGTCAGCGCATTGAGGAAAACCGGCAAGGTCGCCACCAGCGTTTTACCTTCACCCGTTGCCATTTCCGCAATCATTCCGCGGTGAAGCGCGATTCCGCCAATCAGCTGCACGTCGAAATGGACCATTTCCCATTTCACCATGTGATCACACACCACCCACTCCGTTCCAAAAAGCCGGCGCGACGCATTTTTCACCACCGCATACGCTTCCGGCAGAATTTCTTCCAAATACGCTTTTCGCGCAGCCGGAAATTCTTTTTTCAAATCGGTGAACGTTTCTTGAGCATCTCGAATTTTATCAACCAACGCTTCGGCTGACATTCCAGAAATCGAGTCTTTTGTCGGAAATCCACGAGTCACACTGAATTCATCCGCCAGCTCAGCAAAACGCATCGCCCATTTTTCAGCGACAGGAACCAACTCTTCTTTCGACATCGTCTCCAACTTCCGACGCGAGAAAAACTCGGTTCGCAGGTGATACCGGTCGAGTTGACTTTTCCAAGCGGCCGTTTTGGCGATGAGATCTTCTTCCGTTCCCTTTTGGAGTGATTCCTCGAAGGCATTGATTTCTCCGATCAGCGGTAAAATCTTTTTGATTTCACGCTGATTCTTATTGCCGACAATCGATTTAAGGAGCCACTTAATCATGCTTAGGAAAGGTATTTCGGAAATCTTAAATTTCCAGAGTTTTTAGGGAGTGGAAATCTACGCAGAGATGGCGATTTGACCATCGTTTTGTGTCAGACCACGCGGAAACCTTTTGTGTTCACTTTTTGCAGAAAAACGATCCAACAGGGGCGATCCATCGATCCGACCCTGTTGATTCGTGAAAATCTGTTTTTGCCGATATCCCGGCTCATTCTTGCATTAACACACTCCCCATCAATTCGCCTTGGCAAGTTGAGCCTTCATCGATCATTTGAATGGCATGAACCTCAAGATCCCCTTGAAAAACGGTTCCCTCTACGATTGTCAATTTTCCGCCTTTGAACGTTACTTTATCTGCAAATGTTCCTGAAATCGTGACATCCGATCCGACAAAAACGATCTTTTTGGGAGTCGATTCGGCTTGGTAACTGACCTTTCGAACCGTGTAAATTGTCTCAACGTCTGGAGCCTCGGTTACAGTCAAGAGCTGGCCGGATTTCCCGGTCTTAACTACTTCGTAACCTGCATCCTTATAGGGTTTTATTGCCCAGGACGAAAAATACAGCGGCACACCAAAGATCACTAGAAAAACGACAACCAGAAACATCCCAATACACCCACAGCATCCTTTTTTTCTTTTTTTAAGCGGTTCATAGGTATCCGTGGGATGGCCGCGGCGTTTTTGCTTTCTGCGCTGCTTTTCCGCTTTAGCTCGTGCCCGCGCATCGGCCTGCTTTACCGAAGTGTCGGTCATCGACGTATTAAATTCATCTGGAACCGGCAAATTGATCTCCGGTGGGTAGATTTTCTCGTCTCCATTCTCTTCTCCGCCTTCGACGCTACTTTTTCCTGTTCGTCTGCGGGTCTTATTCTCGTCCGAATCACTCATAAAAATAACCTCTCGCCTGCCCGGTACTATGCCGAAGTTAGTCGGTTTTGCCAGAGAATTGATTTTCAATGCGGCCACGGAAGCGGTGATATAAAAATCCGATGATGAGCAGGACAATCGCCACCCCGAGAAACGCAATAATTCGATAAAGGGTGTCGTCAATATCCACGAGGAACATGCGGAAGATGCAAAGTCCCAAGCCGACCAAGCCAACGATGCGGTAAATTTTCAAACCAGCCATCAAGCCCATTACAAAAAGGACCACCGACGCGGCGCCCCAGCAAACCGTCGTCAATTTATCAACAGTCAGCACATCCGGTGAGCACGCCCAGAATACGAGACCCAGTGCAGGGAGTGCATGAAATATCGAAAGGTTGCGAAATTCCTCAATTTCACGCGGATACAACACGCCGTGAATTACCACCAGTCCAGCTGTAACGATAACGACCGCCAACGTTTCAGCCTCAAAACCATCCGGATGAACAATACTGCGAGCAGCGGTTACCAGGGCTGAAGCAACTAAAATCCACGTCCACAAATGACCTCCTGCTCCATTGGCAAAACGCCAAAAAACGAGCACGACAATCGCAAACGCAGCAAATGAAACCGACTGCCACGGTTCGTTCGATCCAAAAATCGCCACCAACCAAAACACGGCCGTCACCAGAATAGTCGGCCAACCGAACACGATTTTCCGATCTGGAGCTGCGGCTGAAAAATCAGGCAATCGAATTGCGTCGCCCTGATAGTAAATCCATCCCCACGCCAAGACGAGCACTGCCGCAACCCACCACAATGCCTCGGGGCCTTCTTCATACAAATCGAAAGCGAGTAATCCTACGTGCAACACAGCAAAACCGATCGGCCACGCACTGGAAGCTTTAAGTGTCCGCATCGGCCATCTGCGAGCGGCCAAAACGAGACCCAACATAATTCCACAATCAGCTGCGAGAATCTCTGAAGCATCCAAAAACGGACGCAAAGCCCAGTGTAAAATGAGCGCCGCTGCCCCGATCAAAATGGTCTCGCACCCCGCGAGAAAATCAGATTTCTTCCCGCCCGTGAAGCGATGCAGCACCACAATGATTCCCACAAAGATCACCAGTAATCCGCCAGCCGCGATCAAAATCTCGTTGGTGCTTCCTCCCTTATCATAATCCCCGAGAAAACTGATCACTGAAGCGACCAACGGTAATCCACCGGCTATAATCGGAACCGCGCTCCGGGTAAAAAACGTTGCCGCCAATAAAATTGCACCCGCCAACGCGAACCAGACCGAATTGAAAGCAAGAGCTTCCCCCTTAACCACATCCGGGCAGAAAATGACGGCAACAAGGCCAATCAAAATCGACAAGACCCACTGACACTCCACATGAAGTTCGGGAGATTTTGTTTCCACGCCCGCCCGAAGACCGAGTGCATTTTGCGCTAACAGCAGCATTCCGATTCCTGCAAAAACAAGCAAACAGATTACCGAAATCCCATCAAACTGTTCCGTCAGCAAATTCATGGCCGAAAGCAAAAGCAGCGAACCAAAACCCGCGTAAACGGTTCGAAAAACATTACCGAGAATCCAGTCAGGCCTCCATCCACGACGGCACAATTCAGCCAAAACGATTGCGATACCAGCCCCAACAAAGCCCAACGTCGTGGCCTTGGACGTGATCATTTCACCTGAATACAACAGTATTTTTGCAAAAGCACCGATCAGGATCAACGTCGCCGCAAGAACCGGCCCCGCTTTCGCCCAGCGCAACAGTGGCAGGGCGACCGCTCCCGCCGCAATTATCAAAAACACTGGTCGAAAGGCATCCGCCACATCCAACGGAACTGACGCGACGAACCATGCCGCCACCGCAATCGTCACCGCGCCTAGTAAGTAGAGCGGATTTTCTTGTGAATCGATCTTGGGCTGATCGCCGTCGATCGGAAATTTCCAATGGCGGTAAATCGTGAGCCAAAAGGACAACGCCGTGAGCGAGAGCAGCGATACCAGATTTTGCGGACTGAAGAGGCTCCATAAGTCAGCGTCATACGTGATGACTCCCCGGATCAAGGCCGCGCCGGCGACAAAAAACAGAATACCAAACGCTACTTCAACCCAGCGATATCCCGTTCGACGCCACGTGAACAGCACCGCGCCAGCTTGCAATGCAATCGCCAACCAGCGAACCGGCCCATCGAATTGCGCCACGAAAAACAAACACAGCAGCGCCGACATTTTCAGGAAAAACATCTGATCGAGGCCACGCGAAATCTCGTGTTTTCTGAAAAAATGCGCCAGCGAAAAAAGCAGCATCATTACCGCGAACGACAGATAGAACGCCGCTTTCTGTTCAGGATACGTCTCCGCAATCACGAAATACCCGACAAATATCGAAAGCGGACTCGACAGCACCGACAAGCGGCGAAGCCATTTCGCAGCAAGCGTTTTTACTTCAAATTTGTTTCCAGCGAAGAAATGTCCCGCCTCAAAAATCAATTGAGCGCCCAGCAGGCCCCCCAACACAATCAGGAATGCAGGAGCAGTCTCCGAATCCCATTCAAAAATCCCAAGCGCCAGAAACCCAATCCACGTTCCCAAAATCGCGATCCCCTGGGACCACAGCCATTGCCGCTTCCACAGAAGAAAGGAAGCCGCCGCCGCAAGCATCATCAATCCGGTGACAACAAAATCCATCTGATCGTTTTCCAGCGAGAACCAGCACGACACATAGCCCAACAAAATCGCCATTCCCGCGACCACTTCATCCCGCTTCCACAAACTCCAGCCGACCATCACCACCAATATCGCTGCTTGAGCCAACAACCCAATCGTCGACGAATCGATGATTTTCATCGGTGCCAACGCGAACGCCGCGAACGCCGTGAAATAGCCAAGGCCCAATCCGCCTGCCGAAATCAGACGGCCAAACGCCGGAATCTTTCTCTCCAGACGCAATCCGAGAATCGTCACGGCAATCGAAATCACCGTCATCGCCAACACGCGGGTCCACGGCGGCGCGCCTTCAGCCACATAAATCCCGCCAAACGTCGCCCCGATAATTGCCACGATCAGGCCAATCCGAGTCGCCCACCACGCGCCAATCGTTGCTTCTGCAGCGGTATCGCCACTCGGCGGCCACAGATTTATTTTTTCTAAAAAGCTCTGCAAGCGGCTTGGCCCCGCAGGTTCGGGAGCAGATGCGGGTTGTGAAGTTGGTTTCGGGACCGTGGCCATGTTGAACTCCTGAACCACCGGAACCGGATCCGGCGTCAGTTTGATGCCTGCCCGATCTGAAGTTGATTGCATCGACGGCAGAGGCGGAGGCGTGACCGGCGGCGGCTCCTCCTCCGGCGGTGGCGGATCTACCTGACTTGCGGTCGCCTTTCTCGCAGCCTCTTTCACCTCATCAAAACGCTCTGCCATTTCGGATTTTTCAACCTCCGGTGACGTCTCAGTCCGGGACTCTTCCCGATCTTGAATCCCTCGGATTTCATTTCTCAAATCCAACAAGTCT
>ERZ887851.2130-NODE-2130-length-15827-cov-11.559663_pt1 | contig 15827 bp, 37 predicted proteins | sample MGYA00521100_ERZ887851 | MGnify/ENA primary metagenome ERZ887851 (study PRJEB32303, sample SAMEA104408602) | aquatic metagenome | biome: Brackish water; feature: Pelagic; material: water | place: Baltic Sea | collected 2014-06-06T16:11:00 | depth 11,444 m ...
TTATTTCCTTCCTTAACTATATTATACCATGCTGGCGCTGCATTTGCACAATTCCAGCATCATTCTGGAGCCCCTGAGCTGCTACGGCAGCCGCTCCGACCGCCCCGAGGGGTGCCGCTTTCTCCATGCTTCTCGGATGCTCACTCCGATAGTGTTGTCAATGACTACCCACAGGAGAACTACTCCAAGAAGAATGGAAACATCCATTCCAGTCATATTCATTCTTTATTTCCTTCCTTATCTATATTATACCATACTGGCGCTGCATTTGCACAGAATGCCGCCACCTTTCAGCTGGCCAATTCCCAATCACAAAATCCGGTCCGGGCAAAAACTGCCGCTGCGCGCCGAGTCTTAAATCCCATCCGGCACTCACCGCTAGCAGAGTGAGAACCATACCACGGCCTGTTATTACGCTCAGTCTGCTTGCCAACATGTCCGACTACAATATTGTCAATTTTAACTTCGCGAATTGTAGAAGGGTTGATCCAGCGTTCGAAGTTGTTGAAAAAGTTCATGCCGCATTCCTGTTATGTCTATATTATACCATGATGGCGCTGCATTTGCATGAAAATATCTTATAATATACCAAGAGAGGTATATTACGGCGGGTATGAATAGCTGCTAGTTTGGGAAAACAACTGCCTCACGTACGATACAGATGCAGGAATTGTCATCGTCTGGGTGGATGCGCCCCCATTCAGCGTCTGAATTGCACACCGACTGGCAAGCCTCAACTCTTCCATCGTTGTTTACAACCCCGAGGATCACTGTGAGCAGCGAGACGGCAGCGACCATCAACACCACACTGACAAGCCAGCTGTTCATTTCCATGCTGTTCCCAAAATCATTGTTATCGTCATCATAGTTAATAGGCTGATTGATACTGTATACACATACCCTCCGAGGGGTTCTTTTTTATATTTGTTAACGTCTAAGATATTATTGTTTTAGCTATTATTCTAACTCATGTTTCGCCAGTTCGAGCTTCCCATCATTCCACATATACCTTACTCCTTTTAGATGTCCCTGCATGTATTCAAGGTTGTCGTCAAAGTGTGGGCTCAACCCTGTAATGCCATCCCAAAAACCTTTCTTAAAGAGGTCGGAATATTTTTCTTCTTCATAATCATCTTCACAATTATCAGAATTGTGCTCAACAAGTGATTCATTCATTATTGTCATTACTTCTTTGATTATCTGTTTTAATTGTGTTTTCGTGATTTTTCATTTTTATTCCTCTTGTGGTAACTATAGTATATATTATGACAAGAGGAAACTTTATATGTCAAGACTCAGGAATGATCTCTCTGTTAGATTGGGTCGATATCATTCACTGGGCATGTGATGATGTCATCTTCATTCCAGAATCTTCCACGATCATCTACTGTGATCCAACGGCGCGTAGAGCACACAGAGCCTTCCGGAGTCTCTATCAGACATTCATTCTCAGCCGGACATGCGCTATCAGAGCAGTCAGTGACATGACACATCTTGGGTTCATGCTGATAAAAACCAATCAATAAGATAAATTCAATCATCAAACTGGCCAAAGACGTGGTAAGACATTTATGAGTATGAAGTCGTCGTAAATGTGATGTTGAGCTTCATTCTCACTAACTTCAACTGTGTCCCAGCTCTTCCCACCGAGTTCTCGTGGCTTCCTGAGAATGCAGAGTTTATCCATTTGATATTTGCCAAGTGGCTTCGTCACTCCACGATCCTGAATCATTACGTGTTCGTTTGGGTCAAATTGAGACAAGAAGTCTAACAGATCTTGAACTTTTGCTTTTTCCATTCTTAGTTTCCTTCCTTGTCTATATTATAACATTGTTGTGCAGCATTTGCACGTTTCGTTTACAATCCAAGAATTGTCATGAATACAGACGCTATCATAAACCCTACAGTTATTGACAGCACTCTCACTGTAATATCACATACAAGCTCGATCATGAACGCTTCTTGTGTATATCCTGGTTGTAGCAGTCGTCTTCCCACGGATCATAAGCCTGAGGCTCCTGAAGAGGCTTACGGGTCTTGCGAGGAACGGCAGCCAGAACGTGCTTTCCATCGTAGTCGACGTACCACTTCATATCGTATCGCATTATTGACCTCGTTGAACGTTTCCCTTCTCAATCACAGTTGTCAAGCTACGTCGGTTCCACCAGGAACATTTCCATTCTCAACAAAAGTCTCGCCATGCGTTCCTTGCTTTGGAACGACGTAGCTATAAATGATTCCGCTCCTGAGCCTCTTAACAGGATCAAACATGGTGCCGATTGGAAAGGTAATACCGTTGTTCATCCAGGGTTGGGAAAGCTTAATCATTTTGAACTCGTTTGTTTTGAAGAGGACCGTTCCTCTTCCTATGTTTCTATTATATCATGCTGGCGCTAAATTTGCACGAATGCCAGATCATCACTTCAACTTGACGTGTGGCATAAGCTTATTGACCTCAGCGATATGCTTCGCCCAGACTGCCTTATTCATGGGATCCTCGCCATACTTGGCGCTAATCAAGTCGTAGAGCTTGTCGCCGACAATATCACTGACTGTTTCAGCATCATTGTAGAGCTCGTCAGCCAACCATCCACCGATATCTCGGACACCATTTCGCTTTGCTTTCTTGATCTTGCTAGCGTATTCTTCCTGCATAAACTCGCAGTATCCCATTTCGCCGACGGCGGTCTGAACGTGGTTGACAATGTCTGAGTAGCTGTTGATGTACATTTTGTTCTCTTTTACTTTTGAAGGGGACCGTTCCCCTTCCTTGTTTATATTATATCATGCTGGCATTCGATTTGCACGAATGCCGTTTGGGATTATTTAACTATCAAACACTAAGGCAGTAGATTTCGAAGTAGTTCTTGTCGCCACGCTCTACAACATACCCAGGAACGAGGCTGTTGAACTTTTTGCATGCTGTATATTCAGCATCTCGTTCTTCAGGGTAGACGTCCTCAATCTCCTTGCTGTAAGACCAATCGCGGAAGTACCCGCCATCATCTTGATTACTTAAAGAAAAGTAGATATCATGCTCATTTACGTTTGGAAAACTGACCCGAATTGCGCGCTTGATTAAGTTCTTAGTAATATCAGTCATTTTGATCTCTTTTTCTTTTGAAGGGGACCGTTCCCCTTCCTTGTTTATATTATACCACACCGGCATTCGATTTGCACGAAGCTCACCGAGTAGCTGGCGGAAGCGTCCGACGCATCCCGATCCAGTAGACTTCTTCAGCTGAAGATTCTTCCAAGTTAGTTATGCGGGCGTCAAGAGTGATGCTATCAGAAATACCATCCCCTCCGATTCCGAGCCAAGTGACCCGAACATATACAAAATGTCCGTTTGGTCCGAACGGAGTCGAAACCACAATTCCGTACTCGCCATCCTCAATAACAAAGGATCCAACGGTAGGCGGGTCCATGGAAGTGTAGCTCTTGTCAAGTGGGTCGAATGTAGTCATTTTGATCTCTTTTTCTTTTGAAGGGGACCGTTCCCCTTCCTTGTTTATATTATACCACACCGGCATTCGATTTGCACGAAGCTCAAACCCATTCAGTATAATACGCAAGACGCCGAGCGTGAGACGTTTTACACCAGTGCAAACGGAGGAAGCTCCCCGAAGACCATGCCACCATGAGCTTCAATGCACAGTTGCACAATGTCAATCGGTACCCAACCGTATACCGAATCAGTCGGTCGATCAGGATTTTCAGCGTACTGTAGCAGAATCGAGTCCTCTCTGGATGGAAATCCCACCTCTACTGCAGTGTAGGGACCGCTATTATTGCGTGGTTCACTGTAAGAAGCTTCGCTGGCTTGAACACTCATATTAAATCCGTCTGCACATACGATCCGCCTGTAACGCTTTATCATTTTGATCTCTTTTTCTTTTGAAGGGGACCGTTCCCCTTCCTTGTTTATATTATACCACACCGGCATTCGATTTGCACGAACTACATGATTCTGCCACAGAATTTGTTTTCCGACCGAACCCTTCCATGTTTAGTTCAGCGCCAAGTTCGCGTGCAATCTCAAGTTCACGTACATGCGCTGCAGCCTTTCCTCTGACTACTTCAAGAACTTCTTTTCTAAAAGAAGATGGGTTGTGTTCCCGCATTGCGTTGTATAGCAGTGTTTCTTTGCCGTAGACAGTTGCGTTTCGTATATGCGCATCGAATCTGATGTTCATTGAACGCCCATACGCCCTGCCTCTTGCCACTGTAAGCCCAACATAACGTTCACCTGTTACAACACATGTAAGCATGTAGATGACTTGGTTTCTGTCATTTCTGCGTTTGCGTGTCATGTTAGGCTTCCTTCCTTGTCTATATTATACCACTCCCACATTCGATTTGCATGAAACGAACTACCCTACAACCACTAAGTCACGCTGGTCGCAGTACAATTCACGTCCTGTTTTGGTGTCAAGTATTACGACAAAAGGAATATCTGACCCGTGCTCGTGCTCAGTGAGCCTGACGCGCCGTAGATCATAAACTGCATAAACGACATCAGTATAGATAGGTTGCCTTATAGTCTTACCCCACATGTACCAGTCGTTTCTTTGAAGTGCTGCGTCTTGACCGGAATTAATCATGTCGAACTCAACATGCAATTCATCTTTCGTAAGATAATAAAAACCGAAGCTGACGTTGTGTTTTGCCGTTACGAGACTACCGAACTTCATTCTTTTCGACTTTCTTTTTTAATACTTTTGCCAGCCCTGGATTGATTCTTAATGCCTCTGGTAAGATTTTGTGACGAACAATGCTACGCATATACTTTTCGTTCTTGTTTCCTGGGTCACTCATATAGGGAACTTCATGACGCTCACACCAACTCTCAAGCTCATTTTTACTTGTTGTCAGAAAGGGTCTGATGATGTTGTTCCGCCTGTATGGGATGAGCTTGCTCTGTCCGTGCATTGACGAGAACAGCCACCATTCCATGACATCATCTAGGTTGTGCCCAGTGACTACTGTCTCTCCGATCCCCTCGAGAAAGTGAGCGCGTTCATCACGCCAGTGCTCTTCTGTGCTCTTGACGCCTCTGTCTGTGGAACCAATCATACCAACGGTCAAAGGTAGCTCGTGGGTGGAGCAGAACCCACGAATGAACACCTCAGAGTCCTTTCCAAAGTCAGTTCCATGGTTAAAGTAGGCGACACTCACGTCTCTTTTTCTGTAAGCTGAAAGAAAGGAGAGGACCGCCATACTGTCTGCTCCTCCGCTTACTGCGACTGTAACTTTATTGGGAATATCGCCGATGATGTTAATCATTTTTAGTTGGTCTTGTTAGCTCGAATAATAGCGAGCTCACGAGAGCCATCATAGAGAAGATCGCGAAGCATATCAGCATTCTTCTCGTCAACGCGAAGAGTGAAGCTGGAACCGAAGCGCAGGACAAGCTGATCATTTTCAACATTGATCTCTACGTTGTGGGTCCCACCGTCGTGCCTGATTGTGTTCTTGAAGGTTGTCATTGTAAATCCTTGTTGGGGGTATGTCTATATTATACCACTATGCAGCTAGATTTGCACAGTTATCGCCAAAGCGTTACAAGTCTTTTTCGGTTTGTACTGCCGACCTTCTTTGTAGAAGAACTCACACTGCACCGAACCGTCAGTTTCGTAATGAATATCAGCAGGTCGGTCACCATCCCGGTGAATTCTTCCTCTTTTGTAGAAGAACTCACACTGCACTGTTCCATTGGTACGGTAATGGATCACCGCAGGAAGGTCCCCCTCCCTATGAGCATGTGGGCCCTTATAAAAGAACTCACTCCTCAACGTTCCATTGGGGTTGATAACAACACTGTACCTGTAAGACATTATTCTTCCTTCCTTTAAACTATTATACCATCCTACTGTGAGATTTGCACGATTATCGCCAAAGGGTAACAAACTTCCCAAATTCTCTATCAAATGTATGAAGCAATCCCTCATAGTCAGAAAGTGCCATTTCGTCTATAATTCTCTCTGTATGATCGTGATCATATCTTAGCTGTCTGCTTAGCCGCTTAGCCAGGCCCATAAGAACATAAGCATTTCCATCTGGTCCAGTGAGATCTATTTCAATTGGAGCTGCTGGTTTGTCTTTGATACTCTTTATAGCCATTTTACGACTCCATGATCCCAATTTCGGAATAAATACTGGCAACTTTTAACCAGTAGCTTTCGATTTCATCGATTTCTGCTTGAAAGTCTGCTATTCCCGGCTTTAGATCCTTATGACGGGAACACTTTTCAATCATTTCTTGAGCATACTTGTATTCTTCAATAGACTTCAGCATCTCATACATAGTATGGATTCCGGCCATGAACTGTTGAGCATTCTTTTCTGCATTCTCAAAGGGTGTAGGCATTATCACTTCTCCAGTCGTTGTTCTGCGTTACGGTCTACAACAAATATTCCAACAATTGCAAACAAAACAAGCGGCCACCAAATAACAAATAGCTTGTAAGTAGCATTAAGCAGCATAGTCAAGTTTTCAATGTTCATACCAGCTTCAACTTCCACAATGAACTCCCTTATATCTATATTATACCATAGTTACGATTCATTTGCACAGATTAGTCTTCGTCCCAGAGAGTTCCTTTGATATTTGCATTAGTGAAATCTACACCATGTGATGTGCTTCCTTCAACCCAGCAATCTTCAAAATTACATCCATCTACTTTCGAAAAATTAAAGTCACAATCTTGAAGCCAGCATCCTCTGAAGTCTATATCGTTTAATCTTGAATTCCTGAAGCTGCATCCGGTGAAGTCGATCCCGTCAAACACAGCTGCATTTCCTCTGCGTCCTTTAGTCTTAACATAGAGAGTGTGATCTCTGATCATGAGATTGAGTTCGTCTTGTTCGATCTTCTTGAGATGTCTTGGCACAGGCCGTTTACGCTTTGCCATTACTTGACAACCTCTAGATCTCTCTCATGCATAACAGAAGTTACGCGTTCATCGCCATAAAACAGAACGTCAACTGCTCCCCAGTCTTTGTTCTCGATAACAACTCCTGTTCTTTCTGAATACCCGCGATGAACGGCACGTCTGTTCTTGCGTCCTATTACTATTGCTCCTACAGAATACTTTGCATCTGGTTGCTTTAACGCATGTAAAAACTGTGTAACATTCTTAAGAAAGTATCCTGGAAAATAGTCTGTCATAGAGTCTGGTACATCTTTGCTGTTCCTAATGTGGAAACTACAAGCATAACCTGAATGGTCTGACATTAGGCTACACGCTTTACCATTGTAAGCGAACCCATACGTCATACGTGATTGCTGCTCTACTTTTACACCTAGATACTTTTCAATCTTCTTAATGGCTTTGTCTATGTTCATACTAAATTCCTGTTCATATAGATATTATACCATGCTAGTACATGATTTGCATAGAACTTGCTGTCAACTTCTTGGAATATACTCTTTTGCTTTCTTACGCATTAGTGACTTTGTGCTATTCTCTTCAAGGGTGCTTATTTCACATATCAAATATCCGTCACCCTTATCGCAAAGTATCTGTGCCAGCTTTTCTTTTTCAAAGAACTGAACTATTTCACCTCTACATACGGCTCTATTCGGACGGATCCCCCAGACTACGTCACCCACTTTCCACTCACCAAGCTCTTTTAGCATCGGAGCTGCTTCTATTTTAGCCATTTGTTTTCAATGTGGTTTGTCTCTTCTAGTGAAAGGAAATACCCACATGCCTCTTCTTCGGGCCAGAACGACATAATCATTTCAAGCTCCAATGTTAATTCAGCAATTTCGTTACGAATTACCTTTTCTTTGTATTCTTTTAAAGATACAAGCTCACCCATAATAGTCTACATCCTGTTGTTGTTTACCATAGCTACCACGATCATGCAAGAAATAAATCCTGCAACATAGTAGGTTGCAAAAATCATCGACTGCTGACAAGCCTTGCGTCCTGAAGAAGCTGATAGAGTTCATCACGTACACGATTAAGATCGCTCATATCATCGCTATCAGTCTCACGTAGAACGTCTAACAGGCGTCGCTCTTCCTTGACTAGACGTGCATAGGAGTCTGCACCGACGTCCCCGAGTTCAATATAAATCTGAGCTGCTTCTGACATTTTTGTTCCTTTTTTTAAAAATAGACTTTGTTAGCAAAGCCGTCGCTCCTTCGAGTATATCACTCGTGAGCATTAAAGTAAAACTAATCGCAAGAAACCCTGCAACTAATACTCTGTTTGTCTTGGAGTCTACCTCATCGTCCCATTCGGGATCCTCAAATATATTACCACCAGTCCGCTGTTGTGATGATTTCATCGTCGTCCCTGTCTTTAAAGTCACACGGGCTACAACCGATATCTGATGCTCGTTGAATATCGCTCGCGCCGTTGAGGACATTTATTGCGTCGATTATTGGTTCCATCTCGCCTACTTCTTGTAGTAGAGTTTGCAGTTCTGCTGGAGAGAGAACGTATACGATGCCCGAATCCATTTCATAACGCTCGAGGAGCAACTTCACATCTTCTTCAGTCATATTGTTACCTTAGTGGGGTTGGTAAGTTTATTATACCATATCTGCATTCCATTTGCACAGAATGCCGATATGATTTATCCACTGTTTCAGTCAGACTGACGAGCATCAGCTACGTGAAATACGATTGCTTCCCCGATAAGGCTTCTTAGCAGAATTGAGATATTCTCTTCCCAAGGCAGTCATCTCATACATCCCGCGCTGACCTTCTACTCGATCGATGTATCCGTAATCCAGGCCCATAGGCTGTGACGCAAAACTGCATGCCCAGGTGAAATACCAGGTGTAATGTCCACGCGGCATCTCTTCACCCGGGCATCGGGAACTGAAGATTGCCTTTCGAAGCTCCAAGGAACTAGCAGGTCCGTCAGTGAGGTTAGCGAGAATGATCTTCCAGTTATTGATTTCCATGTTGTTTCCTTAATGGGGGTTGGTAAGACTATTATACCATGGTTGTGTTCTATTTGCACAGAACGTTATTGTGGTTTACACTCAAAAGGAAAAGGAACCGAGGGTGGGAGTCGAACCCACACATAACTAAACCACTGTTCAGCCAGTACTCCAGTACTGAACTAGGGGTCCGCACAGACATCCCTAGCATTCTGCCCCTTATTGTTAGTGTGCGCTAACTCAGGGCCTCGGTATGTAAAACCCTTACTATGTTAAGCCTACTTGCTAGGAACAAACATCCCAAGAAAGGACGGCACACTGAGTCCATACAGGATGGCCCAACCCAGACCGTCAGGATAAACCCCGGAGTTGTGAAGCAACTTGTATGTGACGAACGTAAAGATCAAGAGTCCGATAATTCTAAGCATGTTTATACCTTTTACCCTTGAAGAGGTCCGATCCCCTTCCTTGTTTATATTATACCATGGTTGTGTTCTATTTGCACAGAACTTTACAGAGGCTTTGCATAAGTTTGAACTGAATAGCGGTTGTCTTCTGCGAGAAGAGCTGCATACATACTCTTTACAAGGGCGATTGCTTCCTGCTGATTATTTGCACTTACAACTACAGGGGTCTGACCGCTTGGGGTCCATACCATCACTTGATACATTATTTCTCCTTAGTGCCGCATTTGGCCGCGACATGCCTTTTTATTACGAAACTTTTTCTTGTCTTTGACGATTAAGCGTGGTCCACCCATCCACGATACCAATGTTCCACCTTTGGCAAAATGTGCCTCTCGGTCCAGACCTCGTGCAGCCTTAATAGACTTGATTATGAAGCGTTTGTTTGACATTATATTTCCCGGGCTTTAGGAGATAAACTCATCTCCTTGTTCCTTAAATATATTATACCACAATTTCTCAGGAATTGCACGTTACTGTGACGTACTCATGACCTTTTGTAGTTAGAACCCAGCCCAATAGCTTACCTTCTTCCCAGAAGCGCTCCCATAGCACCGGTCCTCCTGGTATGGCTGGTAAGCCATACCCGTTATATCCAGAAAAATAGACACAATATATACCCCTGTTCCAGATTTTGTTGTTTTTATCACAGAGCATCCTTTGAATCTCTGTAAACGGCTTAGGAACTCCGTGCATGTTGTAGAGAGTGTTAGCAATAAAATTTAGATTTGACATTGAATCTTTCTTGAATATATTTTAAGCCGAAGTGGAGTGACGCGCCGACTTATTCAATCGTCGAGCGGGTCAAAGTCCTGGAGAAACTCTTCGCGAATGTCAATCATCAACTGAAGAGCTTTGCTTGACTCAAGGTTGTTGCCTATGATGTAGTCTAGAATCTTCTCATCAGAGATTCCGTACATTCTCATCTCTTCAAGAATGTCGTAAGCTGTTATGCGATTTGTTTTCATGATAATTTCATCTTGTAGTGAAGGTTGTTAGGGCAAAGAAGATTTTGTTAATCATTGTCTTCCTTGTTTATATTATACCATTGATATTGCAGATTTGCACGCGGCCGAGGTTATTAACTCCAGTCGCGCTCGCACTCATACTCTCTCGCCCAGATATGATCTATCCATTCACCATCAGCTAACTCGTCAGGAAGCATACTGTACTTATTAGTGATAACACGTCCAGTTTCTATGTTTAACTTAGCCGAGTATACTGATTTACCTTCTTTTGCTTTGGCAAGGTCTTTTCTATCCATCATAAATAGATGCCCACTGCACATAAGTTGTGCAATGTCTGTGCTTTCTTTAACATAGACTTCAAAAATCCCAGGAGCGATCTTATAGCCTGCTGTACACTGATAGCCCATTTATCTTTCTAACCTCTTTATGTCTTTATTTTACCATACAATTTTAAGAGTTGCACAGTTTCAGTATACTATTAATCTGACTTCTGATATTGTTCTAGATACTTGATATCGTATCCTGTCATTATTACAGCCTTTCCATTCCATAGAAACCTGTGATGTGTTAGTGTACCACCCCACTGGAAATTGTCTCGTGAAGTACCAACAAACATCAGTATTTCCTTCTTAGGCTCACGATTCCAGGTATGAACTACAGTTACGCCTGTTATACCTTCTACCTTATCAAAGGGACGCTTCTCCCTATATGCGTCCCAAGACGCTTCACTGATCTCCCATTTGCCAGGTGTGTGTAGAAGCATACCTGTTCTTAGCTCACTGACCTTCACTCTGTTTCTACTTTAGCTCGCTTAATACGAGGATCCGATGCACGCCCAGACCTGAAAGCGGGACGTTCAAGCTCACCTGTGCTATATCGTAATTCCTTCTCTAGCTTAGTAGTTGACTTTCCTTTGGCGCTCCAGCGCTTAATCTTTGCCATCAAACGTCGTTGGTGCTTGTTCTGTCGCTGTAGCTTTGATCCCATGTCTTAATTACTTCCTTGTTATATTATATTGAATATTTAATATTTTGTAGTGTGGCATACTTTAACCCGTATGCCAGAGGACTTAAAAGGTCTGCATCTCTCAGGTTTGTATTGCTGATTCTCAGCCCATAGTTACTCGAGCCACTTCGTCAAACCCCTTATCTCGAAGACTAAGAAACATGATGCTGCCGCTGCCGCCGAATCGGTTCTTTTCAACTTGAAGAACTCGGCAGCCGAGAAGCTCTTGATCTTTGACCTCTACGGTAAGCGTCATCATGGCATCACACATGTGCTTAAGTGTATTTGCACCTTGCATCTTTCCATCTTTGGTAACTTGCGAGATAATAATAGCATTGCAGTAATGCTTCTTACAATAATCAGTAATCATCTGCAGAGATCGTACAGCAGACTTACCATTAGTATGTTCACCATACTTACCATCATTTAGAGTTTGAAGACTGTCAATAATAAGGAAAAGGTTCTTACCAGGATTCTTCTTACGAAGTTCGTCGCATTGAGCCAGTAGCTTAGGAACATTAGACTCTTCACCGGCAATAAACCCAGACCGGAGGCGAAGACGCTCAACCGTCATCTTAAGTTGATACAAAGATTCTTCAGCGGTATTAAAAAGAACAATATTATCCTTAGCCGAAAGAGCATTGGCGAGCTCGAGCATCATCGTGGTCTTGCCAGCGCCAGGAGTTCCTGTGAATAGAGTTACAGCAGAAGGGGTAAAACCTTGACCACCGATGGAATCATCAAAATACTTAATACCCGAAGGGATCCGCTTGCGAAGAGCATCAGGGACTTCGATGTTGAGGATGTTAGTACCAAACGTGATGTTGCTGTTTACGTTAAGCTTCATTTTATCTTCCTGATCTTTATTAGGTTGTAGGTCCTTCCTACAATCATATTATACCATAGTTGGTCTTGATTTGCACGTTTAGCCGATCAAGATCAGACAATAGCTGATTTATATCTCGGGTAGCCACGGTCGGCTGTGTCAATCAGAACCTTTTCGTCAAAGTCAAAACATTCAACGACGAATAATGATGGATTTCCTAATTCTCTTAGTGCCAGTGATGCTATCACAAGTTCGCTAAAATTAGGCAGTTCGTTTACAATCTGTTCAAATTCATTCTCTGGAACTGAAATCTTTGGATAATAAGGTGGTAACTCCCAAATGCTAGGGTAGCATGCACTATGTGATATTAGCGTGTCAATATATCGAAGACCACATTCCCGGCTACCGTCACCATACCAGTCCTTTCTTGCAGCATGGTATTTTAAGAACGACATTCGGGTGGATCCTGAAATTGCGTCGATAACGCTACCTTGCCTGTCTCCTCAACAAGCCGGTGTCTTTCTATCGTTTCTGTTGCTGACATTTTTGTTTACCTTGTTACGCTCTTTCACTGTTTCACAAGGCCATGATTGCCTGCAGTTAGCACAAAGCGACACGGGGGAGCTCCATTGTGTGCTTAAGCAGATCTCTTTATGCTGCACTTCAGGATTTTGTTCTTCTAGTTCCGGTCTATAATCGTAGTTTGACAATTTTATTCTTGCTGCTTATTTTTAAAAAAAGGTGGGACGTTCGGGGCTCGAACCCGAGACCAATGGATTAAAAGTCCAGTGCTCTACCAACTGAGCTAACGTCCCGTTTTTTTTATGATTACTTCTTCTATCTACGTGCTTTACAGTTTTTGTAAAACAAAATGGTACGCCCTGAGGGATTCGAACCCCCGACCTAAAAGGTAGAAACTTTTTGCTCTATCCAGCTGAGCTAAGGGCGCACAATATTTTTGTTGTTGAAGTATTAACCTCTTCCTTGTTTCTATTATACCATAAGGTTGCACTGTTTACACGAAAAACCTGAAGGGTGGCACACTTTAACCGGTGTGCCAGCGGTGGAAGCGACAGGATTTGCACCTGCAAGTTGGTAAGTATTCCTTTGCTAGACTCTCATTCCTTACCGGGTCGTATATAGTCTCAGTAGAACCCTGTGTGCTGTCACCGCACTTCCTTTTTTATTAAATGGCGACGATAGAGGGGCTCGAACCCACGACCCAGGCGTTAACAGCGCCTTGCTCTTCCAACTGAGCTATATCGTCACAAATGGGTGGCACACTTTAACCGGTGTGCCAGCGGCAAGGGTTGTCGGTCAGCATCGGATTGACTCTCCCAAGTATCTCGATCAAGCACCATGTCCGGGGCGGATAACCTCCGTAGACAACCACTTTTCCAACATCATTAGCGCGACCCGCTCACGGGTGATAGACAAAGAGCAGGTGGCTTTTTTACACAGCCCCTAGTCGGGCTGAGGAACACTCCATTCGCGATTGCCTGTATTCGGACCCTATGTTGGTGGTGAGCATATGGCACACTTTAACCGGTGTGCCAGCGGTTTTTAATGGTTGTCCCGCTCGGACTTGAACCGAGAACCTGCGGTTTATGAGACCGACGCTCTAACCAATTGAGCTACGGGACATTAACATTTTAAATTTTTTGAGGAGGTTTGTTCCTCCTTCCTTGTCTATATTATACCATGGTTGTGTCTTATTTACACGTTTCTTGTTTTTTGAATGTTTTTAATAGAGACGAAAACTATTTTGAAATGGAGCCACTTAACAGATTCGAACTGTTGACCTACGGTTTACAAAACCGTTGCTCTACCAACTGAGCTAAAGTGGCAAAATATAGTTTTCAAAGATAAGAAGAGGAACCTAGTCATTTTTGACTCCAGACGACTGGGGTTTCCAGTGCGAGCAGTGTTCCTGCCTTATGTATCTATTATACCATCTTATCTCGTGATTTACACGTTTTTTGTCTATTGCTCTCTTTTTTAATTTGGTTGTTCTGATTTACAGGCTTTCATCTTGCAACTCGATAAACTGACTACGGTTACGATTGATGAGCTTACTATCGTGAAGCACTTTAACAGAGTTCTTGTTTTGCTGTACGACTAGGCCGAACTCCCAGCGCTGATTAAAGTCATTCGGGATCTTAAACATCACTCCTGCACCGGCTTTAGGGAGTTTGCCTACCTGACGTTGGGTCTCGCCTGGTTTGTGACTGATAGGATGTGCCGGACGAAGTGTTGCAAGCGCTACTTTTCTACGCTCTATTCTCTTTAATGGAGGATGACCGTCGTCGTCTAACTCTTCAGTTTTCATAATCAGAGCAAAATCACCTGAAATGAACTCTATGGTCCAACCCGGGATCCAAGAGAGGACATGATTGTAACTGATATCAGACATCACTTCAACTTTATCATTTACTTTCATTGAATCTTATTCCTTTGTTTATATTATACCTTGTTCCTCGTCTATTTGCACATAAAACCAACGAAGGTCACTAAGTTTTACTATGCTAGTTGAACCCGTCTTGACGTTAAAGAGGGTCACAGCTTGGGCATATTCTCCTGCAAGCGATCCCTGACCGAGCCTTTCAAGATCGTGATCAAGACTATTCATGAAACGATTCACGAATATTTCTCCTTGCTGAATATATGTTTCACCGTTATTTAACTTGCGTGAATATATGTCGCCGTGCATTATACCTCCACCTCTGGGCTTTGCATGATAGTGTTACATTGAATAACCTCGCCGATATCGCTGAGCATGGCTGTTGCGATATATGGCTGATAGCGTTCGCACCCATCATAGACTGACTCGTAAGGAGCGCCCAAGGCAACGTCTTTTGGGAGGATTCTGAGAAGAAGTGCCCACCTACCGTTAGCAACATCAAAGAATCGATCGCCCGGCTTAGGGAGGATCATAGACTGGTCTGATCGCATAAGGTTTCCCTCGTCATTCCACTTGTATGATGTCATGATGTTCTTTTCCTTTTCCTTATACTACTATTATACCACGTCGGCTACTGATTTGCATGATTCACTCGTCGTGTATTGAATCGTAACGCTTGAGCTCTTGGTCGCCAGCTTGGGCATACACCTTTCCAATTTTATTCAACACACGTATAACAAGCACAAGCCCAACAGATATTGCTACTTTAATTGTTGGTGAAGTTATCTTAATCATGGTTACTCTGAGTCGTCCCAAAAGCGAACATATTCCTTTTCGTTCTTAAGCAGGCGAATACGAATATCTGCGTAGATCACTTCTTTCAGTTTACCACTAGCAAGAACATCAATGACAACAAGCCCGCTTTTATTGACACGTGCCTTGCTCATCACTATACCATTCCGTCCTAATACAGACACGAGGTTACCTACAGGGAACTTGTTTTCGCTTAGTGATGTGGTAACACCTTTAAACATTTTGCGTAGACTCTGGACATGTCTGGCAGTAACCGTGCCATGTAGCTTATAGAATTCCCTGACTTCAGTAATGAAGATGCCTTGACTTTGCCTGTAGCCAAAGTAGTCGTGGTTGATTGTCCGCTGTGTTGCGTGCTCTAGCAGTGAATCTACAATAAACTTATCTTCATCTGATAGTGGAGGTAGCCCATTCTCTCGTAGATCACTAGCTTGCTCTAATAATG
>ERZ887851.2132-NODE-2132-length-15819-cov-6.474943_pt1 | contig 15819 bp, 14 predicted proteins | sample MGYA00521100_ERZ887851 | MGnify/ENA primary metagenome ERZ887851 (study PRJEB32303, sample SAMEA104408602) | aquatic metagenome | biome: Brackish water; feature: Pelagic; material: water | place: Baltic Sea | collected 2014-06-06T16:11:00 | depth 11,444 m ...
CGCAGGCACACAGACCCTGACCGTGATCGTGCGCGGTATCGCCTTGGGCCAGGTTAGTAAGAACAACGAATCCTGGCTCATTCACCGGGAAGTTGGTGCCGGTATCCTGAACGGATTGCTGTGGGCAGCCGTTGTGGCGGTCGCCGCGTCCGCCTGGTTTAAAGACTGGACCCTGGGGCTGATTATTGCCTTGGCCATTATCATCAATCTGGTGACCGCCGCCTTTACCGGTGCGGCACTTCCACTGCTGTTAAAACGGCTGAAAGTTGACCCTGCACTAGCCGGTGGGGTGGTTCTGACCACCGTCACCGACGTCGTGGGGTTTTTCTCTTTCCTTGGCTTGGCGACCTGGTTTTATGCCTGATTACGACCCCTCTGCAGAACCCGATGAGTTTCAGCCGCCCAGCAAAAGCGAGCTAAAACGGCGCATGACAGCTCTGCAAGACCTCGGTGCCCAGCTGACAGCCCTGAGCGACAAACAGCTGCAAAAAGTCCCCATCACCGACACTCGACTGCTGGAAGCGATTCATGAGGCCCAGCGCATTGGCTCCAATAGCGCACGACGCCGCCACATGCAGTTCATTGGTAAATTAATGCGCGACATTAACGCGGAGCCGATCGCCGCCGCTCTTGCCGCCATGGATCAGGAACAGCATCGCAAGGCGGGGCGCTTTCAGGGCCTCGAAAAGTTAAGGGACGAGCTGCTTGCTCAAGGGCAGGACGGCATTGGTGAGGTAGTCGAGCGTTGGCCGGACACCGATCGCCAACACCTGCGCAACCTGGTACTGCAAGCGCAGAGAGAACAACAACGTGGGCAGGCACCCGCCACCGCGCGCAAACTGTTCCGTTACTTGCGCGAACTGGATTCAGCCTCAGTGGAGGAAACGCCTTCCGACGATGCGGACGGCACTGACGACGCGTCCTGAGAAACTGCCTCAGCCGGCCGTGTCAACGGAGCAGGCTGGGGCTCTGGGGCAACCACGTTACTGGTATCAAATATCCTGTCCAGCCTCACCACTGGCTCCTGCCAGGTTCCCGAAATCGCATAAACCGCACTGGACAGCTGGGAAACCTGCTTTTCAAACAGTTTGCTAACAACAAATACCCCCGCAGCAACGGGCAGGCCTCCAGCCAACGCGGCAACCCAGGGCAGGTTATTGGCCACCGGCAGAGTGGCCACCAATTCGCCATCGAGCTGTCGAGACGCGAAGTCAGAGCGGCCGCTAAAGCGAAAACTGGATCCCGCCCCCGCCACTGCCAGCTGCGGTACGCGAATATCACCCTGCTCCAGGCGCAGCTCACCGGTCATGTTGTCGAAGGGAATACCCGACTCAAACCACTGCGTCAGGCTCAGCCGCTGCACAATATCGGCGAGGTTAAGAATGCTAACCACGCGCAAGGCACCTGAAGTGCCTGCAGATGCGCTCAGAAAACGCCCCTTCTGCACGCCGACCGAGAGCACACCGCGGCCAGCGGCCAAAGAAAACTGCTGCGGCGCACCCGGCCATTGCAGGTCCACGCCAAACCGCCCCTGCTCTGTCTCAAGAATCGCCTCATAACCGAGCGCTGCGAGCGTATCACCGAGGTCTTCCGCCAGCAGATCCAACTGCACACGCGTGCCCGCATCTGACCAATTAAGCGTGCCTGCCGGCTCAGCAGCAACGTCCATGCCCGCCAGTGAGCCCCGCACCGCATTCACCTGCAACTGCCGCTCACCCGGACGCACGGCAAATGCCAGATCGCCTAACGGGCGCCCTCCACGCAGCAGTTGTGCAATCGATACATCGACATCGGGCCAGCCGCTAACAGCGTCCAAATCAGGATCCTCGCCTCCGCCACCGCCGAGGCCAGACACATCCAACCAGTCTACAGCAAGGCCTAGTGTCGACAGGTCGGCAGGCGCAGTGCCCACGGCACGCAGCCATGAAGTCTCTGCCTCCGCGCGCCAGCCAGTGGCGGACTGATTAAGGTCGATCACCGTGTCTTGCCAATCCTGACCGGCAAACATCAGGCTATCCACCAGCAAATCATGCACCGAGATCTGCAGGCTATTCGGTGCAGCCGAGACCGCACTGGCGGCCAACATCGGCTGCAGCGTTTCCTGCCACGCATCAAGGTCAAGCGAAGCTGCATGACCCGAAACACGGAACCGACCTGGCACTAACGGCAAGTGGCTGTCCTGCAAGCCCAACGAGGCCGCGCTAACGCGGCCCGCGTTCAGCCCCAGCCGTGCCTGCCAACGGGAGCCGGCGCGCGCATCTATCGTCAGCGGACCGCGACCGAGCGTGGTTTGCAGGACAAACTCTAGGCTACTGGATGCCGGCTTACCCCAGATGTCAGGTAATGCCAGGGTCACACCGCGTAATGTTGAACGAAGCTCTAGCTCGGGCGCAGCGCCGGGAGCCAAGGTGACCTTCGCTACCACCGCCGTCTCGCCACTCACCTGCGCAGGCACCGCTGTCTCCCCCAACCAACCACGTAGCGCTTTGATGGCTACGTCGCCCGCCATCACCAGTTCCACCGGAGCCTGTGCATCGGCAGCGAGACTTGTCGGACGTGGCAGTATATTCACCTGCAAGTCACGGCCCCATAAACGCGCGGTGGCATCCTCCAGCGCGAAGCCTGTGACGCTGTCGAAGCGTAACTGACCACTCAATCCCTCAACATCCAAACCGCCAGGACGAATGGCCAGCGCGCCATCACTGAGCGTAATGTCCACCCCAACCTGAGCTGGCGGTGAGGATGCGCCAAGCGGTAACTCCAAGGCCAGATCAACCGCCAGCTGCCCTTGGGCGGCCCACTGTTGCAGAGTATCTTGCAGTCCGTCGTTGAGAGGAGATTCATTGAGCAAGCGCATTCCGTCGGCTGCGCTGCCCGTGGCTTTAGCGGCTACTGCCAGCCGCATGGCGCCCGGCTCGGCAAGCCAGGCTTCCGCGGACAAGCCGCTGACATCTGTCGCATAAAGTTGGGCACTATCCGCCCACACGCTCACCCGGCGATCGTCAATCAGCACGGTGGCGGCAGGCACAGAGAGAACCGGCCACCGAGGGTGATAAGCGATCTGCGCATCCCGCGCCACAAAGAACAGCTGCACGGTACGTGCCGCGGCTGCCTCGCGCCGCAAGCTTCCCCGCCACAGGAAACCGCCCGCCTCGAGCGTTGCCTGCTGCACACCAACATCCAGCCACGCCAATAAATTTTCATTGAGAAGGTACGGCAAATAGCGGCTGCGATAAGCGGCATCAACGTCACGCAGCCCCACCCGCAAGTCCATTTCGATACCATGCGGGGTGGACTTAAAGGGAATCCAGAGCCCGAGCATCGCATGCGCCGAGCCTTCATCACCGACCGCCGTCAGCAAGCCGCTGTCGAGCTGCAGCCCTTCAGGAGTCCACCCCAGGTTCAAGCTGCCGAACAGCGCCTGATATGCCAATGCCTCGCGATAAACGGTTGGGAAACTCAGAGTGACTGCGTCACTGTCCAGCGTCACCTGCCCACGGCCCGGACCAAGATGCAAGTAACCACTGGCGCCGGAAACGCCCGGTGCGCCTCTCCATGAGGCCAGAGCAACATCCGCAAAGCCCAGGGCTAAATCCCAGTCCTGTGCCCCCGCGATAAAATCCTCGATGGCAAACTGCCATTCACGCAGCTCGCCATCAGGCCTGAGATCCTCAAGGGCGGTAGACAGACCGGCAGGCAGCGCGTTGGAGGCCTGCAGCAGACTGGCCGTTGCGGCCACTGGCAGCGATCGCCCGCGCAGCCGCAGGGAATCACCCCACACATCAACCTGCAGCCGCGGCAATGTGACGCGACTATCCCTATGCTCAAGCACGAGATCAGAAACGAACACACTCAGCCGCTGGCCTTGCTGCTCCAAGCTCGACTCCAGGCTCACCGAATCCAGCGGCAGTGCCCACTCGCCAGACTCCCCTCGCAGCAACATGTTCTCGCCGGTAACGCGCAGCTGCACACCCGCAAGGCCATCGTTCCAGTCCACCCAGCCTTCTACCCGCGCCTTCCCGCTAACGTGCAGGGGCAGGCGTTGGCCCCAGAGAGAGCGCCAGCGGTCAAGGCTGGCCAGGTTGGCAAGCTCAGCGTCGATGTACACCACGCCGTTATAGTCAGCCATGGTTAATGGGTCACCCACACCCTCCGCAAGAAACTGTATCCGACTGCCATCCACGGCGTCCAAGGTAGCGCGCAGCTGTCGGTGACTGCCGTCGCGCTGCAATGACACATCGAGCTGTAAGACCTCTTGCTCTGCAGAGGGCGACTGCAAGTGCAGTGTGTTGTCCTCAAGCGTGACGCGCTCGCTATCAAGTAGTAACGCGCGCAAACGTGCCGCTGCATCACCTCCACCCCCCCGCAGGCCCAGCAGACGAAACTCACCCCTAGACGTCACCTCACCAGAGAGCAACATTTCACTCAGGCGGAGATGTTTAATGCGCAGGGACTGTTGCAGGGCACTGCCCCACGCGTCAATCGCCACGCGCCCACGCCCAAGCGTTACCGCCTCGCCGTCAGCAAAAGTCAGATGCAAATCGCGAAACACCAACTCCGGGCCAAATCCATGCCATTCAGCGGTCAACTCCCCGCGCTCGATGACAAACGGTACACGGTCGTTCAGCGTCTGCAACAACCACTGCTGATTAGCACCGACCATGCCCATCAACAGGCGCCCAACGCTCACGTAAACCGCCAACAAGACAACGGCACCCACTATTAATGCCCACAATAACTGGCTCAGACGGTGGTACACCGAAGCTGGCGCCTTACTCATCGCGCTGACCAGGAGCATCATCAGCAAAGCTCACCGGCTTCAACACGGATGCCAATGGGAGGCCACGCTGCTTGCGGGTCAGCAAGACGACACCAAGCCGATCCACACGATGCACGCGGCTCATTGCGGGATCATCCAACACGGACTGCTGTAAAGCAGCCACGAGCTCACGCCACTGGCTGGCATCACTCAAGGAAATGAAGTCAACGGCTATCATGCCCCCGACGCCACGCAAACGCAGCTGACGAGGCAGCGCTTGCACCGCCTCCAGATTAGCCGTGAGTTGAGCACGCTCCGAGTGCGTGTCGCTGCCACTATTGACGTCTACCGTGGTCATTGCGGCCGTGTGCTCTATCACCAAACTGCCCCCAGAGGGCAGCGACACCTGGGGACGCAGCAGGGCGCTGATTGCCGCGTCTACACCACGGGCAGCGAACAACGGACGGATGCCGACATAGTGTTCGAGGCTTGGCAGCACTGCAGGACGATGCTCCGTACACCAGGCATGCAGCGCAGCAAAGTCGGCGCTGGTATCGACACTAATGCGTTCAGGCAACGCACGGCCCAAGTCCCTGATGACACGCTGTGCAAACGGCAATTCCGCTAGCAACAGGCGCGGTTCGCCGGAGCGCCGCAGGAAACCATGCAGCGCATTCCATGCCTCGGCAAGACGGTGTGCCTCATCACGCAACAACGCGTCTGGCGCCTCAGCAGCGGCCGTACGCGCCACAAAAGTTGCGCCAGCCAGCCCCAAATCCTGCGTTATCGCTGCCGCCAGCGACCCCAGACGGCGCCGGATTGCGGCGTCCGTAATGCGCCGCGATACGCCACTGCGAGGCTTGCCAGCCACTAATACCCAGTGCGGCCCAGGCAGGTTCACCGCTGCGCTGAGCTGGGCTTTTTTTGCTCCCGTAGCATCGCGGCTGACCTGTACCAGCAGGCTTTCGCCCAGTTTGAGTGTTGCGCCCGGAGGCTTCGCCTCGGCCAGAGTCAACAGGCCCTGTAAACCGGGCGCCAAATCGACAAACCCGGCATTCAAGCCCGGCAAGAGCCGCGCCACACGCCCCCGGTAGATATTACCTACCAAGTACTGCGTACCGGGCTGTTCAATTTCCAGCGCTTGCAGCACACCTCCTGTGAGCCGAGCCATACGCTGCAGCGCGGGCTGCTGGCTAATCAGAAGCTCGTCATGCATCGAGCAATCCCAGCCGGGTAGCGACCCCTCGCGCGGCCAACAGCTGCCAGGTTTCCGCCAGAGGCAGCCCCACCACATTGCTATAGCTGCCCTCGATACGGCTTACCAATGCGCCACCAAGGCCTTGAATGCCATAGCTCCCGGCCTTATCCCAAGGCTCATCAGTGGCCAGGTAGCGCTCACAAACCTCGCGGCTGAGAGTAACAAAGGTGACCCGGGTTTCTACCGCTACTTCCACGCATTCGTCTCCCTGCATAAGACACACAGCAGTGAACACGGAATGCGTGCGCCCGCTGAGGCGAGCCAGCATGCCAAGCCCGGAAAAATGGTCTGTCGGTTTTCCCAGGATATCCCCCTCAAGGACGACGGTGGTATCTGCCGCGAGCACCGGCAGGCCGTCCTCGCGACGGCACTGAACAGCCGCCGCTTTTTCACGCGCCATGCGCTGCACGTACGCACTGGCACCTTCAGCAGGGCGCACAGACTCATCAATATCGGCAGGGTCGACGGTAAAATGCACACCCAACTGCGCCAGAAGCTCCTGACGGCGGGGGGAAGCGGAGGCAAGAATCAGCAGCTGCATGCTAGCTGATCCTGTAGTAGCGACGGACGCTGCGCAACACTTGCAACATCATCGGCCAGAGCAGCGCGCTGGACACGGCAGGCAGCAAAAATAACAGGCTGCGCGCCCCTGAACCCTCGAGGTTCTGCACCCACTGCCCCACCAACTGATGTAAGCCAATCACCACGAACACCACAGCACACTGTTGCCAGAGGCTAAACACTCTCAAACGCTGGTATAACAGCAACGCGCACAGCGCGAGCACCGTGAGGGAGAAAGCATTCTGACCCAGCACAGCCCCTTCCAGCGCATCTATTAACAACCCAAGCAGCAAGGCGGTGAATATGCCGATACGGTGCGGCAGCGCAATACACCAATACAAGAGGGTCAGCGCCACCCATTCCGGGCGCGCCCACTGCAACCATTCAGGTATTTGCACAACCGCCAGCAAAGCCGCCAGCAAGAAGCTTCCGGCCATCACGCTGAATACCAGAGCATTGTTGGCGTTCACGGCACCTGCGACGCGGGCGCCGCATCCTCTGCCGCCTTGACAAACACGAGCAACACATGACGGCTGCGGTTCAATGCGGCACTAGGCCGTGCCAGCACCCGCGCGAAGGGTTGCCCGGGATCACGCTGCACGAGCACAACTTCAGCAATGGGGTAGCCGACGGGGAAACGGCCGCCCAACCCAGAGCTGACCAGCAAGTCACCTTCGCGGATATCGGTGGTTGCCGAGATATGCTGAACTTCAAGAGCGTCGAGTGAACCGGTACCCTCGGCGATCGCGCGCACCCCATTGCGATTCACTTGCACGGGTACTGAGTGCGTCAAGTCAGTCAGCAACAACACCCGAGAGGTGACTTCGCCCACTTCAACCACTTGCCCCATAAGGCCATCTGCATCAATCAGCGGCTGCCCCACGTAGACACCATCGCTGGCACCTTTATTGAGCACTAACTGGTGCCGCATGGGATCAGGGGAAACACCGATAAGCTCAGCCACCAACACGTCGCTGCGCAACATCGTCGTAGAATTAAGAAGGCCGCGCAAGCGTGTGTTTTCAGCCTGCAGAGAGGCCATCTGCAACGAACGCCCCTGCAGAAGGAGATTCTCGCGCTGCAGACGGGCGCTATCCTCCACCAACCGGGCGCGTGTGCGAATGTGGGTATTTTGCCATTGACCAAGGCGAGCGGGGATATCCGCCACCCAAATGATCGGGGCGACCAAAGTGTCCAGCACGGCTCGCGTCCGGCCCAGGTTGTTGTAGCGCAGATCTGCCGCTATCAGACCAACCACCACCAAGGCAGCAACCAACAGGCGCAGCCCAAGATGAGATTCCTTGAGAAATAGCGGCTTAATGACAGCCCCCGCCGGGTTGCTTACTCGGTAGAGAGCAAGTCAATCGTGTGCCGATCCATCTGTTCCATAGCACGGCCGCCTCCCCGCGCAACGCAGGTTAAGGGATCGTCAGCGACAATAACGGGCAGGCCGGTTTCTTCAGAGATCAGGCGATCGAGGTCGCGCAGCAGTGCTCCGCCGCCGGTGAGCACGATGCCGCTCTCGGCGATATCGGCCGCCAGTTCTGGCGGCGACTGCTCCAGCGCCGACTTTACGCCCTGCACGATGGATTGCAGCGGATCCGCCAAGGCCTCGAGAGTTTCGTCACTATTGAGGGTAAAGCTGCGCGGCACGCCTTCAGCCAGGTTACGCCCGCGCACGTCTATCTCTCGCAGCTCGCTGCCAGCAAAGGCGCAGCCGATTTCATGCTTGATGCGCTCAGCGGTGGCGTCGCCGATCAGACAGCCGTAACGACGGCGAACATACGACACGATCGCCTCATCGAAACGGTCACCGCCTACCCGCAAGGAGTCGCGATAGACCACCCCATTGAGCGAGATAATGGCGATTTCTGTAGTGCCACCGCCCACATCCACCACCATACACCCGGTGGCTTCCTCAACGCGCAAGCCAGCACCAATCGCAGCCGCCATGGGCTCTTCGATCAAGCGCACCTCACGCGCACCGGCACTCAAGGCCGATTCGCGAATAGCGCGACGCTCGACCTGAGTCGACATACACGGCACGCATACCAGCACCCGCGGGCTAGGCCGGATAAAGCGGCTCTCATGCACGCGAGCAATAAAATGCTGCAACATTTTTTCAGTCACCTGAAAATCTGCAATCACGCCATCCTTCAGCGGGCGAATGGCGGTAATGTTACCGGGAGTACGGCCCAGCATACGCTTGGCCTCCGTACCCACTGCTTCAATGGTTTTCTGGCCATTATGGAAACGAATGGCCACCACCGAGGGTTCGTTGAGAACGATTCCTTTATCGCGCACATAAATCAGCGTGTTCGCGGTACCCAAATCAATAGACAGATCGTTTGAGAACACGCCGCGCAGCTTCTTCAACATGAATAGTGACTACCTTGTGAATGGATCGGGGAACCCCACTAACTGGAGCTCAGCGACACCCCTTGCGACTGCCCTTTTCAGGCCGCACCTGCTCTCCGCTGAGAGCCCGCCCTGAGAGTTATTTTGCGGTGTGTAACTTAGTCGATAACTGTATCAATGGCAGGGATTTTGGGCAAGGCGCAAATGTGATAACTTTACGGCCCCCGCCGCAGAGGCGCCGGGTTCGTTAATCGCAGTGGAATTAGTGATGACAGTGCACGAGGATGACATTGAAAAGCTCGCCGAACTGGCCCGAGTACGTATCGCCCCAGAGGAGGTCGCCGAGGTCACCACACGAATCGCCACCATACTGGGATTGGTGGATCAGCTGCAGTCCGTGAATACCGGGGCCGTGGAGCCTATGGCCAACCCGCTGGACGCAGTGCAGCGCCTGCGGGCAGACGCAGTGACCGAGGGCAACCGGCGTGAAGCCTTTCAGGCCATTGCACCCGCAGTAGAAAATGGCCTGTACCTGGTACCCAAAGTCATCGAATAAAGCGGCAACACCGCCGGCAGGACACCTCATGCATGATCTTTCAGTCGCCGAACTCGCTCTTGGGTTACGCGCGAAGCATTTTTCCAGCACCGAGCTCACCCGGCACAGCCTGGCGCGCATCAATACGCTGGACACGCACTACAACAGTTTCATCACCGTGGACGAAACCGGCGCCCTGGCTGCTGCCGCACAGGCCGATGCCCGGCTGGCGAACGGCGACACTTCCCCACTGCTGGGCATTCCGCTGGCGCACAAAGACATTTTTTGTACTGAGGGGCTGCGCACCAGCTGCGGCTCAAAAATGCTCGACAACTTCATACCCCCTTACGATGCGACCGTCACACGGCGCCTACGCGAGGCGGGCACGGTTTTGCTTGGCAAAACCAACATGGACGAGTTCGCCATGGGTTCATCCAACGAAACCAGTTTTTACGGGGCAGCACAAAACCCCTGGAACACGCAGCGGGTTCCAGGGGGCTCTTCGGGGGGGTCGGCCGCTGCCGTAGCAGCGCGTCTTGCACCGCTGGCTACCGGCACCGATACCGGGGGCTCAATACGCCAGCCGGCTGCTTTTTGCGGCATCACCGGCCTCAAGCCCACCTATGGCCGCGTGTCGCGCTTGGGCATGATCGCCTACGCATCCAGCCTGGACCAAGGTGGCCCAATGGCGCGCAGCGCCGAAGACTGCGCCTTACTATTGAATGTCATGGCGGGCTTCGACCCTTTGGATTCAACCTCTTCCGAGCGCCCTACTGAGGACTACAGCGCGGGCCTGGAGAAGCCACTGGCCGGGCTGCGTATCGGCCTGCCGCGGGAGTTCTTTGGGGCTGGCCTTGAGGCCAACACCCACACCCGGATACGCGACGCACTCGCCCTGCTGGAGCAACAAGGTGCCACCCTGGTGGATATCAACCTGCCACACACCGAACTCAGCATTCCCACCTACTACATCATCGCGCCCGCAGAGGCCTCTACCAACCTGTCACGCTACGACGGCGTGCGCTATGGCCACCGTTGTGAAGCACCCCGCGACCTGCACGATCTGTATACCCGCAGCCGTCAGGAAGGCTTCGGCGACGAAGTAAAGCGGCGTATTCTAGTGGGCACCTACGCGCTATCTGCCGGCTATTATGATGCTTACTATCGAAAAGCTCAGCAGGTGCGTCGCCTGATCCGGCAAGATTTCCTCGATGCCTTCACCAAAGTCGACATCATTGCAGGGCCCACCACACCCGGGCCGGCCTTTGGCATTGGTGCGAAGACCAGTGACCCTTTGGCCATGTATCTGGAAGACGTTTATACGCTCGCCGTTAACCTAGCAGGCCTGCCGGCCATGTCCGTACCCGCAGGCCACGTCGAGGGGCTTCCGGTCGGCCTGCAGTTAATTGGCCAGCACTTCGCCGAAGCGCGGCTGCTCAACGTCGCGCACCAGCTGCAACAGGCCAGCGACTGGCACTTGCAGACGCCACCGGAGGCCAACGTATGAGATGGGACGTTGTTATAGGGTTAGAAGTACACTTGCAGCTGGCCACTGAATCGAAGATTTTCTCCGGCGCCGCCACCCAGTTTGGTGCCGAACCCAACACGCAAGCCTGCGCGGTAGACCTCGCCATGCCCGGCATGCTGCCGGTACTCAACGAACAAGCCGTGCGCTATGCCGTCATGTTCGGGCTGGGTATTGGGGCAGACATTGGGCTGCGCTCAGTATTTGACCGCAAGAATTACTTTTACCCCGACCTACCCAAAGGCTACCAAATCAGCCAGTTTCAGGAACCTATCGTGGGGCGTGGCCACTTCGATATCCAGCTTGAGGATGGCAGCGTGCGCCGCATCGGCATCACTCGCGCCCACCTCGAAGAAGATGCTGGAAAATCGCTGCATGAAGACTTCCACGACCAAACCGGCATTGACTTGAACCGCGCTGGCACGCCGCTGCTGGAAATTGTTAGCGAACCCGACCTGCGCAGCGCAGAAGAAGCTGTGGCCTACCTGAAAACGCTGCACAGCCTGGTCACCAGCCTCGGTATTTCTGACGGCAACATGGCCGAAGGCTCAATGCGCTGCGACGTCAACCTGTCGTTACGCCCGGCAGGCAGCGACACGTTGGGCACCCGCGCCGAGATCAAGAACGTGAACTCGTTCCGCTTCGTTGAGAAGGCGATTCACTACGAAATCGAGCGTCAGGCTGACATCCTTGAATCTGGCGGCACCGTAGTGCAGGAAACGCGGCTTTACGATGCGGACCGCGACGAAACACGATCCATGCGCAGCAAAGAAGTCGCCAACGACTACCGCTATTTCCCCGAGCCCGACCTGCTGCCCATCATCATTGAGCAAAGCTGGGTAGACAGCCTGCGCGCCAGTCTGCCCGAACTACCCAGAGCAAAACGCGAGCGCTTCATTGCCGACTATGGGCTTAGCCCTTACGATGCCACTGTGCTCGCCGCTCAGCGGCCACTGGCTGACTATTACGAAGCCGTGGTGCAGGCCTGCGGTGATGCGAAGATTGGCGCCAACTGGGTGCAGGGAGAGCTGCTTGGGCAGCTCAACCGCAACGGCCTCGAACTTGCGCAAAGCCCTGTGAGCGCAGAAGCCCTCGCAGCCCTCATCCAGCGCATTGTGGACGGCAGCATCTCCGGAAAAATCGGCAAACAGGTATTTGAAGCCATGTGGGCCGGTGAAGGTGATGCCGACAGCATCATCGAAGCGCGCGGGCTACGCCAGGTCAGCGACAGTGGCGCCCTCGAGGGCATGGTGGCCGATGTGATTCGCGGCAACCCGGAGCAGGTGGCACAGTACCAAGCCGCCGACGAGGCACGACGCAAAAAGCTCTCGGGGTTTTTTGTCGGTCAGATTATGAAACTGTCCAAGGGGCAGGCCAATCCGCAGATGGTCAACGATCTGCTTACCCAGCAGCTGGATAGCGCCAGCGCTAACGGAGACTCATGAGAAAGGATAAAGAAAAGGTCATCGACGACGTTTGGACCGAGGATCATGTCCGCAGTTTTCTTGGAGTACGCCCGCACGATGGTTCCGACCACGACTTTCACATGCTGTTAAAGGCCTATCAGAGCATGCGCGAATCGGACTTTGAGCTGTTTGTGCGCTTCTTCGTGGAAGATGGGCGCAACCTTGAAGCCTCCGGCAAGGATGGCCGTACCCTCGCCGAGATTATCAGCGAGCACCGTCACGGTGCGCCTTACGCAGACATTCTGCACAAGGCAAGCACGCAGCAGGCCTAAGCCGCGCATGACTGCGCCCGGGCTGGCATCGCTGGGCGCGCGTTGGGAACTCAGCGACCAACCGGAACCCGGCCCTTGGTAAAACGCTCACGGTTCTTGCGCTTCTGTTCTTCGCTTTTACGCAACAACACGTAAACCGCTCCAGTGCCACCGTGCTGGGGCTGGGCGCTGTGGTAAGCCTGCACAATAGGAATTTCCTGCAGCCAAACATGCACGTATCCCTTCAAGACGGCGCTGCGTTCCCGCTCAACTTTGCGCTCACCCTTGCCGTGAATGAGCAGTACACTGCGTAAACCCAGCTCATGGCACTGCTCAACAAAGGCAAATAACTCGCGCCGCGCTATCGCCACCGTCATGCGGTGCAGGTCGAGGCGCGCTTCCTGCTCGTAGCGCCCTTGGCGCAGCTTGCGGTAGACCCCGTTCTGCACCCCGGGGCGCTTGAATTCCAGCACATACCAGGCGTCCAGCGGCGCAGCATCGCGATCACTGAGCAAGTTGCGGTCGGGCACAGTGCCGGTCACTGCCGCCTGTCGCCGCGCATCCAGCGAGCTGTCACGCTCGTCCCCCCCAGGCGTCAAAGACACACGCCGCTCACGTTTCAGTGGCAGCACGTCGGCTACCTCTTGAAAAAACAACTCTGATTCGTCGTCAATCATGGCTTCCCGCTCCCATGCAGTGCATCATTATAGCGCTCTGCAGCACTGGTTTTCACGCCACACCGAGGAGTTACGTTCTCTATGGAAGGCAACGTTGTTCGCGGCGCGGACTACCTGGTCCGCGGCGCTCGCATGCTCACGCACCCTGCCCTGCGCCTGTTTGTGATTGTGCCGCTGGCGGTAAATATTGTGATATTTGCTTCGCTGCTTGGCGTCACCTTTCGGTTTCTCGACAGCACTATCAACAGCTGGATGACCGCGCTGCCGGGCTGGCTGGGCTTTCTCGAGTGGATTATCTGGCCGCTGCTGGTGCTGCTGTTCGGGCTCATTGCAGGCTATACCTTCACCGCGCTGGCGCTGTTGATTGCCTCCCCGTTTAACAACCTGCTGGCCGAAAAAACGGAAGAGTTGGTTACCGGCCAGCCTGTGGAGGCCCTGGAAGGCCCACTGGCTGCTCTGCTATCAGTGCCGCGGGCGATCTTTCGTGAACTGGCCAAGCTCGCCTACTACGTGCCGATGGCCCTGCTGGTATTGATTCTGAGTTTTGTCCCCGGGATCAACCTCGCCGCACCACTGCTGTGGTTCCTTCTCGGGGCGTGGATGATGAGCATCCAGTTTGTTGACTACCCAGTAGACAATCACCAGCTGGGCTTTGCCGCCGTGCGGGATGCGGTTGCCCGCCGCCGCCTCAGTAGTATGGGCTTTGGTGGGCTGGTAGCCATCTGTGCGGGGATACCCGTGGTCAACTTCTTTGTGGTCCCTGCGGCCGTGGTTGGCGCTACCTTGCTCTGGTGCGAGGAATTACGCGAGCAGTGATTCGGGGGGGTGCGTGCACTCGAGCCGCTCGCCAAGCAGCGCTTCAATATCCGGCAACAGAAACGCGTCGTCTTCACTGGCAAAGCTGATCGAAATACCGGTAGCACCGGCGCGGCCCGTGCGGCCAATGCGGTGCACGTAGTCGTCCGGGTCTTCGGGCAGGTTGTAATTCACCACGTGACTGACCGCGTCGACGTGAATGCCACGCCCGGCAACATCGGTCGCCACCAGCACTTTAAGCTCGCCTTTTTTGAACTGTGCCAGGGTACTGGTTCGCTTGGCCTGAGGAATTTCCCCCGACAGAATGCCGCAAGACACACCCGCTTTGCGCAGCCGCTCGTGCAGCTTGCGCACCTGATCCCGCCGGTTGGCAAACACAATCACGCTGGTGGCTTCCGGGCTGCGCACCAGATTCACCAGCAAACGATAGCGCTGCTCACTGCTCACCAGGTAGACCTTCTGGTCGACAGAGTCAGTGGCCACGTGATCCGGCTCGATCTCTACCGTAATAGGTTCGAAGGTCCACTGCTCAGACAGGTTGATGATGTCTTGGGTGAACGTGGCGGAAAAGAGGAGGGTCTGGCGATCCTGTTTGGGCGGTGTGGCACGCACGATGCGTTTCACCTGCGGAATAAAGCCCATGTCGAGCATGCGGTCCGCCTCATCCAGCACCAGCGTCTCAATGCGGTCCAGGAACAGGTCTCGGCGCTGCATAAAATCAATCAGCCGGCCCGGCGTTGCCACCACCAAATCGACCACATCGCTATTCAGGCGGTTGAGCTGCTTCTGATAGTCCATACCACCGATCAGCGTCACCACTTTGAGGCCCGAGTACTTGGCCAAATCTTCCGCATCTGCGGCAATCTGCATCACCAACTCGCGGGTTGGGGCAATGACCAGCGCACGGGGCTCACCCAAAAAGCGCTCGCCCTCTTGCGGGTGACACAGCAAATCGTTGAACACGGTAATGAGGAACGCCGCTGTTTTGCCCGTGCCAGTTTGCGCCTTGCCAATGGCGTCATGGCCCTGCAGAGTCTGCGGAAGAATCGCTGCCTGAATGGGGGAACAGTAGCTAAAGCCGAGACCGGCGATACCCTGCATCAGCTCGTCACGCAGGCCGAGGTCATGAAAGCGGGTTTTGCCCTCCTCCGGCGCCACCTGAAATTCGTCCAGGGTCCAAGGTGTCCGCTCCGCTGCCGCTTGACGCGACCGTTGCCGGCTAGGCTTACCCTGGGCGCCGCGATCGCTATGGCCGGCACTGCGAGCCGGTTTACCGTGAGTTGAATCGCTGGCAGGGCTTTCGGGGGTTGGCGGGGTGGCAGAGGCGCTGTTGGCGCTCGCGCTGCCACGGCCGAGTAGGCTCTTGATCAAGGTTGCTTCCTGTCAGGGTTCAAAGACTTGCACTGGGTAAAGGTACGCTAGTCTAGCATTTTTGTCCGCGGCGTGCCGCCGTTAGGAAAGAGACGCGACAGGAAGTAATCAACACTCACAAACCGCCCACCACCCGTGAACAGAAGCGCCAGCAGCATGATGAAGTAGGTCGCTGCAAACTCTATGCCGTTGTTCAAAATCACCAGGTTACCGTGCTCGGTTAGCCAGCTGTAGTTGCCATG
>ERZ887851.2155-NODE-2155-length-15717-cov-16.494509_pt1 | contig 15717 bp, 15 predicted proteins | sample MGYA00521100_ERZ887851 | MGnify/ENA primary metagenome ERZ887851 (study PRJEB32303, sample SAMEA104408602) | aquatic metagenome | biome: Brackish water; feature: Pelagic; material: water | place: Baltic Sea | collected 2014-06-06T16:11:00 | depth 11,444 m ...
AATAAAGATCAAGCAGTAACAACTAATCCTTAAAAACGAGAGTCATGTTGAAATTTGTAGCACAACATATGCAGAGCATCGATGGAATCGCAATTTATCCTGTGATTTCATTCGTCATCTTCTTTTCGTTTTTTCTTGGACTCTTTGGTTATGTTTTTCTCCTTAGAAAGGCCTATGTAAAAGAAGTTGAGAACTTACCACTTAATGAAAACGATTAAGCCAATACCTATGAAAAGTTTAAAAATTAACGACAAATTTTGGCCAGCATTAGGGCTTGGTCTCATTGCCTCAATTCTTCCTCAATATGCCAATGCTTCCAATGCTTTAGTCACCGGAACAGGCGTAGGTGATGAAGGTTTATTCATCATTCTCGCTTTAATGGCCATTTTCCAATTGATAGCAATTCTGGTCATCGCGGGTGTGATAAAAAGCATCGTATCCAATAAGGAAGTATGGCAAATGAGATGGGGCAAGGCAGCTGGAATTATAACAGTACTCTTTATGCTTACCGGATCTCAAGCATTTGCCCAAGATGCTGATTTTGATGCACTGGTAACGCTTGACGATACAGCCTTTTTAGCGCTAATTACATTGAATCTATTTTTGTTTTTTGCCTTTGTTTATCTAGCGGCTAAGTTGAATGGCCTATTTAAGGTATTGATGAAAAATGAAGAAGGAAAAGTGCCTGAAACCTTCATTGATAAAATCAATGTTTTACTGACAGATGCTGTTCCGGTAGAAAAAGAAGAAGATGTGTTAATGGATCATGAATACGATGGTATTCAAGAATTGGACAACAATCTTCCTCCTTGGTGGCTGTACGGCTTTTATGTTTCAATAATTGTCGGAGTCATTTATTTTTTCAATTACCATGTCACTGGAAATGGAGACCTCCAAATAGCCGAGTATAACAATGAAATGCTAGAAGCTGAAGCAGCAAAGGCAGCATTTGTGACAACTCAAGAGAATGCAGTAGACGAGAGTAATGTTGAGTTTCTTGCGGATGCTGGAGATATTGCCGCAGGAGGAAAAACCTTCAAACTATACTGCGCCCCATGTCATGGAGAAAATGGAGGAAGTCAGCCTGGTGGGGTTGGTCCAAATCTGACGGATGAATACTGGATTCATGGAGGAGGAATGACGGATATATTCAAGACAATTAAATATGGGGTTCCAGAAAAGGGCATGGTAAGCTGGCAAGCTCAATTGAATCCAACAAAGATTCAGCAAGTATCTAGCTTTATCAAATCTCTTGCCGGAACAAATCCGGAAAACCCTAAAGAACCTCAGGGAGATCTTTGGGAGGAAGTGAAGGTTGAACCTGTTACATCAGATTCAGCAGCGGCCGAAGGAGAGGGGACTATGATTGAATAATAAAAGCCCCAAATAGAGGGATTGAAAATGACACAAGAAGAGCCAAACAAAGAGTCGTTTAGAGATCACATTGCCACGGTAGACGAAAAGGGTAAGCGCATATGGGTTTACCCTAAGAAACCGAAAGGAAAATTCACCAACTATCGAACATTGGTCAGCATTTTATTGCTGGCCATGCTCTTCTTGGGTCCTTTCATTCGCATTGGAGGTGAACCATTGTTGATGCTGAACGTTCTCGAACGGAAATTCATCATTCTTGGCAATATTTTTTGGCCCCAGGATTTTCATCTCTTCGTATTTGCGATGATTACGGGGATCGTATTCATTATCTTCTTTACGGTCGTTTTTGGTCGTCTGTTTTGCGGTTGGGTTTGTCCTCAAACCATCTTCATGGAAATGGTCTTCCGTAAAATAGAGTATGCCATTGAGGGAGACTATAAACAGCAAATAAAGCTTGATAAATCCCCTTGGACAAAAGAGAAACTATTCAAGAAAACCTCGAAGCACATAATTTTCGTGCTGGTCAGTTTTCTGATCGGAAACACATTTTTGGCCTACATCATTGGTACAGATGAGTTATTCAAAATTGCAACGGATCCCCTCGATCAACACTTAGGTGGGTTTATGGCAATGATTATTTTTTCGGGTTTGTTTTATGGAGTTTTTGCGAAACTGAGAGAGCAAGTTTGCACGACAATTTGCCCTTATGGAAGATTACAAGGAGTTTTACTCGACCGTAACTCGCTTATTGTGGCTTATGATTATACCAGAGGTGAAGGTGAAAAAGGGCGAGCTAAATTTAGAAAGAACGAGGTTCGAAGTGAGCTTGGAAAAGGGGACTGTATTGACTGTGGGCATTGTGTGCATGTTTGTCCTACAGGCATTGATATTAGAAATGGAACTCAATTGGAGTGCGTCAATTGCACTGCTTGCATGGATGCTTGCGATTATATGATGGAATCTGTTAATCTAAAAGCGGGATTGATCGGGTATAAGTCTGAGGAGAGCATCGCTAATGGAATCCAGTTTAAGTTGACCACTCGAATCATTTCCTATATGGTGGTCTTGGCCATTTTGATAGGGATCATAACTACATTGCTTTTAAGCAGAACTGACGTGGAGGCGACTATTTTAAGAACCACCGGCATGATGTACCAGAGGTTAGAGGATAATAAAGTGAGTAACTTGTACAACTACAAAGTGATCAATAAAACGAATGAAGAGTTCGAGGTAACTTTTAAGTTGGAGGGTAAAGACGGCCGAATCCAAATGATAGGAGACCTAACTCATATTGAGTCACAGGGAGTATTTGAAGGAGCAATGTTCATCATTCTCGATAGGGAGGTACTTGAAGGGGTGAAAACCAATGTAAAAATTGGTGTTTATGATGATGATAAGCTTATAGAAACGGTGAAGACCAATTTTATGGGTCCAGCCAATTAAAAAGGAAATATGAAATTCAACTGGGGACATGGCGTGACAATCGGATTTTCACTTTTTGTAGTGTATATTCTATCATTTGTATATCGTAGCTACAATCAGAACATTGATTTGGTTGCTGAAGATTATTATGCGCAAGAGGTTGCTTTTCAAGATCGCATTGATGAAACTGCTAACGCTGAGCACCTGAACGATGAAGTGATTGTATCAAGGTCTGAAGGGTTTATTGAATTCACCTTCCCAGCGGAAGTCATCTCTTCCATTATCGATGGTGAGGTTCATTTTTTTAGACCGTCCGATCAAGCAATGGATATTAAGATTCCATTAGAATTGGATGATTTAGGAAGTGTGAAAGTGCCCACACAAATTTTAAGTCAAGGAAGATATCAGGTCAAGTTTTCATGGAATACAGAAGACAAGGCCTATTTTTTATCTAAAGATATTGTGATCTAGAATGTATTTATGGGCGGCTATATCGATTGGTCTTTTAGGTAGTTTGCACTGCGCAGGGATGTGTGGCCCCATTTTAGCCACGATTAACCAACGCAAGAAGGCACCTTTTAATTTTATTTTACATCACAGCGGACGTTTATTGACGTATGCTATGTTTGGAGCAGTTGCAGGAGCTTTCGGGGCTACATTTAGTCTTATGGGCTTGCAGCAAATATTTTCTGTTTCCATTGGAATATTGATGGTTTTATCGGTATTGCTATTCCCATTTTATAAGTCTCTTCATCGCATAGAATCCTCTATGGGAAGAGTTTCGCTAAAATTTTCAAGTTTGATTCATAAAGGCGACTTACCCAAATCAATCATTGGCTTACTTATGGGCGCAGCAAATGGATTGCTGCCATGTGGTTTGGTTTATTTGGCTTTAGCAGGGGCCGCCAATACATTTACGCCATGGGATGGAGCTATTTTCATGGCAGTTTTTGGCTTTGGCACTCTTCCCGTTCTTCTGCTAATAACCCAGCTGAGTAGTAAGCTTACCCCTGATCTTAGAACTAAGTTTAGAAAGCTCATTCCTATAACTATATTAATTATGGGCGTTTTATTGATTTTGCGAGGCTCCAATTTGGGAGTTCCATATTTAAGCCCACAGCAAGTTCAGAATTCTACTGAGGTTGCTAATTGCCAATGATTCTGCAGCTCAGCTGATATCAATCATTTTTTTCAGTGAGGTAGGTCTTCGAAAATCCGAGAGCAGCGGGCGATTTTTGTCCCCTTAATGAAACTGATAGAAAAATATAACGTTCCTGGTCCGCGCTACACGAGCTACCCAACAGTGCCGTATTGGGATAATCCTCCTTCGGCTTTAGACTGGCGAAACTTGGTTAAGCAGTCATTCGATGCTCATAATGATGAGGATGGCGTTAGCATTTATATTCACTTGCCTTACTGTGAAAGTTTATGCACGTTTTGCGGATGTACAACGCGTATAACTGTGAATCATGCTGTGGAAAAGCCCTACATAGAAGCTCTTCTAGCGGAATGGAAGTTGTATATAGATCTCTTCGGAAGGAAACCTAATATTAAGGAGCTTCACCTAGGAGGAGGAACACCTACATTTTTTAGTTCTGAGAACTTAAGTCATCTGATCAATGGAATTAAGGAGTTGAGTCAATTTGATCAAAATGCAGAATTGAGCTTTGAAGCTAATCCAAATTCAACCACCTACAATCATTTGCAGACACTTCGAGATCTTGGCTTTGAAAGGGTGAGTTTGGGTATTCAGGATTTTGATCCCATAGTTCAAAAGACGATTAACAGGGTTCAGTCATTTAATCAGGTCAAACTAGTAACTGATTGGGCGAGAGGTTTAGGTTATAAGTCGATCAATTATGATTTGGTTTATGGTCTCCCTCACCAAACAACAAAGAGTATTGAAACGACTATTGATCTTGTGAATTTATTGAGGCCTGATCGGATAGCATTCTATAGCTACGCCCATGTTCCATGGGTGAAACCTGGTCAAAGATCATTTACTGAAAAAGACTTGCCCGAAGGAAAAGATAAACACGCAATGTATGCGTTAGGAAAGAGTATGCTCATATCTGCCGGTTATCTAGAGATTGGAATGGATCATTTTGCACTTCCAGACGAAGAGTTAACACGAGCTTTCAGAGCAGGAAAAATGCATCGAAATTTCATGGGTTACACCACTCAACCAAGCAAATTGATGATTGGTTTGGGCGTCTCTGCAATAGGAGATTCTTGGACCGCATTTGGGCAAAATGTGAAGGAGGTAGAGAAGTATTTGGAAGTACTAAATAAAGGAGCATTCCCCATATTTCGTGGGCACATTTTATCAAAGGAAGACTTAATGATTAGAAAACTAATCTTAGATATTATGTGTCATTTTAAGGCAGATTTGACTGACTTGAAGAAAACGACACTCGCGAACAATCTGTCTTTATTATCAGAACTTGAGCATGATAATCTACTCGTTCTTTCACCCAATGAAATTAGGATTACAAAAGAAGGAAAACCTTATGTCCGGAATATTTGCATGGCATTTGACCAACGGTTGATGGCTAAAGCCCCTTCTACTCAAATCTTTAGCATGACGGTCTAATAGTCTTAAATGGTTGCCGTTGCTTTTTGATGACCTTAGTTAAGCCGAAAATTTATTAGTCATGCGAGGAACCCTTCTTTTATTTTACCTTAATCCCTTAACTTTCGAGAAAAATAAATCATGCAGGCAAATGAATATTTATTCTATGGGCTGGGGATCATAGCCTTTGTGGTTGCGCATGCTGATGGCGAGGTTCAAATGAGCGAACGAAAAGAACTTCGTGAAATAGTTCGTGTATGGTCAGAAGAAGTGGATGCCGATTTTGATATAGCCGAAATTATTTTCTCGATCCTCCTTAAGAGTAAACACCATGAAGAGATCAGCTATGAAAGTGGAATGAAATACATCCGACTTGGATCAAATCATTTAGACGAGTCGTTGAAAGAAAAATTCCTTTTTCTGATCAGAGATATTGCACACTCATGGCCAGGCGTAACTGAGACTGAGAAATCAATAGTTAATAGGTTTAAAGCAGACTTGCATGAGTTATGAGTCAACATTCGGATAGAGTTAGAGATACCAGTTTTTATCAGATTCTTTTTCAAACGGCTACGGAAGGCTTAATCATTGCTAACAAGTCAGGGGGAATAGAAATGTCCAATCCAAGGGCGGCCGAAATGTTTGGCTATACGAACAAAGAACTGCTTGAGCTTTCAGTAGATGATTTAATGCCAAAGCATCTTAAAGAGAAGCACGTTCACCATCGAGAAGGCTTCATGAAAAACCCTCGAAAGAGGGCAATGGGTATTGGCTATGATTTGATTGGTGTGCGAAAAGATGGATCGTCTTTTCCTCTTGAGATCAGTCTTAATCATTTCGTTGATAATGGAGCGCCAAAGGCGATGGCTTTGATCATGGACGTAACAAAGCGGAAAGAACAAGAGGCTGAGATAAAATTACTTAATAAGCATTTAGAAAAACGAGTTCTCCAAAGAACTAAAGAGTTGGATGAGTCACAAAGGCTATATAAACTAATTGCTCAGAATTTCCCTAATGGAACGATCAATGTTTTTGACAGCGAGTTTAATTATGTTTTTACCGAGGGGGCAGAATTATTCAAGCGTGGCATAACCAGCGAGAAGTTGATCGGAAAAAATTACTTAACCCGGCTTCCTAAAAAGCTGAGTTCAGTGATGAAGGATATATTGCAGAAAGCACTTGATGGCCAAGATGAAAAGCATGAAATAAGTCATGAGAATCAGTTTTATGTAATAAACACGGTGGGTTTAGAAAATGATCAAGGAATAATAGACAAGGTTCTTTTGGTGGAGCAAAATATCACTGAAAGAAAAGAGGCTGAAGAGTTAACTAAGGAATCATTAGCCAAAGAAAAACTGCTGAATGAGCTAAAGTCAAGGTTTGTCAGTATGGCTTCTCATGAGTTTAGAACACCGCTGAGCACGGTATTAAGTTCACTGGCATTACTTGAAAAATATGATGATGCAGGAATAGAAGATAAAAAACCCAAGCATTATCAAAGAATTAAATCCTCAGTAAGACATCTCACCAATCTTTTGAATGACTTCCTCTCATTGGAGAAGGTCGAGGCGGGGATGGTTAATACACTTTTGGAGAGGATTGAAATAGAATCGCTCATTGTGGAGATAGTCGATCAGCAAAAACAAATGACAAAAAAAGGTCAAAGCATTACATTGAAATATCAAGGGCCAAGCTCAATGATTTCGGATCAAAATATGCTTCAGATCATATGCTCGAACCTTCTCAGCAATGCAATAAAGTACTCTTCCGAGGATAGTGAGATTGAGTTTACTGGGCGAATGGGAAATGAGCAGTTAATTATTGAGGTGAAAGATCAAGGCATTGGCATTCCTTATGAAGATCAAGAGAATATGTTTGGCAGTTTCTTCAGAGCAAAGAATGCTGCTAATATTGAAGGTACTGGCTTAGGTTTAAACATCGTTAAAAGACACCTTCAACTCTTAAAGGGGAGCATTACATTTGAAAGCGTGCCAGATGAGGGTACCACATTTACCATCACTATACCAAATCATACATAGCATGAAGAAAATACTATTGATAGAGGATAACGAAGGTGTGAGAGAAAACACTGCGGAAATATTGGAATTGGCCGGGTATAGTGTTGCCACTGCGGAAAATGGAAAAATTGGTGTGGCGAAGGCGACCGAAGATGATTTTGACCTAATCATTTGTGATATTATGATGCCTGAATTAGATGGATATGGTGTTTTACATATTCTTACTAAAAATCCAAAAACATCTACAATTCCATTTATTTTTTTAACCGCAAAAGCCGAACGAGGAGACTTTAGAAAAGGAATGAGCATGGGAGCTGATGATTATCTAACCAAGCCTTTTGAAGAGACTGATTTACTCGAGGCAATCGAATTGCGCTTTAAAAAATCGAATGCAATTAAGGCTCCAATGAACCTTGATGGTGGCTCCGAAGTGCTGACTTTTATGGGTGGGGTGGAAACTGAACTTTCTATTGAAGATCTAATCACTGAAAGAAACACGAAAGCGTTTAAGAAGAAGGATACCGTTTACAGAGAAGGAGAATACCCTCACGCACTTTATTATGTAAAGAAGGGTAAAGTGAAGCTTTCGAAAAGCAGTGATTATGGCAAAGAATTTATTACTCAATTATGCGGCCCTGGTGAGTTTTTGGGTTATTTAGCATTGTTAGAAAACACAGCATTCAACGAGGAAGCTACGGCTATCGAAGATTCAGAAATTGCAATGATTCCTATCGAGGATTTTAGAAAGCTGATTTACTCAAACCGAGAGGTGACCAATAACTTTATCAAGATTTTGTCTCGGAATGTACTTCAACAAGAAGAGCGTTTATTAAAGTTGGCATATGGTAATGTAAGAGAGCGTGTCGCTACCGTAATTAAAAGTCTTTTTGATAAGTATGGAGAGAAATCATCCAAACGAATTGAATTGGCCATATCACGTGAAGAATTGGCCGGTTACGCTGGAATAGCCACAGAATCTCTTATTAGAACAATGTCTGATTTTAAACATGAAGGTCTTATATCAAATGATGGTAAAATCATTATAGTAGAAGACATTGCTAAACTTGACAGAATAAGTTCAGGGGGTTTGTAGACGCAAAACCATTAGTTCATGACGATTATCATTAATAAATTTGAGTCGAATCAAGTGCGATCACAGTTATTGTTTTCACTTTTGAGATCTTAAGTTCCTTATAGAGAATACTTAACCAACCAATCAAACCAAGAGCATCAATTGATGCAAGAAGCTAGAAGAATATGAAAAAGATTTTAGTTCCAACCGATTTTAGTGAATGCGCAGAACATGCAGTTGAAGTTGCGGCATCACTGGCCAAAAAGATGGATGCACGTTTATACATCATTCATGTTATGGACATTCCAGTATATGATCGAAATGATTCGTTTCAATCCTATTCAAATGCTGCTGAAGGTATTTTCTGGATGAAGCTTGTGAAGAAACGCTTTGGTGAGCTATTTAAAAAACCATTTCTTGAAGGTGTTAATGCTGTTGAGGTATTGCAGTTTGATGGAGTATATGACACAATTACAAGTCAGGCAGAAGAACATCAAATCGATTTGATTGTAATGGGATCTCATGGAGACTCAGGTGCGCACGAAGTGTTTATTGGCTCGAATACTGAAAAGGTTGTTCGTCTTGCCGAATGCCCAGTTTTGACAGTAAAACATCAATCAGCAGGATTTTCTCCAAAGAATGTTGTTTTTGCTTCAAATTTTTTAGGTGAAGCAAAGGAGAATTTCGGGCGACTATTTTCCTTTATTAAGGCTTTTGGGGCCCATGTTCATTTAGTGAAAGTTGTGACTCCTGATCATTTTGAGAGCACTTCTTATTCGGAAAAGTTGATTAAGGAATTTTTGGATGAGTGGAAATTGGATAATTACTCTGTTCATATTTATAATGAGCGCACTATTCATGAAGGCATTCTAGCAGCATCAAAGCGCATAGGCGCAGACATGATAGCCATGGAAACTCATGGCAGATCTGGCTTATCACGTTTCGTTTATGGAAGCCAAACGGAAGGAGTTGTGAATCATTCTGATATCCCAGTATTATCCATGAAAATCAAAGAGTACAAAAAAGATTTACAGTCTATTTCAGACTTAATATGATTCAGACATGAGCGTGATATTGATTCCAACTGACTTCTCGAAAAGTTCGAGAAATGCCGCTGAATATGCCATCGCCATGTTTGGCAATGAGCAGAGCTATATTTTATTGAATGTTTATGAAGAGCCAAGGGCATCGGTTACCTCAATGGTTTCATTGCAGGATATTTTAGCTGAGGCTTCCATCGACTCTTTAGTAGAGGAAAAATTAAGGCTGTCTGAGAAATATCCAGAAATCCAGTTTTCAGTAGAATCAATTTATGGCAATCCGAATAATGTCATATCTCAGTACTCAAATAGAGAAGACGTTGATATCATTGTAATGGGCAGTAAGGGAACTTCATCCTTGACTAAGCTGATTTTGGGAAGTGCTGCAGTTAGCGTTCTTCAAGACGCGAAAATTCCTGTATTTGCTGTACCAGAATCATATCAGTTTGACGGGTTAAAGAAGGTGCTTTTGGCAGTGGATTTAACGCATGATGACACCCATTTGATTAATCAATTTGTTCTTTCCTTGCTCAAGGAGAATAAGAGTAAACTCACTATTCTAACGGTTACAGAAGACAAAGACAAAATTGATATGGAGAGAGTTGAGAATGCTTTCTCAATGCATAACTCATTGGATCGAATTGATCATGATTTTGAGGTTATAGAAGGCGAAGAAGTATCAGCTACAATACAGAATTATGCTCGAGAAAACGATTATAGTTTGGTAGTCACTATACCTCGTCAAGTATCTTGGTTCAAGAGAATCTTGAACCCTAGTATTTCGAAGAATTTGGCTGAACACGTGCAAAGGCCGATGTTGGCACTCCATTGATAGAGTAAGATATTAGTATCAAAAAGAAAAGGGCGCCCAATATTGGGCGCCCTTTTCATGTTTAGTTAGGTTAACCTTTACTTAGTAATCATGATTGACTTCTTGAAGCTGTATCCTTCACTTGTTCCAGTGATGAAATAAGCACCTTGAGGAAGCTCATTCACGCTAATTTCAGTTCTATTTCCACTGAATTGATTCATAGTTGGCATAACAGTTCTTCCCATTACATCAACAATAGCGATAGTCATTTCAGAGGCTTCTTCACCGAATTCAATTGTAAGTAGGTCAGTGGCGGGGTTTGGATAAACCGAAACTCCAGCCGCACCCTTAAGAGAGTTTACTCCTGCTGGTTCAGCACATTCGATGCATTGCTCCCAACATACAACGTCTAGCTCAAGATCAGTTCCGTCTAGCATTAAGAATCTGTTAGTGAATTCGCCAGTAGTCTTAGTACAAGCAGAACCTGCAGTTAGGCTCTCTTCGCCAGCCCAATTATCGTAAGCAAACTTGTACTCAATTGAGTCAGCAGTTACCATAAATGTTCCTTCCCAGATACCATCGCCATCGCCATCTTCTAATACATTACAAGCACCACACCAGCCATTGTAAGTTCCATTCACTTCAGGGGTTGTGAAAGTACCAGCTGTGTAGTAGTTCATATCAACTTTGAACGTTACCATTTGAGATGGAGTATAACTCCAACTTACATCGTCAATATAAAAATCATGGTATCCATCTAAAGGGTATATATCCATAGATGCTATTTGATTGATGTTTGCATTTGCGAAATTGGCAATCTCGGTACCATCCCAAGAAATAGACCATACATTGTTGTCAAGATCTACGTCAATGCTAATTGTAGCCCATTGGTTGACACTTGGATACGCAAGTCTTGCGTACAATGCGGTGCCATCATCAACATTAATCGAATCCTCCTCAAGATAAACCTGAAGGGGAAAAGAAATGCCGATTGCAGTATTTCCTTGAAAGTTGAAGTAGAAACCGCTATCTGCGTAAATGGCCATATCTAAATGGAAAGTTCCATCAGCATATTCTCCACCAAAGTCTAGAACAACATCTTGTGGACCTCCATTTGGTGCTCCATCGAAGTAAATAGAATTATTACCACTTTGTGCTTGACCAGCAGAAACTTGAACATCTTCTGCGGTTCCTGCACCGGCACCAGACCATGTAGTCCAACCACTGCCTTCTCCAACAACGCCCATGTAGTCGCCTACAGTATAAGAATCAAAGTTTTCGGACCATTGCCCGAATGAGACCATTGCAGCGCATAAACTCGCTGCTAAAAGAGTAAATTTTTTCATAATTGTTTAATTTTAGTTACCCAAATATAAACCAAATGTTAACACAACACAACTTAATCGGGTAAAGGGTTGTGTTGGTCGAAAAATAAGTCTTGTTGGTGGGTTTGAGTCGGGTAACTGCTTTTCTATAGTGACGTCCATATAGCCTGAGTCAAGGGTCACCGTTTCGAAAAATGCAGTTCCATCAACCGTCAAGGGACCAAAAGCTAGATTGGAAATGGGCGGTATCGGAGAATTACTGCCATTAGAGTTGATTATTAATTGACCTATGATCCCTCCTTCTTCTTCAGCAACTTGACCTAAGGATACAGAGCGAATGGCAGACCTGGGGGAAAGGGAAAGACTTTTGAGTTTTGCTGTTTGGTTAAACTCTCGCGTTTCAAGTTCTTGAAACGAACTCAGAGCTGCTGAGTAAAGTGGGTTTCGGTATACCAATGAGACAAAACCATTGTCAGCAGTATTTCTTAAAGAGTCTGGAACAATTTGGTTGATTGTTAGTTTCGTTGTGAGAATAGGAGTTAATATTTCGTTTTCTGTAATCGGCCGTTCAAATTCTCTTCGACAAGAAAAGGATATGACCGCCAAAAGCGCGAGAGAAGCGATGTTTATTCTGTTATTCATGAACTTAATTATCATTCAAACGTGATTCTTAAAAAGACAAGCATTGACATGTGAAAGCTGTAAATAACGGCTATTTTTGCCGCCAAGTGTAACAGTTTGACTAGTGTTACACGCATCAGGTAAGTAGAAGGTTTGCTGTGAGCATTGAAAAATAATCGAATGACTAAAGTTACAGAGAAGAAAGAAGACGTCATAATCCTATTCGCAGGTGATTCTGGAGATGGGATGCAATTAACGGGAAGTCTTTTTACAAATACATCGGCACTCTATGGGAATGACATAAGTACATTCCCTGATTTTCCAGCGGAAATCAGAGCACCTCAAGGCACAGTAGCTGGGGTTTCTGGTTTTAAGTTGCACTTTGCTAGCGTTGATATTTTTACTCCTGGAGATGAGGTTGAAGTGCTAGTAGCAATGAATGCGGCAGCACTCAAGGCTAACTTGCATCAGCTGAAAATTGGAGGAACGATCATTGCCAATACAGCAGGGTTTGATAAAAAGAACTTGAGATTGGCTAAGTATGATAATGAGCAAAGTCCACTCCTTGATAAATCCTTAGATAAGTTTAGAATTATTGAACTAGATGTTTCTAAAATGACGCGTGAAGCGTTAGTTGATAGTGGATTGGGAACGAAGGAAATAGATCGATGTAAGAATATGTATGTGCTAGGGTTTTTATTCTGGATGTACAACAGAACCTTAGAAAACACCGAAACCTTCATCAAGGAAAAATTTGCCAAGAAGCCAGATATAAGAGATGCTAACATTAAAGTACTAAAGTCGGGTTATTTTTTCGGGGATACCAATGAAACGTTCACGACTAGATTTGAAGTGGAGTCGGCTCATTTGCCAAAAGGCGAATACCGAAGTATCATGGGTAACCAAGCCACAGCAATTGGATTAATCGTTGCTGCAAAAAAGGCAAACCTCGATTTGTTTTATGGTTCATATCCAATTACGCCCGCATCAGACATATTACATGAATTGGCGCGTCATAAAAATTACGGAGTCAAAACATTTCAAGCTGAAGATGAAATTGCGGCAGTCTGTGCTTCCATTGGCGCCAGTTATGGTGGCGCAATTGGCGTTACAGCTTCTAGCGGTCCGGGAATAGCATTAAAAGGAGAAGCAATAGGATTGGCCGTCATGCTCGAAATTCCTTTGGTGATTATTAATGTTCAACGAGGAGGCCCATCCACGGGTCTTCCCACCAAAACGGAACAATCAGACTTAATGCAGGCTATCAATGGTAGAAACGGTGAAGCACCTTTAGTTGTGATTGCTCCTCATTCTCCTTCAGATTGTTTTCATACAATAATTGAAGCTACTCGAATTTCAGTAGAGCATATGGTGCCAGTGATGTATTTAAGTGATGGGTTCATTGCCAATGGTTCTGAGCCATGGAAATTCCCAGCGGCCGAAGATATTAAGGAGATCAAACCAAATTTTGCAGATGCTGAAAAGTCATTGGAAGACGGGGCATTTTACCCATATGCAAGAGATGAGCGCTTAGTGCGCGAATGGGCTGCTCCTGGAATGAAGAACTTACAGCATCGTGTGGGGGGGCTTGAAAAAGACTTTAAATCGGGAAATGTGAGCTATGATCCAGCCAATCATGAGAGAATGGTGAAGGTTCGTCAAGAAAAGGTTGATAGAATAGCGGACTTCATCCCTGAGCAGAAAATTGAACAAGGCGAAGATCAAGGTGATGTGCTCGTAATTGGATGGGGATCAACATATGGAGCATCCCGAACAGCGGTCAGAGAATTAATTAACGAAGGACATAAAGTGAGTCAAGCGCACATTAAGTACCTTAATCCTTTTCCAAAGAATTTGTTTGACGTAATGAAGAACTTTGATAAGGTTTTGATTCCTGAGATCAACAATGGCCAATTGATCAATTTGATCAATGCGAAGTATGACTTAAGAGCAATTCCGTTTAATAAAATCAAAGGCTTGCCGTTTACATCCCGTGAAATTAAAGAGAAATTGCTTGAGCTTTTGAGCTAAAGAAAGAAAACATGACCAAGACCAACGATATACAAGTAAATCTTACCGCTAAGGACTTAGCTACTGACCAAGATGTTAGATGGTGCCCTGGCTGTGGAGATTACTCAATTTTAAAGCAACTCCAATCTACACTGGCTGAAGCGAATATTTCGAAGGAAGACACTGTTTTTGTAAGCGGAATAGGCTGTTCATCGAGGTTTCCATATTATATGGATACGTATGGTATTCACTCCATTCATGGCCGGGCAACGGCCTTGGCTAGTGGTTTAAAAGCTTCCAGACCTGATTTAAGTGTTTGGATTATTACGGGTGATGGGGACTCATTATCAATCGGTGGAAATCACTTGATTCACCTCTTAAGAAGAAACTTTGATGTCAATATTCTCATGTTTAACAATGAGATTTATGGATTGACCAAAGGACAGTATTCACCAACATCACCAAAAGGGCAAACAACAAAGTCGAGTCCGATGGGATCTTTGGATCATCCTTTTAATCCAGCCGCATTGGTGCTGGGAGCCAGTGCAACATTTGTAGCTCGATCTATGGATCGCGATCCAAAACACATGCGTGAAATTTTAAAGGCTGCAGATTCACACAAGGGTACTTCGTTTATTGAGATATATCAGAATTGCAACGTCTTCAACGATGGTGCTTTTGAGGTGTTCACAGATAAAGGAACGAAAGCGGATAATGTGCTTTTACTTGAAGAAGGTCAACCATTGATTTTTGGTGCTGACTCTGATAAAGGAATTCGATTTGAGGGGATGAAGCCGGTGGTAGTTTCTTTGAGTGACGTCAGTAAGGACGACTTATGGATTCATGATTCTAAAGATGAAACAAAAGCTTATTTCTTATCGAAGATGTTCGATGAACCTGGATCAGAAGGTGCTATGCCTCGTCCGTTTGGGGTTTTCTATCAAGAAGACCGCTTTCGATATGAAGAGGCAATGAATGAACAAATTGATCGGGCAATTAGCTTGAAGGGAAAAGGAGATCTTGATAAATTGATTCGAGGTTCTTCGACTTGGAAAGTGTAACAGGAATCTAAAACAACTACTTTAATTCTGAAGGAATCTTGCAAACGGGTACAGGCTCCATTTTGTGATTATTAGCGCGATGCAAATTGTTATAGATGTTTAACACGACCTTTTGACGATCGTCCAGTGTTTCTTGATCACCGTTAAAATCCATTGCCCATTCTAATTCAGCATAGCTTGCGCCAATCTGATCTTCGTCTGTTCGGTCATCTCCCCATAAACCATCCGTAGGAGGAGCTTTCATGATTGATTCGCTTACACCGAGTTCTTTGCCAATGGCATAAACTTCCGTTTTTTTCAAGTCGGCTATTGGGCTAAGATCAACGCCACCGTCACCATATTTAGTAAAGAAACCAATCCCGAAATCTTCAATTTTATTTCCTGTTCCTGC
>ERZ887851.2157-NODE-2157-length-15710-cov-8.154839_pt1 | contig 15710 bp, 18 predicted proteins | sample MGYA00521100_ERZ887851 | MGnify/ENA primary metagenome ERZ887851 (study PRJEB32303, sample SAMEA104408602) | aquatic metagenome | biome: Brackish water; feature: Pelagic; material: water | place: Baltic Sea | collected 2014-06-06T16:11:00 | depth 11,444 m ...
ACAAAGACAAGCCTTGGGACCTGAAACACAAGGAATGGGCAGCCATGCTCGGCCAATTGGACCGCGGCGTTGGAGAGATGGTTGACCTGATGGAGCAGCTCGAGATCCTGGATAACACCATAATCTTCTTTGCCGGTGACAATGGGTACAGCCAGTGGGGGTACTTCGGCAGACCTCTACATGAGGATGATCCTCTGTTCAAAAACAAAGGTCCATGGCCGAAAGGCAAGTTTAGCTCCACCCATGAAGGTGGTGTGCGAGTTCCCTTCTTTGTCTATTGGAAGGACAAGATTAAGGCTGGAGAAAATGACCATCTCTGCGCGCTGTATGACGTTTTGGCAACAGCGGCCGATCTTGCAGGTGTCATGCCCCCGAAAACCGATGGGATCAGCTTCGCCCCGATACTGCGCGGCAAACCGGATAAACAAGAGGCACATCAATATCTCTATTGGGAGAACGGAACCATGTCACCGCATGCTCAAAGTGTTCGCCTGGATCAGTGGTGGGCATACCGGGATCACCCTTCCAAACCGATACAGCTGTATGACGTCACTAAGGACCTTGCCTGCAAGAATGATCTGGCCAAAAACAATCCGGAGGTCGTCGACAGACTCAAGCAGATCTTTACCGAAGCCCATAGCGATAGCGAGTGGTATGTGAACCCGGGCGAGAGTAAGGAGCTGACATCTGCGAAACGGGCTAAAGCAATGTCCACGAAAAGCATGCAACATTCAACCAGAGCAAACACCGCCTACAGAGGAGGAGCCGAAGCATCTCCTGAAGGCGAGGTCCTAAAGACCGCGCCTGAGGAGTGACGTTTGGCTAAAAAGCCTAATTACCGCGATTTATGAAAACTGCTCTGAGAACACTCTTATTTTCAGTAGCTCTTCTCTCAGCAACTACAACTGCAGCCGTTGCGGGTGCCGATAAGGAGTTGGCTCCGACAGGCCTCACTCTGGTAGTCTGTGACTCAACCAACAAGGTAGTAGACACTGTGGTAGTTCCCGATGACAAGAGCTCTTTAGTAATTAGATTCACAGTGCCGCAGGACACGGAACAGATCCGGGTATTTGTGGTTGGTCACCGGTTCAGCTTTATAACCAGTGATATCGGCGAGTATTACTTCATCGTAAGACCCGACGATGAGAAGTGGAATGGCCTCGGCCACATCACTGCCAAAATCAAGGAGGGAATTCTGACTGGAATCGCGGCGGTTAAGTTTGATGACGTTAAGACCCTCGCACTGACAAAAGAAATGGGAAACCAGATTAAGGCTGACATTGCCGCTAATAAACGCGCTCCGATCACCACAGTAATCAAAGATGGCGAATAAGACGGTGCTGGACAAGTGCCAACCGCTCCGAGTCAAAGTCTGAATGATGATTATAAACCTTAAGCTGAAATCAAAGCTCGCCCGCTGGTAGTAGATGGGTGGCTTTTGACGTTTGGCGATATAAAATAAGATGCTCCGTCTAACATTAATACTAAACTTACTCACGCTTTTCCTTGTCCCTTTGTCAGCCGGTGAGGGAGAACAACTCCACTTAGTTACCCGAACAAATAGCACGCTTACTACAACGAAACCGGGGGCAGACGATATTCCTTTCGGGTTGATGGCAGAAATTGAAGGCTCCGTAAACTTTAGTCTGAGAGGAAATTTTAAGAAGGCAGAGATAGTTGAAGCAACAACTCTAGCCCCAGATGGGAAGAAGTATGATCTTGAGGCTATGCCTGATGGGCCTTCACCTTTTCCATGCAGCCTCCTTGTTTTTCTGCAGATCAAGCATGGTGAAAAAAGGAATGACTTTTCTATAGGCAATTGGAAAGTCACAGTAAAATTCAAGGTGGATGATGAACTTTACCAATATTCGGCAAATTATCTGATTACATGGCGTAAGCCGGAAGAGGGCATTTGGGGCATGTCACATTGGGCTAATCAAATTCAGCCTAACTATTAAGCTCACACCAACCCAATACCCGCTGAGCAGTTGATTTTATGATCGTTTTAATTCATAACCCCTTCGTTGAAGATCGCCCACGGTAGCGGGTGGGTTGCCTTTACGTTGGAATTGACGAGAAATGAAGACACGACTCATCATCATCATCACGACACTTATCCTCGCAGGTCTCGCAAGCAGTTGCACAAAAGGCTGGCAGTTAGACTATGGGAAGCCTGCCGCTCAGTTTCATGCGCATAACGTTGCGAGTAAAGGTAAGCCATTTATCGGGAAGATGATCACAGTTAAAGGGAAGGTGCTTCGCGTCCAAGATCGCGATGACGGTAACCATATTTACTTAGAGCACAACATTCACTGCCTCTTTCCAACTTGGCATTGGGGTGAAGACACTCTAAAGCTGGGCGACGAGATATATGTGGACGGATTTCTAGAGAGATGCATCGAAGGTGACGTTCAACTCAACCCAGCCATAAAGAGAGGTTCTAAGGCCCCCTTCACGCCAAAAGAATAGACGCCGAACAAGGCAGTGGAGGCAACAGCTAACCCCGTGCCTCACCTTCTACGTTCTCCCCGCAACCCCTTTATCACCCCATGAAAGCCCCTACGAAGACCTCACTCAAAAAACAAATTCCTAGCAGTTGAAACCTATGATCCAAAAATTAAAATCCGTTATTGTACTCGCAGCTCTCTCGCTCGCGTCTCCCGTCGCTCTATCACAAGACTCCACCCCGGAACTCGATCGCCTCGCGGAGATCATCAACCTCCCGAAACAAATCCGAGTTCAAGTCGAGCTCATCGAAATGTCCCACGAGGAGCTCACCAATCTCATGACCAAACCAAGGGCTGGGGCCAATGATCAGGACCTTCGTGACGCCTGCACCAAACTCGTCGTGCAGAACAAGGCCACCATCCTCGAAACCACCAGTGTCATCGCCAGACCAGGCCAAAGATCCTCTACCGAATCCATCACCGAGTTCACCTACCCGACGAAATGGGAACCCTACGAGCTCCCGAATCAACTGGAAGTGCCCGAGTCCGGCGACGGACCGAAGGCCCTCGAACTCATTCCCCAACCCACCCCCACCGCATTCGAAACCCGAAACCTCGGAACCACGCTCGAAGTCGAACCAACCCTCGGAGAAGACAGTAGAATCATCGACCTCAGACTCGCCTCCGAACTCGTCTACCACGTCGGCAACGAAAACTGGAGCCAGTGGGTAACCCAAAAAGGCGACGGCTCCATCAAGTTGCCCACCATGTATAGCCTTCGCCTGAACACCGGGCTCACTATGATCGATGGACAACCCTGTCTCGCGGCTGTCCAATCACCCAAAGATGACTCCGGCAAAACAGACTTCACCCGCAAGATCGCCGTTTTCGTGCGCTGTGATGTCCTCGTCATCCGTCGATAACTCGCTGTGAAATCCATCATCCTCTGGGCCCTCACGCTGGAACCTTCCGAATTCACCGATTGGTGATGGGATTAAACCATAGGGGAGTAGCATTTGAGACGTTACAGAAGCTAAACCATTATTGGCAAAGTAATTGAGTAAACTGCTGCACACTGAAAGTTCAAGAAAGCATGAAGAGCAATGGGTAAGCCCAGATGAGTATTTCTCTGCCACACACAGTGCCAACAATCGATAGACATGACATATTCTAAAACCAGCGACAAGTATCACGCACTCAAACTAACTTATCTATGTGCCGTGCTGCCCTTGGTGGCGGGCGTCAGCATTTACGCAGCTTGGCTTATCACAGGGCTATATGAGCTAATGGTTGCTGGTATGATTACCGCGGGATGTGGATTGCTGCTCAATGTGATAGGTTTCTGTTTATCGGTGGTGGCTAAGCGCGTGGAAGGCAACCCCAATGCTGCGCCAATTCGTCGGGCCCGAATGATTCTGCTCGTGAACTGGGTGGCGGCCCTTGTGATCATCTTCGTGGTGATGAATGTTGGCCGCCCTAGTACGATTATTATTGAGAATAAAACGCCAGTTAAGCTTACTGGTGTTTCGTACACCTGGGGATATTCTGGCGGAACAATCGGAGAAATATCGGCTGGCTCAGAGGGAACAGCGAGGCTTTGGCTATCGCCAATACATTCGGCAAATGTTGTCCTGAAGTATGTGAACCAGACGGAAGAAGCTAGACATAAGATCCGGATGACAGGAGGAAAGGTGGGCATGAATCCATTGGTGGTCGAGGTAAGGGCGGATGGCTCACTGGGCCTTCCTGAAAACGCGGTTTTATACTCTTACGAGCCCTAATCAATTAGCGACCTTGCTCTCGTGGCATGTTTGCGCCTCGGCCTATGCCCAAGCCTAAGCCATTCCGCATGTCAAAAAATGCTACGCCACCACCCATGTCGAATAGGACTAATGCCAAATCATATCGGAACCAGTAAGATCTAATTCCAGACATATTCTATGAAAACATTAATCACGACCTTCGTTTTTTTAACGGGAGCAGCCTCTTTCGTCAGTGCTGAAATTTCAAACTCGATGATGCATGCATTGCAAAATAAAGCGCCTGAGAAATTGGAAATAAAAGTGATAAAGGTTTCTGAAAAGAAATTAATTTTGGGCAATTATAACCAACTTCATTTCGAGGTTGAAGCCAAGGTCATCGGAGTAGAGCTTACGCATGCTAGCTTAAAAGTAGGAGATCGCTTGCGGATCCAATATAAGAAATACGATGGCGATAAACCTGTGCCATCCGGATCTTATCCCATTACAGTAAAAGAAGGGCAGATGTATAAGGCATATCTTGGCATGAAAAAAGAAGACGAGAATGCGACGGTGGCGAAGAGCCCGGTCATCTACTCGCCTAAAGCTGCTCGAGGAAGTTTTGTATTAATACCTGCTCAAAACCAAAATGCGAAATAGGACGCGTGACGCTGGTTAGTTAGGTGTAATGCATTAGGCCTACTTGAGTAAATTCTCATACCAGACAACGTTTTTGGAACCGCGCCCGGCATTCAATAAGTCCTGGTCACCATCGCCATCCATGTCGATAGAGCGCAGGTCATAGCTTTGTTGAGCTTCATCAAGGGTGTGGATGGTGAAGTTTCCTTTGCCGTCGTTTTCGTACCAGCGCACCCATTCACTTTCGAATCCACAGCTTGCGATGTCGATATCACCGTCTTGGTCATGGTCAGCAACGGTGAGGCTGTGGGGTTGTTTGATTTCCTGATCAATCTCGTGGATTTTCCAGCTCGGGTTTTCAAACCATAAAACTCCGACGCCATGACCACGGCTAGCGACCCAGTCTACTTTACCATCGCCATTTACGTCTGCACCAAGAATGTTCGTCGCGCCCAGGTGATCTTCAGCTAAAATAGTTTTCTTCCACGCTCCTTTGACACCTTCTTTACCTGGGTTTTTCCAGAACGCGAACCAGTTGCCGTCGTCGAACGGTTTGCCCTTCGCGCCAACGGCGATTTCTTTCCAGCCATCGCCATCGATATCGGCGGCACTCATGTAGTGACTACCACCACGGGCGTCACCATCAGCAAAGATATAGCGCTGCCACTTGTCTGAGGCATGCACATTCTCCGGCACACTGAACCAGGCCATGGAGTCGGCGATGCCTTCGTCCGGCAGGAAATTATTGATCACGAGGTCCTGCCTTCCATCGTTATCGATATCAGATGTCAGCAGGCAGTGAATCCCGGTGATTTCCGGATCGATAATGCGCATTACCCATGGGCCTTTCGCAAAGTCAGAGGGACCTGGATTTTCCAGCCAGAAGGGGTGTTCATGCGCCAATGATCCTGCCCAATCAAGGTCACCGTCATTATCCACATCAATGGTGGTGCTGTGGATGCAGCCAGCTCCTGCGTTCTTAAACTGATAGAGCAGAATCTCTTGCTTCCAGTCAGGCGCCATGAACAAGCTTACTTTGCCATTAAAGCTGGCAATGACATCTTGCTTGCCGTCTTTGTTGACATCGATAGCGACGGCCGAGTTGCAGTGACCTTGTTCCATAATAAGATGCCTTTTCCATTTGGTTTGCGCATTTGTATGGCCGGCAAGCATGATTAAGCAAAAGGAAATGAGAGTTCTGACTTCCGATGTAAAAGCTGTGATTCTCATGTATTGAGCCTAGCGAATTTGCAGATTGGTAAAAGGCCAGAATAGAATATCGTATAGGTCTAATACCCTCACTAACGCAAAAAAATTGTGTCCCCTTTGATCAAAAATAAACTGAGTATCCTGCGCTGGCTGTTATCTGCGAGTTTGTTCGTCTTGTTTGTGGTCTTGGTGAGGGCGGCATTTAAGATGGAGTCGCTTGGAGCTGCGCCTTATGTGATTTTTTCTTTGGTCTGTTTGATCTCGGCCATCCTTTTACTCATACCAGAGACGGTGAAGCCGACGACCCAGTATCTTAGTGCCCGCATTGTGGCATTTGTATTTCCAGATCATAAGTTCAGTAAGCCAGCTTTGACCTATACCTTGGCACGCAGATATATCGAGCTCGAACGTTATGACGATGCCGTTCAAGAATACGCCAAGATCATTCATTATTATCCAGGTGAAATAGAAGCTTATCTGGGAATGATATCAGCAAGCAGCCTAGCGGGGGAGACTCAACTAGCGGAGAAATATAAGAAGCAATTAAAGAAGCGCACAGCGAACAGAGTATCTGTTGATGCTGAGAGGTGAGCAACTTCGTTAGGCAGAGCCAGAAATAAGACGTTAAACAATAACAAAACCACATCTAGAAATGAATCCCCTTATCCTAAAGTCCATCGCCAAAGGAGTCGGAATTGCCTACGATAACCGTGAGGTAGCTCTTGAGCTTTTAACGAAAATGAAGGTGTGGCAGAAATCAAACGATTCAGCACCTGATAAGGAAGAGGGAGCGATGTCCTTGGAAGATCGTTTAGATAGACTAGAGAGCCACGCAAAGGCAAAAGACATCCTCGATGAAGAACAATCTAAATTGACGGCTTCTTTGGCTGCTAGCGTAGCAGAATTATCATCTTCCACACAGGCATTACTGACGCGCACAAAATGGCTCATGGGGATAATTATATGTTCCCTGTGTTTGTCTGCTGCGGCATTGGTGGTGGCGCTGATGCAATGAGCGGCCTAACAGGTCGCTGCGTCGCTTGAGCTTTATTTGGGTTAAGCCATACAAGAGACTTGGAAAAACTACAGTAAAGGACTGGACGACAAATCCCGCTGGCGCCACAAAACAATTTGCAAACGACCAGCACACGACTAAGCATATAACTATGAAACCCTTCCGATTACTAAGCAGCCTTTTGATCTCTGGATCTTTTTTGACCTCTCTCGCCATGGCGGGAGAACAAGAAGGGGAAGCCCCGGTATTCTCCATTGCGGCGGTGGCCGATATTCAATACGCGGATACAGATCCCCGGGGTGCGCGTGAGCCTAGAGAGGGCATTGCACGTATTAAAAACGCGATCTCACACTGGAATAAGCGCGATCTGGACTGGGGAGTGGTGCTTGGTGACATCATTGACTGGGATGATATTGACTACGGGAAATTTCCCAAAGAGACGATCGCAATAGAGCCCAAGCGTTGGCAGCACACCCGTGACATCCTCGCGGCCTGGAATACGCTTAATGTGCCCAACTATAAAGTACTCGGGAATCATGATTACTATGTGCCTTACAAAGACGCCGATGGCCTGAGTAAGCCCGCCAGTGTATTTCGTGCCTTTGGCTTCAAGGATAAGGCCTACTATGAATTTTCTCACAAGGGGTATCGATTCATCGTGCTCGATGGCGACATGAGTCATCTTAACTATGATATTGAGAGCAAGGAATACAAAGAGGCCAAAGCTCATTACGATTCCCTGAAAGGCCCCGCAAGAGGCATCTGGAGCGCCGGCATATCCATTAAGCAAATGGATTGGTTGAAGGGCGTGCTGGCTGACGCGCTGAACAAGAAAGAACCAACGGTCATTATGTGTCACTATCCCATGCACAAACCTTATGGTAGCCATACCCTTTTTAATGCAGTGGAGATGACGACACTTTTAAACCAGTTCCCCAATGTGGTGATGTGGTTAAATGGGCACAATCACTCGGGTGGATACGCAAACATCGAGGGCCGCCATCACCTGAACCTCAAAGGCATGCAAAACGAGGCTGAAAACTGGTATCAAATTGATTTTAGCCCCGAGAGCATCACCATCTATCAAGCTGAGGATTTGAAGACCCCTAAGTTCGAACTCGAACTTTCCTGGCCCCCGAAAGAGAACCCAGAGAAATGAGATCTATAAAAACACCCATTCATGGGTGCATTGCTCTATGGCTTTGCATTGCCAGTGTTTACGGCAAGGAGCCGGCCCCGCTTGAATCTCTCTTCAACGGTAAAGACCTCAGTGGCTGGTCAGTGCTTCCCGCGGGGCAATGGAAGATCGAAGACGGGGTCATCAGAGGCACCTCTCGGGCATCAGAGAAACGTCATGGCATGTTGGTTTCTGAGAAGTCATATAGGGACTTTGAAATCACGATCGAATATAAGGCAATAGCGGGGAATAGTGGGCTCTATTTTCGTTCTAAGTATGATAAGAGGGCATCAAAAATGAAAGGCTTCCAGGCAGAAATTGATGCTAGCGGCAAGCACCCGGGGGGATTGTATGAAACAGGAGGTAGGACATGGGTGGTCAAACCAGACCGCACAAGCAAGGCGTTTAAGCCAGGTCAATGGAATGAGATGAGAGTGCGGGCGCAAGGCCGAGATATCATTGTTTTTCTCAATGGGGTGAAGACGGCAGAACTTAAAAATGACTCAGGGAGTCTCGAGGGGCACTTTGGTTTACAGCTTCACGGCGGCCAGAGGATGGATGTCTCCTTCCGCAATATCCGCATCAGAGAACTTCATTAGCTACAATGCGATGAATAAGCTGACAAGTGACTCATCCCGAGCCTAGATTGCTATCCACCTATGAAAGTACTTATTGTTATCACATCACATGATCAGCTGGGAGACACTGGCGAGAAGACAGGTTTCTGGTTGGAGGAATTTGCCTGCCCGTATTACCAGCTTAAGGATGCAGGGGTCTCACTGGTATTAGCGTCGCCACGTGGCGGCCAGCCGCCGCTTGATCCTAAGAGTGATGCACCAGATTTTCAAACAGACGACACACGCCGCTTTGCTAACGATCAAGAAGCACAGCAAGCATTGGCTAACACCGTCAAGTTGGCAGACGTAAAAGCAGATGATTTTGATGCGGTCTTTTATCCCGGTGGTCATGGGCCACTCTGGGACTTATACAATGACACCGACTCGATTGCTCTGATTGAAGATTTTATCGCTGCAGGAAAACCTGTGGCGGCAGTCTGCCATGCTCCTGCGGTGTTGTTAAAAGCAAAAACCCAAAGTGGTGAGCCACTCGTCAAAGGCAAGAAAGTCACAGGCTTCAGTAACTCTGAGGAAGCGGCAGTAGGGCTGACTGATATCGTGCCTTATTTGTTGGAAGATGAGCTTACTACGATGGGGGGGCTGTATCAAAAAGCGGATGACTGGACTTCGCTAGCGCTTACCGATGGCTTGATCATCACCGGCCAAAACCCTGGTTCGTCTGCCGCTGTAGCAGAGGCCTTGGTGAAGGTATTGAAATAGCGAACACTTGCTGAGCCTTCGCGCTTATCGAAGTAACAAAACCAAGAGCATTAACGTGCCAGAAGCAAAGCTGATGAATGAGAGCGCACCTTGCAAAGGGAACAATTATTTGAGCGGCCATGCCGAGCTGATTTTATCGAGTTTTTTGCGCACAACCGGCAAACACCTTATCGATCCAAACTTAGCTGAACATAGCGATCGAGCATTATTCGAAGCTGGTTTTTGCGTGTTGTCTCACAATGACGACCCTGATCCTATTTTTAGCTATGGCAACCAAGCTGCCTTAGACTTGTTTGAAATGAGCTGGGATCAACTCACAATCCTGCCGTCTAGATTATCGGCAGAGCCTCAGCTAAGGGAGGAGAGGGAGCGCTTACTTGTGGAGGTCGCAGAGAAGGGCTACATCGATAGCTACCAAGGTATCAGGGTGTCATCGAGTGGCAAAAGATTCATGGTGGAAAATTCCATTGTTTGGAATCTGATCGATGAAGCGGGTCAGCGCCACGGTCAAGCTGCGGTGTTGTATCAATGGAAGGCATTATGAATAAGCAAGGCGCAGTCAAAGTGCTCAGAAGTCGGGCAGTAACAGTTCAGCTCGTTTTATTAAGCATACTGTTCTGTGTTGAGGTGGAGGCTGAGACTACGGAACAAACGCACACTTATAATCAGCCCAAAATATTTCCTATCAAAGTGACGCAAGGTGTTGCTGTCGATGGGGGCTTTTTTTACGCGATTAGTAATACCAGTATCGATAAGTGCGATAAACAAACGGGGGAGGTGGTTGCGACATGGGCCGCAGACAAAAGACTAGCTGCGCAAAAGCATTTTAAGCACCTTAACAGTGGCACGGTAGTCGGCGCAAAGCTGTATGCTGCCCACTCACGCTTTCCCTTGGCGCCCAACGACTGCAGCGTTGAAATCTGGGACATCTCAGGGAAGGGCTTGGATCATGTGCAAAGCATTCACATGCCAGCAGGGCACGGCTCGCTGACGTGGATTGATAGGCACAAGGACGGCTCATGGTGGATGTGTTACGCTGTCTATGGCAAAACCAAGAACAAGCAGACCAAGCTCATCAAATATCGTTATGAGGACGGGCAGTTCAGTGAGCTAAAGACTTACTCTTTTCCAAATGAAGTCGTTGCCAGGTGGGGCTCAATGAGCTGCTCCGGTGGCTCATGGGGACCGGATGGTCTTCTCTACACCACGGGGCATGATCACGCGGAGGCCTATGTGCTTGATATAGATGCCGAGGGTGGGCTGAAATACCTCAGGACGGAGAAAGACATGGGTTTTTATGGTCAGGGCATTGCCTGGGACCGATTTGCAAAAGCCGCCGTGCTGTGGGGGATTGTGAAAAATAAAAAGGTGTGCGCCACGAGGGTTGCTGCAATAAAATAATCATTTGCCGCGTAACCCAGAGGTGCTCATTCAATGATCACCCTAATCAGAAAGCAAAATATTATGACTACTGGATGGAAGAATTTCATTGCTGTTTGTTGCCTGGGCTTGACCCATGTCACTCTAGCGGCAGAGCGCCCGAATATTGTTTTCATCCTCAGTGATGATCAGGCCTGGACAGATTATGGCTTTATGGGCCACCCAGAGATCAAGACGCCTCACTTGGATAAGTTGTCCGAGCGGAGCTTGTTGTTCGAACGTGGATACGTCGCGGCACCGCTGTGCCGGCCTTCACTGGCGTCGCTGGTCACAGGCACTTACCCCTTTGAGCACGGGATCACAGGTAACGATGTCGACGGGAAAAATCAGCGTGCCGAGCTGGATGTGCCGATGCGCGAAGCGTTCCACAAGCACCCGAGCTTTATCAGAATGCTGACGGAGAACGGCTACCTAACCCACCAGTCTGGCAAGTGGTGGGAAGGCTCCTTCAAGGACGGAGGCTTTACCCATGGCATGACCCACGGCGATCCGAAACGTGGCGGAAGGCACGGTGATGCAGGGCTGACAATCGGCCGAGAAGGAATCAAGCCAGTAACGGACTTCATTGATATGGCGGCGGCGGAAGAAAAGCCTTTCCTGCTTTGGTATGCACCGCTTCTACCACATACGCCGCACAACCCACCTGCTCGTTTGCTGAAGAAGTATACTCGACCCGACCGTGCAGTGGATGTTGCCAAGTATTACGCCATGTGTGAATGGTTTGATGAAACCTGTGGCGAGCTGCTTGAGTATTTGGATGAGAAAAAACTGACCGAGAATACGGTGGTGATTTATATCTGTGACAATGGTTGGGCGGCGCGCAGCACCAATGCGGATGACCCTAATCAGAAGTTGTGGGGAGGCTACGCGCAACGATCTAAGAGCAGCCCCTATGAAAATGGTACCCGCACACCGATCATGGTGTCATGGCCGGGCAAGGTGAAGCCGGAACAATCTCCCGATCTGGCACACGCGATCGACATTTTCCCTACGATTGCCGCTGCTGCCGGCATCAAAGCCCCTGAGAGTCTTCCGGGAATTGATCTGCTGGATGAGACAGCCCGCAAGGACCGCAAGGCTGTGTTCGGAGTCTGTAATGCAACGCATAACATGACCCCCGGAAACCCTGATGGTGCTCTGCAGTATCTCTGGTGTATCGAAGGCGACTATAAGTTGTTACTACGCTACCATGGTGAGGACACCACCCACTACCACAAGCTGCACGTCTGGGATACACGGCCCGTCCGCCTCTATAACCTCAAAGACGATCCCCATGAGAGCAAAGAAATCTCAGCGGGCCATCCAGAAATCGTGCAGCGCATGAGCAAAGCGATTCAGGCATGGCACCCGGTTGAGACATCGACCGAGACGAAATAAAAGCCAGTGCGAACAGCAGAGTTGCATTCATAAAAAACGCCCCGCTGGTTTCAGTGGGGCGTTTTTGTTGGATGATTTAAATCGATGATTGTCTTAGATCGCTGCAATGCGCCGGCAGACTTCCTCGACATTCTCGCGTGTATTGAACGAGGAGATGCGGAAGTAGCCTTCACCTGCGGCACCAAATCCGGCTCCAGGAGTGATGACCACTTGGGCTTCCTCGAGCATCTTGTCGAACATGCCCCAGGAGTCGACACCCTCCGGGCACTGGACCCAGACGTAGGGAGCGTTTTCACCACCGAATACGGTGAGCCCTGCATCCTGACAAGCTTTGCGCAGCAGTGCGGCGTTGCCCATGTAATGCTCGATCAGCGCGCTTACCTGTGCTTTGCCCTCGGGTGAGAACACGGCAGCAGCACCGCGCTGCACGGGGTAGGAGGCACCATTGAACTTGGTTGCGTGGCGGCGGTTCCAAAGTGAGTGAAGGCTGACTTCCTCGCCTGTGGAGGTGGTGGCTGTGAGTGTCTTGGGAATGACGGTGTAAGCGCAACGCACTCCGGTGAAGCCACCATTCTTGGAGAATGAGCGGAACTCAATGGCACAGTCGTGAGCCCCTTCAATTTCAAAAATCGAGCGGGGGATACTGGGGTCTTGAACGAAGGCCTCGTAGGCGGCGTCGTAGAGGATGATGGCATCGTTGGCTTTGGCGTAGGCGACCCAGGCCTCGAGCTGCTCGCGGGTAGCGGTTGTGCCGGTCGGGTTGTTTGGGTAGCAGAGGTAAATCAGGTCGGCCTTTTCATCAGGGATGGCGGGCACAAAGCCATTCTCGGCGGTGCAGGGGAGGTAGATGAGGCCCTCGTAGGCGCCATTTTCATCAGCTTCGCCGGTGTTGCCAGCCATGACGTTGGTGTCTACATAAACGGGGTAGACGGGGTCGGTGATGGCGATTTTGTTATCCTTACCAAAGATGTCGAGGATGTTGCCGGTGTCACATTTTGAGCCGTCTGAGATGAAGACCTCGTCAGCGGAGATGTTGAGGCCGGCGAACTGGTTTTCGACGATCGCCTCGCGCAGGAAGTCGTAGCCTTGTTCTGGGCCGTAGCCACGGAAGGTTTCACGCACGCCCTGCTCATCGACGGCGGAGTGCATGGCTCCCCTTACGGCTTGAGGCAATGGCTCGGTGACGTCACCAATGCCACAGCGGATGAGGTGGCTTGTTTTGTCTGGATTGGCATCTGTCCAGGCCGTGACACGGCGACCAATTTCTGGGAACAGGTAGCCGGCTTTGAGTTTGAGGAAGTTTTCGTTGATGTTCATAATAGTAGATGAGGTAGGTTAAGATTTTTTAGCCTTACGGCGAGACAAGATGATGATCAGTGACACGATGGCAAGAAAGATTACCGCAATGATGGCGAAGCCTGTCATCAGGCGCTCAAACATAGACTGCTTTTTTTCTTCACTGGGCGCAGTGATTGGCTGGTATTCTGGATCGTTGTGTAGGACCAGGGTATTGCCCTCAATGTCTACCGCCGAGAGGCTGCTGAAGATGGGGCCGAGCTCTTTATCCTCTTTCAATGGATGGAGCAAGGTTTCGGAGATGAAGTGGCGGAACTGCTCTGGAACCTCTCCCCCAGTACTTGCCTGCACCGAGGTGATCCGGGGAAAGGCAGCGCCCTCAACGAGCTCTGGCTTGATGATGATGACCGCATTGATAAAGCGCATGGCATCACTGCCTATGCCGGACTTCACTGGAAAGGCGATCTTCGCCTCGATATGGCCAGCTTCGATGCATGTAATGATGAGGTGATTACGGTGTGGCTTGAGGATATCGAAGGTGGCGATGGCGAGGTTCATCTCGTCAGCATCTAAGGTGATGTCAGCCTTGTGTTGGGCTTCGATATTATGCCTGAAGCCAACGAGCTTTTCCTTGATGGCAACCTGGGCAGATTCTTTGCCAACAAGATCTACCAGCTCGATCGTCTGAGGGGATTCATCGGTGAACACGGCGATGGTGTCCTGCACCTTGAAATAGGACCAGATGGTAAAACCGACCATGCTAGCAGCAAGCACTCCCGCAATGATAAAGATCGAGCAGCCGGCGAAGGGGGAAAACTTTTTGCCATACTCCGCTCCGGTTTGAGTATCGGTTTGGGTACCGGGCTGAGTACCGGTGAGGGCGTCTTCAGCTGGCGTGCCTTCGGTCTGAGTAGGTTCCGACATGCAGGCGAGTTAGCTTTTTTTAGTGAGAATTGACAGGTTTTTTCAGGATTTCTTAGCGGAAAGGCAATTTGGTATTTGGTGTTTTGTGATTGGAGTTTATGAGTTTGGCGTGTCGAAGATTCTCGTAGGCCTCTCTGGAGGTGTTGATTCAGCCGTCGCCGCTGCCCTTTTGCTGGAGCAGGGGCACGAGGTGACGGGCGGTTACATGAAGAACTGGATCAATGAAGAGGGCATCGCGGGGGACTGCCCATGGGAGCAGGATGTAGAGGACGCTCATGCGGTGGCCAAGACACTCGGTATCGAACTCAGGGTGGTGGATCTCATTGATCAGTATCGCGACCGCATTGTTGATTACCTGCTGGCGGGCTACCGTGATGGGATCACGCCTAATCCAGATGTGTATTGTAACCGTGAGATGAAGTTTGGCGTCTTTCTGGATTACGCCCTGTCTCAAGGTTTTGAGGCGGTGGGCACAGGCCACTACGCGCGTCGTCGTGAGCGCAGTGACGGTAGCGCCGACATTTTGCGTGGCTCAGACCCAAACAAGGACCAGAGCTACTTTTTAGCACTGATGGAGCAGCGGCAGGCACAGCACGCCCGTTTCCCCTGTGGTGAACTGCTCAAGCCGCAGGTCAGAGAGGTCGCCAGAAGATTCCATTTGCCAGTGGCGGAGAAAAAAGACAGCCAGGGCATTTGTTTCATCGGCAATATCAAGATGGGAGATTTTTTGAGCCATTACGTGCCGGATAAGCCAGGTGAGATTGTCGACCTTGAGGGCAAGGTCCTCGGTCAGCACCGTGGCCTTCACCTCTACACACTAGGACAGCGCAAGGGGCATGGTGTAGCATCACCGCGTGAAGGCATGGCCTATGTGGTGGTGGGCAAAAACCCTGAGAAAAACCAACTTATCGTCGGCTGGGATCAGGCGGATACACCTGGGCTATACATCAAGCGATGCACCGTCGGTACGGTGAGCTGGACCAACAAGGCGATCACCTCAAGCTGCAAGCTGGAAGCGCAACCAAGATACCGCGCCAAGAGTGAACCAGTGACGGTAACACCTACCGATGAGGGCAAATTAAACCTCGAGTTTGTGCGGCCGCAACGCGC
>ERZ887851.2158-NODE-2158-length-15709-cov-5.593778_pt1 | contig 15709 bp, 11 predicted proteins | sample MGYA00521100_ERZ887851 | MGnify/ENA primary metagenome ERZ887851 (study PRJEB32303, sample SAMEA104408602) | aquatic metagenome | biome: Brackish water; feature: Pelagic; material: water | place: Baltic Sea | collected 2014-06-06T16:11:00 | depth 11,444 m ...
ACGCCCCACTTGCTCATCGGCTGGGCATGAATACCATGAAGTGGGAACTGGAAGATCTCGCATTTGCAACGCTTTATCCAAAAATGTACGAAGAGATCGTACGCCTTGTTGGTCAACGAGCGCCCTCGCGAGATCAGTACCTCACCTCGGTGCTCGATGAAATTGATACAGACATAAAGGGTGCCCGCATCAAGGCATCAGTGACCGGTCGGCCCAAGCATTACTATTCTGTCTATCAAAAAATGATCGTGCGCGGCAGGGACTTTGCCGATATCTATGATCTTCTCGGGGTGCGGATTCTCGTGGAGTCGGTGCGGGAATGCTACGCAGTTCTCGGCATCATCCATGCTCGCTGGAGTCCCGTGCCTGGGCGCTTCAAGGACTTCATTGCGATGCCGAAATTCAACATGTATCAGTCATTGCACACCACGGTGATTGGCCCAGAAGGTAAACCTGTTGAACTGCAGATCCGTACCTGGGATATGCATCGTGCCGCTGAGTTTGGTGTTGCGGCTCACTGGCGCTACAAGCAGGCGGACGTCGGCGGCAAGCAAAGCCCCGATGATTTCGGTTGGCTGCGCCAGCTCTTGGAATGGCAGCGCGAAACCGAGGACCCCGATGAGTTTTTGGATTCACTTCGCTACGACCTCAGTTCAAGTGAGGTGTTCGCTTTCACGCCCAAGGGCGATGTGATTGCGCTTCCAGCCGGAGGCACGGCCGTAGACTTTGCCTACAGCGTCCATACCGAAGTCGGCCACAGTTGTGTGGGCGCGCGGGTCAATGGCAAGCTCGTTGCGCTTGACTCGACCCTGGAAAACGGCGATGTCGTAGAGGTTTTCACGACGAAGGCCGAGGGTGCAGGGCCGAGCCGAGACTGGCTGGGTTTCGTTGCTTCGCCGAGAGCCCGAAGCAAAATCAAGGCGTGGTTTTCCAAGGAGCGTCGCGAAGAGACGGTCGAAAAGGGCAAGGACGCAATCGTCAAGGCGATGCGTAAAGAGAACATGCCTTTGCAGCGGCTTATGACTAATCAAGCCCTCACCACGATCGCGGCAGAACTGCATCAGCCGGATATTTCTGCACTGTATGCCGCTGTTGGCGATGGCCGGATCCAAGCGTCCACAATCGTTCGTCAACTCGTTGATGCTGCTGGGGGAGTAGACGGAGCAGCAGACGACGCGGCGGAGGCATTTCGACCGGGTCGACGTCAGGTAAGAGAGCAGTCAGCCGGTGACGCTGGCATTGAGGTGGCTGGTCAACCCGATGTCTGGGTGAAATTAGCCCGATGTTGCACACCGGTTCCTGGTGATGAAGTCCTTGGATTCGTCACGCGAGGATCTGGGGTTTCCGTGCATCGAACGACTTGCACGAACGCGCCCACCCTGCAAGCGGAACCGGACAGAATCGTTCCGGTGCAGTGGGTTTCGACTTCGAGCAGTGTATTCCTGGTCAATATTCAAGTGGAGGCACTTGATCGCTCAAGGTTGCTGTCCGATGTTACTCGAGCGCTGAGTGATCAACACGTCAATATTTTAAGTGCTTCGGTCAGCACGGGGCGCGACCGAGTAGCAATGTCTCGTTTCTCGTTTGAAATGGCTGACCCAAAGCACCTAGGTTCGGTACTTAAATCGATCCGCGGAATCGAAGGCGTCTACGACGTTTATCGCGTCTAGCGCTTGAACTCAGCAACAGCGCCCTCGGCGGCAGCGATAAAGGTCTCCATGGAGTCCATTGTTTCCTGTGCGGCCGCTGCGGCCTTGGCATCTCCGGCAACCCGTGCCGCATCACGCTTCTTTTGGGCCTTTGCCAACGCCTCCCGAAACTTAGCGGCAGTGTCTGAGGCTCGAGCAACGGTCTCTGGATTGCTTCGACTCCACGCCTCTTGATCCCGACTGCGGATTGCGTCCTCTACCTTGCGTAGGCGGCCTTCGATCTGGTCGCGGTTAGCACGAGGGACGAAACCGATGCCCTCCCACCGCTCGCTGATACCGCGCATCGCTTTTTTAGCGGCAGGCACATTCGTAACGGGTAGCAGCTGTTCGGCTTCGGAGACCAGGGCGAGTTTTTTCTCAAGGTTGGCTTGAAATTCCGCATCTCGCTCGGCATTGGCTGCATCCCGAGCGGCAAAGAACACGTCCTGTGCTGCTCGAAATCGCTTCCACAGTGAATCTTCGATTTTCCGTCCGGCGTTGGGTGCGGCCTTCCAGCGATCCATGAGGTGTCGGAATTCTCGGGTTGTGCCAGCCCAATCGGTTGAGGTGCCGAGTTCGGTAGCCTGCTGAATGAGGGCCTCTTTAGCCGAGATGGCTTCCTTGCGCAGTACATCACGCTGGCTAAAGTATGTCCGACGTGCCTTATCAAAAGTTGTTCTCGCGGCAGAAAAGCGCTGCCACATGGCTTGTTCGGCGCCGCGTTCGATCCGCGGGGCTGCCTTCCATAAATCCAAGAGCGCAGCGAATCTTTCACCGGTCGCTTTCCACTGGGTGGAATCGGCGAGATTCTCCGCCTCAGCGGCAATGAGTTCTCGCTGTTCGCGAGCCTTTTCACGCAGTGCCTTACGGCGGTCTTGCTCAGTTTGTCGGGCCTCTTCAAGGAGTGCATCTACGTTGTCGCAAGCCTGAGTGAGAACAGTGATGTCGCCCATAAAGATCGGGGTGATGAGACTGGCTCGCACGTGTGCCAGGACTGTTGCGGCTTGATCTACGGTACCGCGACCATCGTGAAGTCTTTGGCGGGCAAGATCGATTTCTACGAAAAGGTCGTCGTACTTAACCCCGAAAAAATCAAAACCTTCTTCTACCGTGCCGGCCGCCCATTGGCCAATGGGTACCTCGCCTTCAGGTGTGCGCAAGAATGCGTTGCCGAGTTCGTCAATCCGACCAAAATCTCGCGGTACGTTGCGAGGGCGGTTGGGTGTGACAGCAGCCGCAGCCGGCATTGCAGAGGGGCTGGGGGCGATCAGAACCGACGGCGTGGGAACTGGGCTCGCGCTTGTCGAGGCGACCTCGCTGGGTGTGGGCGCGGGGGCCTTTACGGGTTCACTTGAATCGGTGACCACCGTGAGATCAGAGGTGAGATCGGCTGCTGCCACAAGGGGCGCGGGGGAGCCGTCGACGACGGATGAGGCAGGAGATGATCGCCGGTCATCGTGTTGTGTGTACGTCGCGGGGACATTGGTGTCCATGTTCGCTCGCCCTTTCGTGCGTTGCTGACATTTAGTCTTGAGAGGTGGCCACCGTCAGACGCAGCCACATCTTCACCCTGAATGCCCCACCGTAGCCTGACCTTGCTTGGTGCACGGCCGCTGCCCGAAACCGTGTCGTGATCGCGACATCAATGTGCGGGGTGAGGAGATGGACTTGGCTTCGATGGCGCCTCGCGCGGGTATAGGTCACGCTCGCGACCCCACAGGGCAGGTAGGCTCATGTGAACCACAAGTCGCGACACGGAGGTCCACTATGTTCATCACCGGCTTTCCTGCCGGCGTCTGGGCCACCAACTGCTATGTCCTCGCGGCTGCCGAGGGCGAGGACTGCGTGGTCGTTGATCCGGGCCAGGACTCCATGGACATCCTGCGTGAGATCCTCACCGAGCATCGCCTTCGCCCGGCAGCGGTCGTACTCACCCACGGACACATCGACCACGTGTGGTCGGTAGCGCCGTTAACCGCCGGCTATGACATTCCGGCCTACATCCATCCCGATGATCGCTACCGGCTTGCTGACCCCGCGGGTAGCAGTTTCGCCGAGGCACGCGAATCGTTATTGGCGATGACCAAGGGCGAATTGGAGCTCACCGAACCTGACGATGTTCGACCACTGCTCGACGGACAGACCATTGACATCGCTGGAGTGTCATTGCGAGTCGACCATGCACCCGGCCACACGGAGGGTTCGCTGACGTTTCGGACCGAGCGTGGGGCCACCCAACCACCGGTCATGCTCAGTGGCGATCTACTTTTTGCCGGATCGATTGGCCGAACAGATTTAGCCGGCGGAGATGCAGCAGCGATGGTGCAGAGTTTGATCCGGGTTGTCTTACCCAGTGATGACGACACGATCGTTATGCCCGGTCACGGGGAACGCACCACCATTGGCGATGAACGCCGCAACAACCCATTCCTGCAGGGTCTGAGCACTGCGGCAGCAGATGGCGACTGAGTTTCGTGTCGTCTGATTTTCGTGCGCCTAAGGGGGTGCCGGAGTATTTCCCACCCGTTTCGGCCGGTTTCCTCTACGTGCGCGACGCACTGGCGGCGCCGGCTCAGCGGTCCGGTTACGGCTACATTGAACTCCCGGTATTTGAAGAAACCGCGCTCTTTGAGCGTGGGGTGGGGGAGTCAAGCGATGTGGTGTCCAAGGAGATGTATACCTTCACCGATCGGGGTGATCGATCGATCACGCTGCGCCCTGAAGGCACCGCCGGGGTGATGCGCGCCGTTGTGGAACACGGTTTACATCGAGGTCCTCTCCCCGTCAAATTGTGGTACGCCGGAGCTTTTTTCCGCGCAGAGCGCCCCCAGCGTGGACGCTACCGCCAATTGCAGCAGGTTGGGCTGGAGGCAATTGGCAGCACAGCCCCCGCCCTTGACGCTGAAGTGATTGCGCTGGCTAATGAGGGTTTCGCGAGTCTCGGTCTGCGCAGCTACGAACTACAACTAACCTCACTGGGCTGCGCACAGTGCCGGCCGATTTACCGCGAACTGCTTCGCGCGTTTCTGCTCACTTGCGACCTTGATGAAGCAACTCGGCTCAGGGCTGGGCTCAATCCATTGCGGGTGCTTGACGACAAACGAGAAGCGGTGCAACGTCAGTTAGTGACAGCACCGCTACCCGTTGATCATCTTTGCGCTGATTGCACCGAACACTTCGCCAGCGTGTGTTCGACGCTGGATCTACTCAATGTGACGTGGGTGGCCAACCCGCGGTTGGTGCGAGGCCTTGACTATTACACCCGCACCGCTTTTGAGTTCACCCATCGCGGACTTGGCGCCCAGTCCGGCATCGGGGGTGGAGGTCGCTACGACGGACTGATGGCGTCGCTGGGCGGGTCGGACCTGAGTGGGATTGGTTTCGGGTTGGGTGTGGATCGCACTTTGCTTGCCGTTGAAGCCGAGGGCATCAACCTGCCCATCGCGCCTACCATCGACGTCGTGGGGATCGCCACGAGTGTGCTGTCCCAGGATGCCCTGATCCTGATCATTCAACGTTTGCGACACCTGGGTGTCCGTGCTGACATCGCCTACGATTCGCGTTCGCTGAAGGCAGGTCTAAAGACTGCAAATCGATTGGGCGCACGGTGGGCGATGATTCTAGGTGATGACGAGTTAGCCGAAGGCCTGGTCGCCATCAAGGATCTCCGAACAGGTGAACAGGTGCACCACAGCAACGACGCCATAGAACGGTGGGCTCCGTCGCTTCAGTGGCGTGCCCAGAGCTCATGAGCTGCTGGCCAGCGTCGCACCGAAGATGCAGTTTCCACCACCACACAGGGAGCACTCAGTGATCAGAACGCACAAGGCCGGCGACCTAGGGATTGCCGATGTCGGCCACCAGGTGACGCTTGCGGGCTGGATATTGAGTCGGCGTGACCACGGTGGCGTGGCGTTCCTTGATCTGCGAGATGCTAGCGGCGTCGTTCAGGTGGTTGTTCATGATCCCGAGATTGCGCATGGCTTGCGTGACGAGTACTGCCTTAAAATTGTGGGGGATGTGCAGGCGCGTCCGGAGGGCAACGTTAATCCCGAACTTGCCTCTGGTGCGATCGAAGTCATGTCCACTCAGTTAGAGGTACTCAGTACCAGCGCTCCGCTACCGTTTCCCATTGATGACCGTGTGAGCGTCGGCGATGAAATTCGACTTCGTTACCGGTACCTCGATCTGCGTCGTCCAAGTGCTGGCAATGCGATCCGGATGCGCTCAGCAGCCAACCGTATTGCCCGAGATGTGCTTTACGAACGTGGCTTTATTGAAGTAGAAACTCCCACGCTCACGCGCTCAACGCCGGAGGGGGCACGTGACTTTCTGGTACCTGTGCGGTTGCAGCCTGGTCATTGGTACGCGCTGCCCCAGTCACCGCAGCTGTTTAAGCAATTGCTCATGGTGGGTGGATTGGAGCGGTACTTCCAGATAGCTCGTTGCTATCGCGACGAAGATTTTCGGGCAGATCGACAGCCAGAGTTCACCCAGTTGGACATTGAAATGTCGTTCGTGGAGCAGGCTGATGTGATCGAGGTCGGTGAAGCCGTGGTGCGTGCGCTGTGGCGCGATATTTTGTCTGTCGAGATAGGCGAAATCGCACACATCACCTACTTCGAGGCCATGCGTCGGTTCGGCACAGACAAGCCTGACCTTCGATTCGGCATTGAACTCGTTGACCTCACGGAGTACTTCACGGCCACACCGTTTCGAGTTTTTCAAGCCGAGTACGTCGGTGCTGTCGTGATGCCAGGGGGTGCCGACCAGCCGCGCCGAACCTTTGATGCTTGGCAGGAGTGGGCCAAGCAGCGAGGAGCAAAAGGTTTGGCCTACGTTACTTTTGGCACCGATGGCTCCATCGGTGGGCCGGTGGCAAAGAACCTGTCCGATGCCGAACGAGATGGTTTACGAGAGGCGACAGGCGCAGAACCCGGTGATTGCGTGTTCTTTGCGGCCGGGGGTCAATCGGTATCCCAGGCACTACTTGGTGCGGCCCGCGATGAGATCGCCCGCCGCTTGGAGCTCGCCGACCCGCACGCGTGGTCCTTCGTCTGGGTCGTTGATGCGCCCATGTTCGAGCGGGTCGAGAACGATCAGGGCGAGGCTGGTTGGACGGCTGTTCATCACCCGTTCACCTCGCCGAATGCTGAGTGGATCGATCAATTTGAACAGGCGCCAGATCAGGCGTTGGCTTGGGCCTATGACCTGGTGTGCAACGGAAACGAAATCGGCGGGGGATCAATCAGAATCCATCAGGCGAATGTGCAGCAGCGGGTTTTCTCACTGCTGGGATTAACGGAGGAGCAGGCCCGCGAGCAGTTCGGCTTCCTACTTGATGCCTTTGCTTTCGGCCCGCCTCCACACGGAGGCATCGCGTTCGGTTGGGACCGCATTGCCATGCTGTTGTCCGGATCAACTTCACTGCGCGATGTCATCGCCTTCCCCAAAACTGGCGGGGGACAGGATCCGCTGACGGCGGCGCCGGCGCCGATCACTGCCCAGCAGCGAGCCGAAGCGGGCGTCGACGTGGATCCCTTTGCTGTTGATCAGGACGTATGACTTCGCCACCGTCGCTTTTCGATTCCTCGTCACCGCGAGCGGATGCCCCTCTAGCGGTGCGAATGCGACCTCGTGTCGTGACGGAGTTGATCGGACAAGAACATTTACTGCAACCGGGATCTCCGCTGCGCCGGCTACTGGCCGGAGACCTCACCGCGGCCGTGTCCATCATTGTGTGGGGGCCTCCGGGTACCGGAAAGACAACGCTGGCACACGTGGTGTCTCAGGCCATCGGTCAGCGCTTCGTTGAACTTTCCGCTGTCACGGCCGGGGTCAAGCAGGTGCGTGAAGTGATTGATCGGGCTCGCGATGATGCCGCGATGTACGACCGGCGGACCGTTCTGTTTGTTGACGAGGTTCATCGGTTTAGCAAAACCCAGCAGGATGCGCTGTTGCCGGCCGTTGAAAACGGATGGGTGACGCTCATCGCCGCGACAACGGAGAATCCAAGTTTCTCGGTAGTCGCGCCGCTACTTTCTCGCAGCATTGTGGCCACTATGGCATCGTTGAACGATTCCTCAATTGGACAGGTGATTCAACAGGCGCTAGCCGATGAACGTGGATACAGCGGCGCGGTGTCTATTGATGACGATGCCATTCTTCACCTCACGCGCATCGCGCAGGGCGATGCTCGCAGAGCTCTTACCGCATTGGAGGCCTCGGTTGCTTCGCTCCCCGTGGGCGAAACACGGGTTCGATTGGCTGATGTTGAGCAGGCGGTCGCGGTAGCTGCTGTGCGCTACGACCGTGATGGTGATGAGCACTACGACGTGATTAGCGCGTTCATCAAGTCGGTGCGCGGCAGCGATGTGGATGCCAGCCTGCATTACCTCGGCCGGATGCTGCAAGCCGGGGAAGACCCGAGGTTTATCGCGCGACGTCTGATGATCTTGGCCAGTGAAGACGTAGGCCTTGCTGATTCCCACGCCCTGACCCTGGCCGTGTCTGCAGCGCAGGCCGTTGCGCTGCTGGGAATGCCGGAAGCGCAATTGACCCTCGCCCACACCACCATGTACCTCGCATTGGCTCCGAAGTCTGCTGCTGTCACGGCTGCGCTGGGGGCCGCCATGGCAGATATTGACGGGGGGCGCATTGGTCGAGTGCCCGAACATCTGCGAGATGGGCACTACCCGGGGGCGGAAAAACTTGGTCATGGGCGGGGTTACCAATACCCCCACGATTTCGTGGGTGGGGTGGTGGCCCAACAGTACGCACCCGATCCGATCCAGGGCCGCTATTACTATCACCCGACCCGACACGGGGCTGAAGCTCGATGGGCCGACACGTATGCGCGACTCCGTGAGGCATTAGGGTTCGTTGAGCAGGAATGAGACCGTGCTTCATCGCCTGAACTTGCCGCGCTGCGGTGGAGAATCCAGCAGAAAGGGATAACGTCATGGCTCGTACCGTGTGGATTGTCCTGGGTGCAGCCGGTGGAGTCTTGGCCTACCGCAAGGGCCAGCAACTGGTGGAAGGGGCGCGGCAACGCGGGGTCGTGGGTAGTGTGTATGCCGCGTCAGAATCTGCCGGTGCCGCAGCATCAACCGCGCGTGATCTCCTGCAGCGTGGGCTCGCTGGCACGGCCGAAAAGAATGCAGCGAACCCCGTGTCGCCACCGGCAACCGGAGCTGCGGCAGCCCGAGCCCTCGCCGAAGCGCAACGCGCCGGTGCGGACAAACCTCGGAGCAAGCGATCCAACGACGATATGAAAATGAAAGGCGAGTCCTGATGGATTCTGCGGAGATCCGCACCCGCTTTCTGCGGTTTTTTGCAGATCGCGATCACCAGGTCATCCCATCGGCATCCCTTCTCTTGGATGATCCGACCCTGCTGTTCGTCAATGCTGGAATGGTGCCGTTTAAGCCCTACTTCCTGGGCGAGGTAGCAGCCCCTTATAAGCGGGCGACCAGTGTGCAAAAGGTCGTGCGCACCCTCGACATCGAAGAGGTCGGCAAAACCACCCGACACGCATCCTTCTTTCAGATGGCCGGCAACTTCAGTTTTGGCGATTACTTTAAAGCGCAGGCGATTCCCTACGCCTGGGAGTTGTTGACTTCGTCGGTTGATGATGGTGGGTACGGATTTCCCGCTGACAAACTCTGGGTCACGGTTTTCCACGACGATGACGAGGCGGCGGAAATTTGGCATCGCGATGTCGGTGTTCCGCTCGATCGTATCCAGCGCCGCGGCATGGCCGATAATTTTTGGTCGATGGGTGTGCCAGGGCCCTGTGGACCGTGTTCGGAGATTTATTTTGATCGTGGTCCTGAGTTTGGCCGAGAAGGGGGTCCCATCGCCGACGAGGATCGCTATCTTGAGGTGTGGAACTTAGTGTTCATGCAGTCCGAACGCGGTACCGGCGGCGATAAGAACGACTTCCCCATCCTGGGCGATCTACCCGCGAAAAACATCGACACTGGGCTCGGTCTTGAGCGCATGGCTGCGATCTTGCAGGGCGTCGACAATATCTATGAGATTGACACGACCATGGCCATCCTTGAGCGGGCGAGTGAGCTCACCGGCGCGATCTACGGCCGGGACCCGGTTGCTGATGTCGGATTGCGCGTTATCGCCGATCACAGTCGCACCTGCACCTTTCTCATCGGCGACGGTGTCCTGCCCGGCAATGAAGGCCGGGGTTACGTGTTGCGCCGTCTCATCCGCCGAGTAGTGCGCACAATGCGAACTTTGGGCTGCGAGGAGCCCGCGGTGGCTGAACTTGTTGCCGCCACGGTCTCCGCTATGGGATCGCAATACCCGGAGATTAACGATGAGGCTGCCCGAGTCACATCGGTTGCAGTGCAAGAGGAAGCCGCGTTCCTGCAAACCCTTCGTACCGGCACCGTGATCTTTGATCTCGCTGCCCAAGAGGTACGCAGCAACGGCCACGGCGTACTTCCGGGAGACAAAGCCTTCGCGCTGCATGACACATACGGCTTTCCAATTGAGTTGACCCTGGAGATGGCCCGCGAGCAAGGCCTTGATGTTGACGAGTCTGGCTTTCGTTCGTTGATGACCGAACAGCGTGAACGTGCCAAGGCAGACGCCCGCGCCCGCAAGGAAGGCATAGCCGGAGTCACCGCCTACCGATCCATCTTGGATACCGGTGGCACAACGTCATTTACCGGTTATGACGAAATCATCACCGAGGGTCGCGTTACCGGTCTTTTGCGAGATGGCGAGATCGTGTCGCAGGCAGGTACCGGGGATCACTTAGAGATCATCACAAACCGCAGCCCATTCTATGCCGAGGCAGGCGGCCAGTTGGGTGATCACGGTGTCATCGTCACCCCAGATGGCGCTCGCGCGGAGGTCTATGACGTGCAAACCCCCGTGCCGGGACTCTTTGTTCATCGGGCGCGCGTCACCGAGGGAGAATTTATCTCCGGTTGCGACATCGTTGGCATGGTTGATGTGGAACGACGGCGGGCGATTTCGCGCGCTCATACGGCCACACATTTAGTCCACCGAGCATTTCGGCAGTTGCTGGGCGACACCGCAACCCAGATGGGTTCAGAAAATGCACCCGGTCGGTTTCGCTTTGACTTTCCCCACAGTGCAGCGGTACCGGAGTCGGTGCTGCGTGATGCTGAAGCCATCGTCAATGACGTGTTATCGGCTGACCTCGACGTATCGGCCAGGATGATGCACATCGACCAGGCGCGCGAATCCGGTGCCATGGCCCTTTTCGGTGAGAAATACGGCGAACAGGTGCGGGTGGTATCGGTCGGCGATTGGGCGCACGAGTTGTGTGGTGGCACACATGCTGAGCGCTCGGGACAGTTGGGACTGGTGTCGTTCTTAAGCGAAGGATCCATTGGTGCCGGTGTTCGACGCGTCGAAGCCTTGGTGGGGGTCGATGCGTATCGGCATCTGGCGAAGGAACACGTGCTGGTCAATCAACTTTCCACCATGATGAAGGCACCCGCTATTGAACTTCCCGGTCGTATCGAATCGATCCTTATCCGGCTGAAGGATGCTGAAAAAGAACTGCAGCGTCTTCGCAATGCTCAACTGACGGCGAACCTGGAGGGCATCACCGGCGAGGGGCAGGACTACGGTGAATTTCGTCTGTGGACATATCGCACACCCGATGGCGTTTCAGCAAATGAACTGCGCGACATCACTTTGCGTGCCCGCGGAACAGCCCGACCTGACCGCGGCGTGATCACCCTGGGTGCAACGGTCGTGGACGGCCGCGTCGCCCTGGTCGCGGCGGTGAACGACCGCTGTCGGGAACTTGGTTTGACCGCAAACGCCGTACTCCAGTCAGCGCTACCCGCCATCGGTGGTCGCGGTGGTGGTAAGGATGACATCGCCCAGGGGGGCGGCACAGATGTGGCCGGGCTCGAGCAGTCTTTCCGCGATGTGGCGGTCGCCGTTGAGTCCTTTTCCCAAGCCTAGGTTATGACCCCCGCACCCGGCTTTGGTGCTGTGTTGGCCATTGATGTGGGTTCGGTGCGCATCGGCCTCGCCCGCTGCACCGATGCCGAAGGGGTGGTTATTCCCTTAGCGACCCTGGCTAATCACGCCGGGGTCGTGGATGAGGTGGTTGGTCTCATTGATCAGATGCCCACCGGGGCGGTCATTATCGGCCTGCCACTGACGCTGAGTGGTGAGGTCGGGCCGGCAGCCCAGACGGCCCAGTTGTTCGCCGATTCGCTGTGTCGACGAGTTGAGCCAGTGCCGGTGTATCTGGTGGATGAACGCCTCACCACGGTTGAAGCTCAACGTCGACTGTCGGCCAGTGGGCGAAGTCATCGTGATTCTCGACGGGTAATTGACCAGATGGCCGCGGCGATACTGCTGGAGCACGCCGTGTCGGTGTGGCGTCAGACAGGCAACCTGCCCGGAATTCGGGTTACCCTCGAGCAGGGGCCGCTACCGAAGCCTAGAAAGGCCCGCCATGGCAAACCTGCCGCGGTTGATCCGCCGAGCCCAGGAGGTTGACGATGAGCCAGTTGCTCCCGTTCCTCCACGATGAGCCGCTTCCTCCCTCGCGCAACGATCGCAGTCGAATTCGACGAACGATGATCGCGGTGGGGGCACTGGCTTTAGTCCTGGCTGTGGTGTGGGCCGTGGTGACTGTTCGGGCTGTCCTGCCCACGGAAAGTGTCAGTGTTGAACCAGGCACGGCGGTGACCATCGTGATTGAGCCGGGAGATTCACTCACTGCCGTCGGCCAGCGGCTCGTCGACGCCGGAGTCTTGCTATCGGTTTCTTCTTTCATCGCTGCAGCTGCGCTTGAGGAACAATCCACCACGATTGGCCCGGGTGTTTATAACCTCACCGCCGGCCTCACCCCCGCTGAAGCTGTCCGAGCTTTATTGGATCCGGCGTCGAAAGAGCCTCCCCTGGTGGTGCGGGAGGGACTTCGCCTTACCGAGGTTCTCGCGCTGATTGCAGCGAACACAGGGATTTCCGAAGCCGATCTTGCAGCGGCTGCAGGGGATGCCGGTCAGTTCGATTTACCCGCCTGGGTGCCTGATCGACTCGACGGGGTGCTGTTCCCGGCCAGTTACCCGGTATTTTCGCAGATGACGAGCACCGAGGTGCTTGGCGCGATGGTGGATCGGTTCAACATCGCCGCGAACGAAACCGAATTGGAAGCCGGATCGAAACGCCTGCAGGTCACGCCCTATGAGGTCCTCACTGTGGCGTCGCTTGTCGAAGCTGAAGCTGCGCCTAAAGATTTCCGCAAGGTTGCCCGAGTCATCTACAACCGTCTCGCTGCGGGCCAACGACTGGAATTGGACTCCACCATCAACTTTGCGCTGGGGACCTCGACGTTGATCGTCACCGAGGACATGCTGGCAACCGACTCTGCCTACAACACCTATCGAAACGCCGGTCTGCCACCCACTCCGATCAATTCCCCAGGCCAGGCGGCTATTGAGGCGGCGTTGAAACCGGCCAAGGGAGACTGGTTGTACTTCGTGACGGTCAATCCCGCTGAACGCATCACCCGATTCACCGCCTCATATGAACGATTCCTGGAGTACAAGGCGCAATTTCAGCGTGTCTACGCCGAGCAGGTTGCCCAAGGTCTCGTCGACGCGGGCCCTTCGGCAGCAAACCCCTCGCAACCATGACCGAGGTAAAAAAAGCGGGCGTGTTGGGTTCACCCATTTCCCACTCCCTATCGCCGGTTCTGCATCGAGCCGCATACGTTGCACTGGGTCTGGATTGGGAATACGACGCCTTTGAAGTAGAGCAAGATCAACTCAGCGGTTTCCTGCGCAACTGCGGGCCGGAGTGGGCGGGGCTGAGCCTGACGATGCCACTGAAGGAGCAGGTACTTGCCTATGTGGACCGACTCACACCCTTGGCCGAAAAGGTACGTGCTGCAAACACAGTGGTGATTTCTGATGGTCAACTTGTGGGCGACAACACCGATGTGGCCGGCATGGTCAACGCGATCAACTCTGCCATCGGCACCTGGCCGCTCGGGGCCACGGCAGTGTCGAAGGCTCCTAGAGATGAATGGTCCGCGCGCACGGCCCTGATCATTGGGGCCGGTGCCACGGCGAGGAGCGCGCTGGCAGCGATTACCCATTGTGGTCAGCCTGATTCGGTCTACATCGTTGCTCGCAATCAAGCGGCTGCAGCGCAGTTAGCCGAAGATGCTCGCGCATGGGACTTAACGGCGCAGGTTGTTCCAACGACCCCGGCACAGTTGGCGACCGACGCTCCTGAACTTTGGGACTGCGATCTGGTCGTGTCCACCGTGCCGGGTACTGCCTGGAACGACCCATCGGCATGTTTTCCACAAGTGATCGCACATGGCCAGAGTGCGAGCCGATCGTTGGAGACACTGGGCGCTGCGAGCAATATTCGGACCAACACATCGGTACTTCTTGATGTTGCATACGACCCGTGGCCCACCCCGCTCACCACGTGGTGGAAAGGCACCGATCGGCCGGTGGCGACCGGTATCGACCTGCTGCTAGCCCAAGCGGCAGAGCAGGTGCGTTTGATGACCGGCAGACCGGCGCCGGTGGCTGCGATGCGGCGGGCGATAGAGGAGCACATGCTCGGCTAGTTCGAGATGGAAATAAGGGGGGCGAGAGCGGTGCAGGTGATTGTGGCGATCTCGGTGATTCTTGGCGGCGTGGGTGGTGCCATCTGGGGCTGGTACATCCCGGCCGTTCTCCGCTGGGCGATGGCTGATCCCACGATCGACGCCCGGCGCAGATGGACGTTGACGGGCGCTTCGTTGGCTGGGGCGGCAGTGCCTGTCGTGGCAGCGAACTCGGCAACGGTGCTGGCGTGGTGGTGGTTTGCAGGTTGCAGCGTCGCTCTTGCCGCCGGTGACGTCGCCCGGCATCGCCTACCCAACCGCCTGGTCTTGCCCGCAATTACCGGTGGGGTCCTGTGGCTTCTCCTCGCGGTCATCGTGCCGTGGCCAACTCAGGAGAACGGGAACGTCGTGTGGACGCCATCGCCGTATGAATGGAGCGATTGGGGGAGGGCGTTGCTAGCCGCAGGTGCTGTCGGGGTTGCCTATCTCGCGCTTGCCATGTTGTCACCGTCGGGTCTTGGCATGGGGGACGTGAAATTGAGCCCGCTGGTTGGGCTCTACCTCGGCTGGTCAAGTTGGACCCTGGTGGTGTGGGGGGTGTTTCTGGGGTTTGTTGCCGGTGCGATCTTGGCGCTGGTGGCCGCGATGAGCCAGCCCGGTCGGTTGCGCAGCCGCATGACCGCGCAGGTGCCCTTCGGCCCGGCAATGCTGGCCGGGGCTGCCATCGCCGCTGGCGCTACCGGTGGCATCTGAGAGGATTCAGCCCATGTTGCGATGGTTGACCGCGGGTGAATCTCATGGGCCAGCATTGGTCGCCATCGTTGAAGGCATACCGGCTGGCGTTCACGTGACTACCGCAGATGTCGCCGAACAACTGCGCCGTCGCCGACTCGGCGTGGGTCGGGGCGCTCGAATGAAATTCGAAGCAGATCAGGTGACCATCCAAGGTGGTATCCGTCATGGCCAGTCCATGGGTGGGCCCATTGCCATTGAGGTCGCTAACTCAGAGTGGCCCAAGTGGACAACGGTCATGTCGGCGGACCCGGTTGATGAACAGGTGTTGGCTGAGCAAGCACGAAACGCTCCTCTCACTCGCCCCCGGCCCGGACATGCCGATCTGGTGGGAATGCAAAAGTATGGTTTTGACGATGCCCGTCCGGTCTTGGAGCGTGCCAGCGCCCGCGAAACAGCGGCGCGCGTGGCACTGGGTGCCGTGGCGCGGGCCATGCTGGCGCAGACAGGTCAGATCACGGTGCTCAGCCATGTGATCAGCATCGGGAGCGTGGCAGTTCCCGAGGGGACCCTGCCAGAGGCTGGTGATACCGATCGCATTGACGAGGACCCCGTGAGATGCGCTGATCCGGACACCTCGATCCTCATGCAGGAAGAAATCTCCCAGGCGCATCGAGATGGCGACACTCTCGGTGGTGTCATC
>ERZ887851.2173-NODE-2173-length-15645-cov-10.334381_pt1 | contig 15645 bp, 16 predicted proteins | sample MGYA00521100_ERZ887851 | MGnify/ENA primary metagenome ERZ887851 (study PRJEB32303, sample SAMEA104408602) | aquatic metagenome | biome: Brackish water; feature: Pelagic; material: water | place: Baltic Sea | collected 2014-06-06T16:11:00 | depth 11,444 m ...
CAAGACTCAATCCATAAATCTTTATCTTTCTTAGTGGCATAGACTCGATCTAATGAGATTGGCATTGGCGCAAACTTATAAAAATCTGATGACCCTTCTAGACCATCTATTACAGGGTACATCCAATTACCAAAAGGAATATGATCCTGGAACCCTTTTGAAATAGCAAAACTAATGAATTTTTTAGCTAATTTTTTATTAGGCGCACTTTTCAACATTGCCATTACTTCTATCTGTTCCGCATGACCATCTTGGAATAACATTGCCTTATAATTTTCATCAGACTCAGCTATTGCATGATATGCGGGTGATGTAGTATAGCTTAAAACAGCATCTCCTTCTCCCTCTAAAAATAGTCCATAGCCATCAGACCAACTTTTTGCTGTAATGACAATTTGATCTTGTAAGCTTATCCAAAAAAATTTTGATTGCTCCCCTTTAAGTTGATAAATCCATTTTGCAAGACCTAGTCCTGGAGTAGAAGTTCTTGGATCCATAATGATAATCCTAATATCATTTCTATTTGCTAATTCATCAAAACTTTTAGGAGGATTATCTAAGTTTGAAGAATTATAAATAAAACTAAAATATCCGTAATCAAATGGAACGAAAATTTCATTATCCCATCCAATATTTAATTTAGCTAAATCGGAACTTGATAAAGTATGATTTGAAAATAAATCAGTATCTTTAGCTTCAGACATCAATGAGTCATCAATACCAAGTATAATATCAAAACCCTCTTTATTATCTGTTAGTTTCACTCTTGATAAAAGAGCTCCAGATGAATCGGCAGTAGTCCAATTAACCTGACAGTCACAAATTTCTTCAAAAGATTTTTGAATACTAGGACCAGGACCCCATTCAGAAGTGAAAGAATCGTAGGTTAGAATATTTAATTGCTCTTTTGATACCAGTAATGTTGGTAATGTTAGTGCAATTATTAAAGTTAGTAATTTCATATTTATTCCTTTCAAATTAAAGGAACCTTAAAACGCTCGGTAGGTGTTTAACACTTCCTACGCCGGCATTATCCGGTTCAGGTTCTAGGGTTAAGTAAAAATACTTTCTCAGCCTTTCAGCACCCCTGCTATAAATGATCATAACTTATTCAAACTGAATATCAATTATCTTTACTATTATGTGACTAAATAGTAAAAATCTATTTATCATGATAGAAATCAATAATTTTATAGGTGGAAAAAATGTAGCTAGTGAAACTGACAGCTATATATCCCTAAACAGACCTACAACTGGAGAAGAATATGCTAAGGTTCCGATCACGACCAAAAAAGAATTTGATAAAGTAATTGAAGTAATGAAGATAGCTCAATTAGAATGGGCAGAAACTGCATTAACAAAACGCGCTTCCATTCTTTTTAAATTTAAAAATCTAATTGAAAAAAATTTTGATGAGATAGCCACTATTATTTCTAACGAGCATGGTAAAGTTTTTTCAGATGCAAAAGGATCACTCCAAAGAGGTCTTGAGGTAGTTGATTTTGCTTGTGGCATTCCTCATTTATTAAAAGGTAGTCACTCTATTAATGTAGGAACAAATGTAGACTCATTTGATATACGTCAACCACTTGGTATATCTGCAGGTATTACTCCATTTAATTTTCCAGCAATGGTACCTATGTGGATGTTTCCAATCTCAATTGCTTGCGGCAATGCTTTTCTTCTAAAGCCTTCAGAAAAAGTACCGCAGTGTTCAATGAAACTTGCTGAATTATTTTCTGAAGCAGGCCTACCAGATAATATTTTAAATATTATCCACGGAGATAAATCTGCTGTGGATTTTATATTACAATCACCTGATATAGCTTCAGTTAGCTTCGTCGGATCTACTCCTGTAGCTCAATATATTTATTCTGAATCCGCTAGACATAATAAAAAAGTTCAGGCATTAGGTGGCGCTAAAAATCATATGGTAATTATGGAAGATGCTAATTTGGAAGATGCTGTTAATGGGCTTATTGGAGCTGCATTCGGTTCAGCCGGAGAAAGATGTATGGCCACATCTGTTGCTTTACCCGTTGGAAAAATTCAAAAACCTTTTATGGAATTACTTATGAAGAAAGCTAATTCAATCAAAGTTGGTAGTTCTCTGGATCCAAATAGTGAAATGGGACCTCTTATTACAAAAGAACACAAGGCTAAGGTGCTTAGTTACATTGAAAGTGGAGTTACGGAAGGAGCAAAACTTGAAATGGACGGTAGAGAGATATCACTTCAAGGTTTTGAAAACGGTAACTTTGTTGGACCAACAATTTTTAATAACGTAACCAAAGAAATGACCATTTATAAAGAAGAAATATTTGGACCAGTCTTGTCTGTAGTCAACGTTAACTCCTATAAAGATGCTTTAGATCATGTTAATGGGCATGAGTATGGTAATGGAACATCCGTATATACTTCAAACGGAAATATTGCTCGAGATTTTATGAAAAATGTTGAGATTGGGATGGTGGGTATTAATATCCCAATACCAGTGCCAATGGCATTTTACAGCTTTGGTGGATGGAAAGGTTCAATTTTCGGTGGAAGTGGAATGCACGGTGAGGAAGGTATAAATTTTTATACTAGAAGGAAAACAATAACATCAAAATGGGCCGATTCAGTTACTGATACCTCTCTGGTTATGCCGACTATGAAATAACTAATTCAATATTACCAGAGGCAAATTCTTTACCATTATATTTTAATGAATAAAAATTAATTAAAAAATCATTGTCTTTTATTAATCCTTTAATGCTCATCTTAAGGAGAAGGCCGTTGTTTAGTTTTAAATCAATAATTTCTGAAAAACTTCCATCATTATTATAAAATTGCTTTCTTGGGAACACTGACACCACATCAGGTTCATCATGAAAATTATGCTTTGTTAGCTCAAGTACATTATTATTCATTTCATATTCTATAAAAAATTTATTCATAATAGAACACGTATCAGAATCACCCTTACAGGATGAAAAATTAAATTCTTTAACAGAAGTATCGCTAGGTGATTTTTCCATCATTACAGATTCAGTATTAGGTGTTTTGCTTATTAGCGCAGTAAGCAGATCATCCTTGGAAATAACACCATTAGTGAAAAGATTAAATAACTTATCAAATTGATCAGAGTTAAATTCTTCATTCATTTTTTTAAGAGAATTATACAAGGCATCTTCGCTTAATATCTGTTGATCATAAAGTTCAATTAAATCATCAAAATCATTAGATTTTGAGGTAGCGGTAAAAAAGAATAAGAAAAAGAATAAAATTAGATATTTTTTTAACATGAATTTTTTTTGTTAAATTATTTTAAAATAATAAAAATTAATATGCAATAAATAAAGCTTTTTTTTATTTAAAATATAATCGTCATGTTTGTTATTTTCAAATTAAGAGAAATAAAATATGCAGATACAATTAAGCAGTTTTAATAAAATTGTAATATACACCTAATAGATTATGTTGAGTCAAATAACCTATATTACTTTTAATATTAAAGAAAACTGCGTTTTTTATATCACTATAACCACTAGTTTCTAACTCAACGTTCAAGTCGCTATCAAAACTTAAAATTTCAAAATGTTTATGTAACTTTTGACCATCCCAAATAAAATTATATAATTTATTTTCAAAATAACTTATTTCAATTTTTTAGGCGCACTATCTTTTATATCTGAATTATTAGTGTTTTGATCAACATTGATATCACAGTGAAATTTAATTTTTAAAGAATTACTAAATGCAAAATTATTATCAAACAAGAAACCAACTCCAAAACCTAGACATATAGCAATTAAAAATTTAATTTTCTTATTCATTGAAGAAATAAATTTTTACCATGTGAATGAGTTTTACTTATTATAAATTACTCAACAGTACCAGAGCAAAGTTCATTACCATCAATTTTAAAAGAATAGAATTTTATTAAAAAACTATCATCTATTAATCCCTTTAAACTTAATTTAAACAAATTGCCAGATACGCCTTTTATATCAATAATTTGTGAAAAGCTTCCGTCATTACCGTAATATTGTTTCTTAGGAGTTACTTTATCTATACCGGGATCATCATAAAAATTATGACTCACAAATTCAAGCTTATTATTTTTCTTTTCATATTCAAAAGAAAATTTTTCCATAATTAAACAGGCCTCTTCATGACCTTCACATGTTACAATATTGAAATTATTTTTAATAAATTTTCAGATTTTAAATTACCTGAAAATAAAATAAGAAAAATAAAAAAAATTGTAAATTGCTTAAACAATGTTACCACGTCCCTTCATTATTCATTGAACTCCAAGGTTCTTTTATTTCTAAGGGATCTCCTTTTTGGAGAAGTTCTAATGATATTCCATCTGGAGATTTAATAAAAGCCATGTATCCGTCTCTTGGAGGTCTATTAATAGTTACTCCGTTATCCATAAGGAATTGGCATTTTTCATAAATGTTATTGACATTAAAAGCTAAGTGTCCAAAATTCCTACCACCCTTATATTCTTCTGCATCCCAATTATAAGTAAGTTCTAATAAAGGTTTTTTGTTTTTTTCAGCTAAATTTTTGTCATCAGGCGCACATAAAAAAACTAAAGTAAAACGGCCACTTTTAACTTCTTTTCTTGAAAATTCAATTAAACCAAGTTTATCACAATAGAAATCTAAAGACTCTTCAATATTTTTAACTCTAACCATAGTGTGTAAATATTCCATAATTGATAATACCAATTTAGAAACTCATGTCGATAATTCTTACAACTGTATATATATTAAAATTGCTTATTGATCCCCAAGACAACTCTTTTTTTAAGAGTTCTCTCTCTATAAAAGATGTAACTAACACTTAAAACTACTAACAGACCTCCTATGTAGACTCTTAAAGAGACCACCTCATTGAACAAGAAATAACCAATAAAATATGACCATAATAGTGATGAAAATTCAAATGGAGCTAGAAGTGATGCATCAGCTAGTTGATAGGATTTCGTTAGGAATACTTGAGCAATAAAACCAAAAATTCCAGTTAACGCTAATAGAATAAAATCACTAGTATTTGGAATAACCCAAGATGAATTAAAAAAAGCCAAGCTTATAATTGAACAAAATAATGTAAATATGAATATTGATAGAAAATTATTATTTGTAATTAATATTTTTTTTAAACAAATTACAGCAAAAGAAAGAAATAAACTGGCAATGAGTGGAAGAAGTGAATAATTAGAAAAAATACTTGTTGATGGATTAAGGATAATAACAACACCAATAAAACCAAACATAATGGCAATAATGCGCTTCTTTCCAATTACTTCATGTAAAAAAAATACAGACAATATAGATATGAAGAAAACAGAAGAAAAACTCAATGTTTGCATTTCAACTAAATGAACATGCCTAAGGGACAAAAAGAATAGAGTCATTGCACAAATTCCAAAAGCAGCTCTCATTAAATGTAAATGATATTGATTAATTTCTGATAATTTTAAATTGTACTTCCACAACATGAATAATACTGGAAATAATGCAAAAAAATTTCTAAAGAAGACTACTTCAAATAAAGGTATACGGTCAGCTAAAAACTTAATACATGTTCCCATCAATACAAAAAAAAGCACAGATAATGATTTAAATAAAAATGCTGACATAACTTATAAATCGAATATATTCCGATATGTATGAATTTACTAATAGTTAATGGTTATGATAAGAGTGGTTGGAATAAGCTGGAAAAAAATGGACTTCAACATATTTGTGATTTTTATAGAGATCAACTATTAGCAATTAATCAAAAAATAAAAGTAACTTACATTCATCCCTCAATCAATATTAAGGAAGTTTACAGCAATGAATTCTTAAAGTCATTTGATGGCATTGTATGGACTGGATCAAGTCTAAATATCTATGACAATACAAAAGAAATTAAAAATCAAATCTCTTTAATGAAAGAATTATCTCGCCTAAAACTGAACATCTTTGGTAGTTGTTGGGGAATGCAACTATATACAGTAGCAAATAATGGAAATGTAAAAAAAAATCCAAAAGGAAGAGAAATTGGAATTGCCTTTAATATTGCATTAAATCAGCAAGGTGTAAGTCACCCTATGTATAAAAACAAACCCAAAATATTTGATGCATTTGCATCGCATGTCGATCACATAACAACTAAACCAAGCCATTCTAAGTTATTGGCAGATAACAACTATTCTATTCAAGCTCTAGCAACAAAATATTTTTGGGGAACACAATATCATCCTGAATTTAATTTTAAATATACTGGTCAGATACTTAAAGCTAGAAAAAAAATATTACTAGATGAAAAATGTTTTTCTAAAAATCAATTAGATAATATTATTTCTGCTTATGAAAAACCAAATGAAATGAGTTTTAGCAAGTCTCTACTTGATAATAAAATAAGAAATCAAGAATTGTCTAACTGGCTAAAGTTTATTAAATAGTATTATATTTTAATCTTAGATATTATTTTTGATAAACCTTTAATATCTTCACATACAGAAAAATAATCAAAAACATCTTTATGCGCATATTTTGATATAGGTAATTTCACATATTGTTTTATTAAAGGGCTCCAATAGTTTTTATAATTATAAATAATCATCTTCTTATTTTTTATAAGATTTAACTGGCTAGCAGAAATAACTAAAGAAATTTCCTCTATAGTACCGCCACCACCAGGTAACGCTATAAAAATATCAGAAATCGATAGGAACTTTTTTTTTCTTTCTTCCATTGTTTTAGTAATTATAATTTTATTAATCTTCTTATGAATTTTTTCTCTTTTATTAAGAAAACTTGGGATGATGCCAGTCACATGTCCATTTAACTCTAAAGCAGTATTAGCAACAACTCCCATAATGCCATTTTGTCCGCCACCATAAACTATACCAAAATTATTTTTAACTAAATGGCTGGTGACCTCTTGAGCTAATTTTGTGTGAGACTTATTAGGCCCATACATAGATCCGCAAAAAATAGCTACTTTTGCTTTAATCATTTTGAAGGTTAATAATTTTGAAGATTTTTATATTCATTTACTAATAGAATTATATATTACATTAGATGAAAAAAGATAAAAGTATCAAACTAAATGCGATAAGAAAAAAAATTGATTCTATTGATGATCAAATTATTAAATTAGTAGCTAAAAGATTTAATGAAATTCATAAAGTTGCTGACTTAAAAGATGACCCTAATCAAGTTGTAGATCATGAAAGAATAAAAAAAATACTTAAAAGCATTCAAATTAAAGCTAAGAAAGAAAAACTAGATACAGAATTTGCTATACGTTTATGGCAACTCTTTATTCAAGAGGCTATTCGGATGGAGTATTCTAAAATTAAAAGTTAATTAGTATGTGAGTATAAATACTTGCAACATAACCTAAAGCTATAACCGGTGTCCACTTAAGATGTCCAAAAAATGTGTATTGTCCTCTTGCTTGACCCATAAGCGCAACCCCTGCTGCAGATCCAATTGAAAGCATACTTCCACCTACTCCAGCAGTTAGAGTCACTAATAGCCATTGAGAGTCAGGCATAGGAGGATTCATTGTTAACACAGCAAACATGACTGGAATGTTATCAATGATAGCTGATAAAACACCCACAATGATATTAGCCCATGTAGCACCAAGTTCTACATACATAAAGTTGTTAATCATAGATAAATAACCAATAAAACCTAATCCACCGACACTTAATATGATTCCAAAGAAGAATAACAATGTATCCCATTCTGCCTTAGAAACTTTTCTTAAAATATCAAACTTTTCAGATGCATCTAACTCACTATTTCCGTGAGTCATCTTGAGATAGTAAGCAAACAAAGATAGATATCCAAAGCCAACCATCATACCCATCATAGGGGGTAGAGTTAAGAAGTTATGAAAACTAACAGCTGTAGCAATGGTAAGAATAAATAACACCATGATTGTTTTAGCGCCCCTTCTCATGACAACTTTTTCACCTGAAGATTTTGGTTTTTCATTTGGAACAAAGAAATACATAATAACAGCCGGAATTACATAATTAACAACTGATGGTATGAAAATTGCAAAGAAATCAAAGAAACCAAGTATCCCTTTTTGCCAAACCATTAAAGTTGTAATATCTCCAAAAGGCGAAAATGCTCCACCAGCATTAGCGGCAACGACAATATTAACACATCCAATAGAAATAAATTTACTATTATCTTTTCCAACAGCTAAAAGAACAGCACACAAAACCAATGCTGTAGTTAGATTGTCTGCAATAGGAGATAAGAAAAAAGCAATTACTCCAGTGATTACAAATAATTGCCTATATGTAAAACCTTTACTAGTTAGCCAGGACCTTAAAGCATTAAAAACATCCCTATTATCCAATGAATTAATATAAGTCATCGCTACAAGTAAAAATAAAAATAATTCAGCGTATTCTAAAACTCCATGTCTAAGAGCCGCCTCAACTGCATGGGACATTTCTTTATCCCCTATAAAATGGAATGCGATTAAAGCCCAAATTATACCTGCAGAAAGGATAACCGGTTTAGATTTTCTTAAGTGTGTGACTTCTTCAGCCATAACAAAGGCATAAGCAACAACGAATACAATAACACTGACAATTCCGACAGTACTTGTGGTTAGATTGACCGCTATGTCTGCTGAAGCTGCCATATTAACTAAACAAATCCCCTTCAGTAAGAACCGCTGTGTTCATGTCTTTAACATAAAGCTTACCTTGTTCTTTAGATTTAAATCTCGATACAATTAAAAAACCACCCTTAACTGCGATTTTAACATCTTCTGCATTGATCTCCATTATTTGGCCAGGAAAGTGCTCAGCACTCTGCTCAGAAGAAAACTTTGTATCTAAAAAAACAAATTCTTCATCCATAAATTCAGCCCAAGCACCGGGCTGAGGATTACAACCTCTAATTAAGTTATAAACTTCTATACCTGGTTTTTTCCAATCAATTCTTGCATCCGCTTTTCTACACCAAGACTCATAAGTTGATTTTGTATCATCTTGTGCAATCTTAGGGGCATTACCGGCATCAAGTAAGTTAGCCGCCTCAACACATGCATCAACTCCAAGTGGAAAAATTTTACTAAAATAAACATCTCCTAAAGTTTCATCTTCACCAATTTCGACTTCCTTTTGAAGTAAAATTTCACCTTCATCCAAACCATCATTTGGATAAAAAATTGTGAGACCTGTTTTTTTAGCGCCCATAATAATAGGCCAATTAATTGAACTAGGGCCTCTGTGGAGTGGAAGTAAAGAGGGATGAAAACAGATTGAACCATGTTTTGGAATATCTCTTGCCTCTTCAGGCACAAAAATTATAACATAAGCCATTACACATAAATCCGCATTATGACTTTTAATTTGTTCAAGAACTTCTTTGTCTTTAAAATTTGATGGTTGGAAAACTGGTAAATTTTCAGATACAGCATATTCTTTTACTGGATCTAACGGCTTACCTTCTTTGTCTGGTGCGCAATATACCGCAACTATTTCATGATCAGTTTCTTTATGGAATTTTTCTAAAGTACTTTTTCCAAAGGCCTGCTGACCCATTAAAATAATTTTCATAATTCTCCTTATTCTATGATTGATTAATTAAATTGCACCTGAATCTCGAAGCGACTTAATGTCATCTTCGCTAATATTGCAATACTCTTTTAAAATTTCGTCTGTATGTTCCCCCAATAGTGGAGATCTTTTAACATCTGCTGGGGAATCTGAGAGTTTAATAGGATTTCCAACTGTTAAGTATTTTCCTCTTCCGGGATGATCAACCTCAACAACCGTTCCTGTATTACGTAAACTCGGCTCTTCAGCTATTTCCTTCATAGAAAGGATTGGGCCAACAGGTATATCTAAAGGATTACAAATATCCATAACTTCAAATTTTGTTTTTGTCATGGTCCAAGATTCAATAGTACTAAATATTTCATTTAAGTGAGGTAATCTAGCCTCAGGACTTTTAAATCTTTCTTCTTCAATCCATTCAGGTTTGCCAATGACAGTACATACTTTTTCCCAAACAGCTGCTTGTGTGATAAAATAGGTATAAGCATTAGGATCTGTTTCCCAGCCCTTACACTTCAAAATACGACCTGGCTGACCTCCGCCTGAATCATTACCAGCTCTAGGCGTTGCTTCACCAAAAGGAATACCTTCACCATGCTGAGAATATTCTTTTAAAGGTCCATGATCGAGTCTCTGCTGATCACGAAGTTTAACTCTGCATAAATTTAAAACAGAATCTTGCATAGCAGTTTCAACTCTTTGACCTTTTCCACTGTGAGTTCTATGAAACAAAGCAGTTACTATACCAAGCGCTAAATGAAGACCAGTACCACTATCACCAATTTGTGCTCCGGTAACTAACGGCACATCACCTAACATGCCTGTAGTAGAAGCAGATCCACCAGCACACTGAGCAACATTCTCATAAACTTTACAGTCCTCGTACGCGCCAGGTCCAAATCCTTTAACAGAAGCATAAATCATTCTAGGATTTATCTCCTGTATTCTTTCCCAGCTAAATCCCATTCTATCTAAAGCGCCTGGTGCAAAATTCTCAACCATCACATCACATTCTTCAATAAGCTTTGTAAAGATCTTTGCTCCTTCTTCATTTTTAGGATTTAAAGTAATACTCCTCTTATTGGAGTTTAACATAGTAAAATATAAGCTATCTTCTCCAGGAACATCTCTTAATTGCCCTCTTGTGGCATCACCAACTCCGGGACGTTCAACCTTAATAACATCAGCACCAAACCATGCTAATAATTGAGTACAAGTAGGGCCAGACTGGACATGAGTCATGTCTAAAATCTTTACGCCCGCTAATGCTTTTGCTTCCATTTATAAATTCCTTTTTATTACTATAACAAATTTATTTACTTATACATAGTTTGGTTTTTAGTACCGGGTGCATATTCTTCTTTGTCCACCCAGATATTAACTATAGCCGGTGTACCTGCTTTAACAGCTTCTCTTGCTCTTTGAAGAGCTGGCTGAATATCTTTAGCTTCTCTGACACTTTCACCATGTCCACCAAATACTTTTGCAAATTCATCGAAAGGAACATCACCAAGAATATTACCAACATTACCTTTTTCCTCACCGTATTTCATAATTTGACCAAATCTAATTTGATTTTGTGCAGAGTTATTTCCTACTACTACCAAAACAGGTAATTTGTGTCTTACAAATGCCTCAAAGTCCATGCCTGTCATTGAAAAAGCACCATCACCACAATAAAGTAAAACTTCACTTTCGGGTGAAGATTGCTTAGCGGCTATAGCATAAGGAACACCAACACCTAAGGTTCCAAGGGGTCCTGGATCCATCCATCCTCCTGGTCTTTTCGGCTGGACCGCTTGTGCACTAATTGTTACAACGTCACCACCATCTCCAATGTAGATTGTATCTTCATTTAAAAATTGATTTAATTCCCAAGCTACTCTGTATGGGCTAATTGGGGATTTATCTGTTGTAAAAGTTGGCATTAATTTTTCTAATGCACTTTCTTCGCCAGACCTTAATTCTTTAAACCAGTCGTCTCTATTGGTTTTAGTACCAGCATCCGCAATAGCAGAAAGAGTTCTACCTATATGACCGACAAGACCAATAGTTATATCTCTATTTTTTCCAACAGTTCTATAATCCATATCTATTTGAATTACATTAGCATTAGGATTTAATCTCTTTCCATAACCCATTCGAAAGTCAAAAGGTGTACCCACAATGATAATACAATCAGATTTAGTAAAAGCATTTCTTCTCGTACGATGAAAATGATGAGGGTCTCCAGGAGGTAGTGTACCTCTAGCTGCACCATTTAAGTAAGCAGGAATATTCATTTTTCTAACAAACTCAACTGCCTCCTCACTTGACTGACAGGTCCAAACTTGTTGACCTAACAAAATACAGGGTCTCTCCGCCTTTGAAATCATATCGGCAGCTTTTTGAATATCTACTGGGTCTGCTAAAGTTTTAGGAGAAGCACTATACTTTCCGGCTTGAGGTAATATTGCTTTACTTAAAGGCACTGAGGTATCTAACACATCTCTCGGGATTTCAAGAAAAGATGGACCATAAGATCCATTTCTTGTTTCTCTGAATGCCATGGAGACCATATCAGCGCATCTTTCAGTTGACATAACTGTAGCTGCAAATTTAGTAATTGGTTGCATCATATCTACGTGAGGTAAATCTTGAAGAGAACCCATTTTATGTTGAGTAAGAGAACTTTGTCCGCCAATAAGTAACATTGGGATTTCAGCCCTAAAGGCATTTGCTACTCCTGTAATTGCATGAGTTGTGCCAGGACCGGCAGTAACTACAGCACAACCAGGTTTTCCTGTCATACGAGCATATCCGTCTGCAGCATGAGCAGCCACTTCTTCGTGACGCACATCAATAATTTTAATTCCTTCATTTAAACAACCATTGTAAATATCAATAATATGGCCGCCACATAGTGTGTAAATAACGTCAATTCCTTCAGCTTTTAAAGCTTTAGCAACTAGCTCTCCGCCAGTTATCATTTGTTCATTTGATCCTGTAGACATTGTGATTTGCTCCCCTTTTTCTAAATCTCGTGGTATATTGTATACCAATTAAATAAACTAATGTAAATAATTTTATAGATTATTTTTTAAGACTATTTTCTATTCTATCCACAAGTGCCAAAGCGTGGTTTCTTAAAACTTTTTCAGCTTTTACTGCATTTTTAGACAAGAGTGCAGATATTATCTCATCGTGTTCATCTATTGACTTGAGAGCTCGATCAGAATTAAAGATAAACTTTTTTCTTAAGAATTGAAGATGAACTAATTGCGATTCTAAAACATGACTCATTAAATTCACTTTTGTTAGCTTCATAATATGCTGATGAAAAGCAATATTATCATTAGAGTAATTTTCAAGATCAGAGAGAACATTATCTTTTGAATACTGACAAAATTTTCTTAGGCCTTTGATTTCTAAGTCGGTTGAGTTTTTTATAATTAAGTGGGCAGCGTAACCTTCCAAACCAGCCCAAACTGTAACTATTTCAATTAATTCCTTTTTAGATTTTCTATTTACATAGACACCTCTTCTTGGAATTGTTTTAACAATACCCTCTTGTTCTAATCTAGCGACAGCTTCTCTAATAGGGGTTCTACTAACTCCCAATTTTGTGGAGAGTTGTCTTTCGTCCAAATGAAAGTCAGCCTCTCTTAGATAAATATTAAGTGAAATAATATATTTTTTTAAACTATCATAAACTTTGGTCTTTAGATTAGTTGGACCAATTTTTTGAATCATGACCTCAAAAAGTTAGATCTTCTTTGGAAACAATTTATTCTTCATAACGTTAATTAGCGGCAAGAATAAAAAAACAAGAGCAATATACATAATGGTTGCTGCAATTGGTTTAATTGAAAAGTCAAAAAAGATATTGAAGCTACCATCAGAAATAATCAATGATTGTCTCATAGCTTTTTCAGCCAAAGGACCCAATACAATTGAGAGAACAGCAGGCGCTACAGGGTAATCTAATTTTCTTAAAATATATCCTACTACTCCAAAAAGTAACATTAACCAAACATCATGGATGCTTTGAGTTGGCGCATAACCACCTGTTACACATAAGACAAAAATTACTGGTGCTAAAATTGCAAAAGGAATTCTTAAAACCATAATAAAGGCTGGAATTAAAGCAACATTAAGTATAAGAGTAAAAAAGTTTGCTATATATAAACTTCCGATTAATCCCCAAACAAATTCTGGTTCTTGGGTAAATAATAGTGGTCCAGGCGTTAAACCCCATAAAATCATTCCACCTAATAGAATTGCAGTAGTTGGTGAACCGGGAATACCAAGAGTAAGCATAGGAAGCATACTTCCAGTACTTGCAGAATTGTTAGCACACTCAGGAGCAACAACACCAGCGGGTACGCCAGTACCAAAATCTTTAGAGTTTTTTGATAATTGTTTTGTAATTCCATAAGACATTAATGCTGCTGGAGTTGCTCCTGCAGCAGGAAGTATTCCAACAAAAAAACCCAAAAAGGATCCGATCGTCATAGCCATAGCAGTGTCTTTTAAATTTTTAAAACCTTGGACAATATCTTTAAATGTAAATTTTATTGAAGATATTTGTACAGCACCTTTGGTACTCTCCAAGGTCCACAGCATCTCTCCGATACCGTATATACCAATAGCGAGAACTAAAAAATTAACTCCATGTAAGAAACCAGGGATACCAAAAAATATTAATCTAGGCTGACCAGAAATAAGATCTAAACCAATTGTTGAAAGTACTAATCCAATTAAAATAGAAAAACAAGTTTTAGGAATATCATCTCCACCTAGACCCACGAATGTTGCAAAAGCCATAACCATCAAAGCAAATGTTTCTGGAGCATTAAATGCAAGAGCAACTTTTGCAAGAGGAGGTGCGAAAAGAGTAAATAGAATGACAGAGACTGTTCCTCCAACAAATGAACCAACTGCAGCAGCAGTAAGTCCTGTAATAGCTTCTCCTTTTTGTGCGAGAGGTCTACCATCAAAAACTGTAGCAACAGCTGTTGACGCACCAGGAATACCTAACATAATTGAACTAATTGCTCCACCGTACATTGCACCGTAATAAACGGCAGCTAAAAATATAATTGCAGCTGTGGGAGGTACAATGAATGTAATAGGAATAAGAATGGCTACTCCATTAACTGATCCTAAACCTGGCATAGCACCAACAAACAGCCCAATTAAGCATCCAAAAATAAGTAAGGCCAAATTAAGAGGAATAAGAGCGGTTCCTATTCCATTCATAAGAAGTAAAAAAGTTTCCATTTGTTTAAATTCTATAAGCCTTTCTTGGTGTTAATACATTAAGTCGTAAATTGGGTAAAAAAGTGGTTCTGAAATTCCTTGAGGTAAAGTAATTTTTAAAAGCCATTCAAAAAAACAAAAAGTAATGACCGGTGTTGCTAATGAAAATACTGTAATAAAAAAAGTACTTTTCTCACTGAAAAATTTTAAATAAAAGAAAAGGAAAAAAATCAAAGATATATATATCCCTACGTAAGCTGTGCCTAGTATTAAACCAATTAATGATAAGATTGTGACATAAACATATTTGTTTGCTTCAGGGTCAATAAAAGGCTTATCGTCAGTTGATTGAGGTGATTTTTTAGTAATCCATTTAACTATAGTTATAATTGTGCAGATTAACATTCCTGCTGATAACCAGAATGGCATAAATCCTGCGCCCATATTATCTTCCACAGTCCAATCAATTCTATTTTGAGCACTTTTAACCATCAAAGCGATGGAACATAGAGCCAAAAGAATTGCTACAATTATTTCTGCATTTCTAGTTGTTAATTTCATTTTATTCCTCTTATTCTTAATCCCGTGGTATATTGTATACCGATTTCATGAGATGAAGTAAATATTTTTTTCTAATAATTATGAGGCCGATAAAAAACCTAAAGTAAAAGTTTAATTTTATCGGCCTCCTTAAATAGCTTATTAGTTAAATGCTGCTACGATATCTGTGTGCTTGTCATATTCAACAGCAAAGAAATCTGATAGACCGTATCCTTCAATCCAACTTAATAACTTACCGTCATCAATATTGAATTTTT
>ERZ887851.2174-NODE-2174-length-15642-cov-6.131584_pt1 | contig 15642 bp, 11 predicted proteins | sample MGYA00521100_ERZ887851 | MGnify/ENA primary metagenome ERZ887851 (study PRJEB32303, sample SAMEA104408602) | aquatic metagenome | biome: Brackish water; feature: Pelagic; material: water | place: Baltic Sea | collected 2014-06-06T16:11:00 | depth 11,444 m ...
AAAAGGATGATTACGAGAAGAAATTTGTCTTAGCTGGTGAAATGTATGAAAAGGAGCATTACATGAAAGCTGTGGCGCTTTATGAACAGATTTATCAAAGAGTTCCAAAAACAAGTCAAGGTGAAGTTGCTTATTACAGATTAGGTAAATCGTATTATGCAGAGAAGGATTACTATATGGCAGGGTACTATTTTGGTTCCTTTTATCAACGATTCTCTTATAGTCCAAAAGCGGAAGAATGTTTGTTCTTATCTGCTATTTGTTCTGTAAATAATTCTCCTGAATATTCTTTAGATCAAAATGAAACCGAGTTAGCTATTAATGATATGCAACAGTTCATCAATAAATTTCCAAATTCTGATTTAGTTGATAGTTGTAATCGAGTGATGGATAAATTAAGGTTTAAGTTGGAGAAAAAAGACTTTTATTCTTTGAAAGGTTATTCCGACCGAATGGAGTATAAGGCAGCCATAACCACTTGTTTAACTTTTTTAGATGACTATCCAACGTCTGTTTATAAAGAAGAGGTTTATTATATTTTAGTGAAAAACTCTTTTTTAATCACAAAAAATAGTGTTGAGAGTAAAAAAATGAAAAGAATAGAGGAAACATTAGAAAGATATCGTAAATTTGTACTAGGATTTCCAAATTCAAAGTACAAAAAAGAGGTTGATTTGATCAGTGATACGATGGAAAAGGAGTTTCAAGCAATTAATAAATAATAGATTATGAATTTTAAAAATAGCACATCAGAGCGTTCTACGATTACAAGAGATACTGTTCACTTAGAAGAAGTAACAGGAAATATCTATGAATCAATAGTTGCTATGTCTAGACGTTCTAACCAAATTAGTTCAGAATTGAAAGAAGAATTAACGCAAAAACTTCAAGAATTCGCTTCTACTACTGATAATTTAGAAGAGATTTTTGAAAACAGAGAGCAAATTGAAATTTCAAAGTTTTACGAAAAACTTCCAAAGCCAGTTTCTATCGCTATGGATCAGTTATTAAACGATGAAATTTACATGCGTTTCCCTGAAACAAAAGAGTAAAATTAAATGCAAAATAAACGCGTTCTTCTCGGTATTACAGGAGGAATTGCTGCTTATAAAATTGCATCGTTAATACGGTTATTAATAAAATCTGGGGCAGAAGTCAAATGTATAATGACTCCTGCCTCTTGTGATTTTATAACGCCACTAACTATAGCAACTTTATCTAAAAATCCTGTAGCGATTTCCTTTTGGGATAAAAAAGATGGTTCTTGGGTAAATCATGTAGATTATGGCTTATGGGCCGATTTGTTTATTATCGCACCACTTACAGCAAGTACTTTGAGTAAAATGGTTGCAGGTAATTCAGATAATTTACTGCTAGCTACTTACCTTTCTGCAAAATCTAAAGTTTTAATTGCTCCTGCAATGGACTTAGATATGTACCAACACCCTTCTACAAAACGTAATTTACAGCAAATTGAAAAGGATGGGGTTGGAATCATTCCTCCAGGTTCAGGAGAGTTGGCCAGTGGTTTAGTTGGTGAAGGACGAATGGCAGAGCCAGAAGAAATTTTCAAACAGATTCAAAATCATTTTCAACTATCTCAAGATTTAGAAGGTAAAACAGTTCTGATTACTGCGGGACCAACATACGAGTCAATTGATCCGGTAAGGTTTATTGGAAATCACTCTTCAGGAAAAATGGGGTTTGAGCTGGCTAAAAACATTCTAAGTAGAGGTGGTAAAGTTATTTTAGTTTCTGGTCCTACCAAACTAGACTTACAGCATGAACGTTTAGATTTGATTAAAATTAAATCTGCAAATGAAATGCTTTCAGCTGTTCAAGAAAATTGGAAGAATTGTGATTTAGGTGTATTTGCAGCAGCTGTTGCAGATTATAGACCTAAAAATATAGCTGATCAAAAAATTAAAAAGAAGGATGAAAATATTAATATTGAATTAATTAAGAATCCTGATATTTTAAGTTGGGCTGGAGGGCAAAAAGAAACAAATCAGATTTTGGTTGGCTTTGCTTTAGAGACAAATGATTTAATTGAAAATGCAACTTCTAAATTAAACCGTAAAAATTTAGACTTTATAATTGCCAATACCTTGGAAAATGAAGGTGCTGGTTTTGGTCATGATACGAATCAAATTACGATTATAGATAAACAAAATAATATCACAAATTTTGAGTTAATGTCTAAAACAGATGTTGCCACTGAAGTTGTAAATTATTATATTAAATTGTTGAAATGAAACTTGTTTTATTATTTGTATTCTTATTCTCTTGCATCGTTAAAGCACAAGAATTTAACTGTGTAGTTTCGATTGTTACAGAAGCGAAAGTTGAAGTATCAACTGCTGATAAGGCAGTGTTAGATCGTTTGGAGACATCTATTTTTGAATTTATGAATAATCAAGAATGGACAAATGATAATTTTAAAATTGAGGAAAGGATAAATTGTCAAATCCAAATTCAGATTAAGGGTATTCCTTCTTATGGAAATTTCACGGGTTCTATGCAGATTCAATCTTCTAGACCTGGATTTCATTCCTCTTACAATACAACAATGTTTAATTTCCAAGATAATGACATCGACATTTCTTTTACTGGAGAGTCACCGTTAATTCTTCCAAGAAATGGATACAGAGACAACTTAAGTTCTATTTTAGGTTTTTATGGTTACTTTATTTTAGGAATGGATTATGATTCTTTTTCGCTAAAAGGTGGTTCGCCTTATTTTACATTGGCTCAACAAATTGTAGCTAATGCTCAATCTTCTGGAAATGTTGGATGGCAATCTAATGAAAAAGGAACAAAAAGAAACCGTTATTGGTTAATTGATAATATTCAGCAACAATTATTTGAACCATTAAGAATCTGTAATTACGAGTACCATCGTTTAGGTATCGATAAATTATATGATAATAAGGTTGAGGGTAGAAAAGCAATTACGGAAGCTTTAAAAAAGTTGAATAAAATATCTACTGTTCGACCAAATTCTGTGAATCTATTGAATTTTGTTCAGGCGAAAGTTGACGAGTTAAAGAACTTGTATATTGATGCTGACACAAAAGAAAAAACGGATGTCGTAAACCTGTTAAAAGGAATTGATCCTGCTAACTCTTCTAAATACGAACAAATCTTAAACTAATGTTAGTACATCTTCATATTCAAAACTTTGCTTTAATTGATCAAGTGAAGTTGGGGTTAGATAATGGTTTTACTGCTTTGACTGGAGAAACGGGGTCTGGTAAATCTATTTTATTAGGTGCGCTAGATTTAGTGCTCGGTGAAAGAGCTGATTTTTCAAGTATCGGAACTAATGGTGAAAAAGCAATTGTAGAAGCTGAATTTGATTTAGCTAAATACGATTTGAACTCCTTCTTCAAGGATAATGATTTAGATTTTTTTTCTCCTACACAGATCAGGAGAGAAATTACAAAACAAGGTCGTTCAAGAGCTTTTATAAATGATTCTCCAGTTTCTTTATCCATCTTAAAATCTTTAACAGAAAGGTTAATTCATATTCACTCTCAACACAATACACTTGAGATAAGGAATGCGAATTTTCAAATGGATGTTGTGGATGTAATTGGTGGTTTGTCAAAGGAAAAAGAAATCTATACCAAAGAATTTAAAAATTGGTTACTCCATAAAACTGAGCTGAAAACATTAAAAGAGAAGTTAGCGATTATTCTTCAAGAAAGAGATTACTCGTCTTTTCTTTTAGAAGAGCTAGAGGAACTTCAATTAAATAATCGAGACTACAAGGGTTTAGAAGAAGAGTTAAAAAGAACAGAAAATGTAGATGAATTAAAGTCTACCTTAAATAATATTGTTACTGCTGTTGCTAGTGAAGAAGGTGCTTCCATAACTTTGAGAACATTAAAAAGTGTTTTAGACCGTTCGAAAGGTGTCGATACAAGAATAGATGAGATGTCTACAAGAATTCATTCTGTACTGATTGAGTTAGAAGATATTTCAGAAGAAGCGAATAATTACTTAGATAATGTGGATGTTGATCCAGAAAGATTAGCAGAATTAACAATATTTTTAGATGGTTATAATAGGTTGTTGCGTAAGCATAACTTTGTTTCTCAATATCAGTTGAAAGAATTAGAAGCTGATTTAGCAGGTAAGTTGAATAATACGAGCTCTTTAGAAGAGGAAATTATTTTAAAAGAGCAGGAAGTTAATATATTAGAAAGTACTTTAATGAAAAAAGCAATTGCTTTGCATGAGAAAAGAATTAAAGCTTCTCAATTAATATCTAAGCAAGTTGTAGAGTTATTAGCAGATTTAAAAATGCCAGGATCTAAATTTATAGTTGACTTTAAGCAGAAGCAAGAGTTGTCTATAAGTGGAGTGTCAGAAATTAAGTTTTTGTTTTCTTCTAATAAAGGAATGGAAGCTGCTTCAATTGAAAAAGCGGCTAGTGGAGGAGAACTTTCTCGTTTAATGTTGGTGCTGCAAAAATTAATTTCAGTTAAGAAACAATTACCAACTATCATTTTTGATGAAATTGATACTGGAGTTTCTGGTGATGTAGCTCAAAAGATTGGTGTTTTGTTAAATAAAATGGGGGAACATTCTCAATTAATAACAATCACCCATTTACCTCAAGTTGCAGGAAAAGCGAACAGTCATTTTAAAGTTGCTAAGTCTGATGTTAAAGGTAAAACTCAAACACAGGTTCAGGTCTTATCTGATTCAGAAAAGATAGAAGAAGTAGCTCGATTGATGAGTGGCGAAGAAATTACCGAAGCGGCATTATTGAATGCTAAAAACTTGATGGGAGTTTAGTATGGATTCTTTTTTTCTTCCTTTTGAAATTAAACCTGCTGTTTTCAATATAAAACATGGAGACCATTTGCTGTTTTTAGGAAGTTGTTTTTCTAATGAAATCAGTAATAAAGCTGCCTTTTATGGTTTTGATGTGAAAGCAGACCCTTTTGGTACTATTTTTCATCCAGAAGTTATTGCTAGGAATTTAGCTGATGTAATAGATCAGGAAAATATAAAAGAAAGAATTATAGAACGAGACGACCTCTTTTTTTCATGGGATGCTAGTGGTACACTTTTCAGTTATAATCTGGAGGATTTAGATTTAAAATTAAAGCAAACGAGAAAAGAATTGTTAAGTTCTCTTTCATCTGCTAAAGTTTTATTTATCACTTTTGGAACTGCCTGGGGGTATTCACTTAAAGAAAATTCACTAACAGTAGCTAACTGCCATAAGGTGCCTAATACTTCATTTGAGAAACAATTAGCTAGTATTGATGCATTAGAACAAACTTGGACAAATACTATAAATAAGCTTAAGGCATTTAATAAAGATGTAGAGCTTGTATTTACCGTTTCCCCTGTTCGACATACGAAAGATGGAGTAGTGGAGAATAACCAAAGTAAAGCTATTTTGATTGAATTGGTGAGAAGATTAACAGCTAATCAAGGTGTAAGTTATTTTCCTTCCTACGAGATTATGATGGATGAATTGAGGGATTATCGTTTTTACAAGAAAGACAGAGTTCATCCGAATGAAGAAGCTGTGGAATATATTTGGGGGAAATTTAAGGAGACTTACTTAAATGAAGAAACTATGAAAATATGTTCCAAAGTTGGAAAAATACAACAGGCGAATCAACACAGAAGTTTATACAGCGAGTCAAAAGAATATTTAAAGTTTCAAGAAAAAAACAAAAGGAACTTAGAAGAACTATTAAAAGAATTTCCGAATATTAAATTATAATAAAATTATGATTTTTAAAAGTAAAATAGGTTGGCTTTTTAGAATTATCACTTTTGGTACAACTTTACTCTTAATTGCTACTATTGGAATTAGAATATATCAAAATCAATTTATAAAAGAAGATTTGGTTGGAGTTTTCATTTCTTTAATTGTTATTCCATTATTATTTTCAATATACTTCAATACTAAGTATGAGCTTTCAAAAAATACGTTGAGTTATAAATGTGGACCTATTAAAGGTGAAATTCGTGTTCAGGATATTGTGAAAATTGATTTGGATAAGAAGTTGTGGGCAGGTCTTAGGTATGCTACTTCTATGGATGGTATGGTAATTTATGTTGGGAAATTTGAAGAGATATTTATTAGTCCTGCTGATAAAGAAGGGTTTATAAAAGCGTTGTTAAGTTTTAATGATAAAATTGAAATTATTTCTAGAAAAAAATAACAAAATCCTTTTTTGTAAAAGAAAATAGTTTATTTTTGTTTAGAACAATTCTAAATAAAGATGAAGCAAAATCAGTTTGAACAAAATGAGCAAGTTGTTTTTCCTATTCAGGGATGCTCAAACTGTGTATGTAGCAATAAGAAGAAATGCTGCAAAAAGTTTAAAAAGAAAGGAATTCATTGTAAGAAATGCCCTAAGTTGTAGTTTTCTCTTTATTTTTGCTTTAATAATAATCATTAACAGATCTCATGAGCAAGAAGAATAAAGGAAATGGACTCGTATTCTCAACAAATCCAGATTTTAGTTTTGAAAATGAAGAGGAGAACGAGCAAGAAACGCTATCTCCAAATCAGCAAAAGCTTTATGTATCTATTGATAGAAAACAAAGAGGTGGTAAAGAAGTTACTCTAATAGAGGGGTTTGTTGGTTCTGAGGAAGAGTGTAAAGACCTTGGTAAAACGCTTAAATCTAAATGTGGAGTAGGAGGATCAGTAAAAGATTTCGATATTCTAGTTCAAGGAAAAGTAAAAGATAAAGTTTTTGATTTATTAGTTTCTCTTGGCTATACACAGACTAAGAAAAAAGGAGGGAATTGATTTTTTGAACCACAGAGTCTCACAGAGTTTTTGCACAGAGTTTTTTAATTAAACATTTAATCTAGTATCTAGTAGTGAAGCGGTCTATTGTCTTTTTAAACCACAGAGTTCCGCAGAGTTATTCATAGAGTCTCACAGAGTTTTTTTTTATTAAACATCAAACATTCATAATTAAACATTTAATCTAAGGTATAGTGTCTGGGAGTGAAGCGGTCTATTGTCTTTTTTTACCAAAGAGTTCCGCAGAGTTCCGCAGAGTTTTTTTCAATTAAACATCAAACATTCATAATTAAACATTTAATCTAAGGTTTAGTGTCTGGTAGTAAAGCTGTCTATTGTCTTTTTTAACCACAGAGTTTCACAGAATTTTTTTCAAACTAAAAATTAAGCATCAATCATTCAACATTATTTAAGTTTTTTTTCTTAAATTATAGCTATTAACAATTAGGTCTGAAAAACAATTTTAAGATTGTATTTTTCAAAGTCATAGTTCAAGTATGTTTGTAGTATGCAAAACAATAACTCCATATTAGCATTGATTAATTTGATGGATGATCCAGATGAGTCTATTTATACTCATGTGAGAGATCAATTATTAAAATATGGACCAGACGCTATTCCTTATTTGGAATCATCGTGGGAACATGAAGATTATGGTTTATTATTTCAAGATAGGGTAGAAAATTTAGTACATGAAATTCAATTTGAAGCCACAAAAGATGCTTTGAAAAAATGGTTGAATTCAGATGATAAGGATTTACTCGAAGGAGCGATCATTGTTGCTAAGACGCAATATCCAGGAATGGATACTGGGGCTGTTAAAAGTGAATTAGATAAAATTCAACGTGATGTTTGGTTAGAGATTAATGACAATCAGACAGCAATGGAGAAAGTTAGGATTTTCAATAAAATATTCTTTAATTTCTATCAGTTTCAAGGAAATGCTAAAAACTTTCACTCCCCTTTAAATTCTTATATAAACGTAGTTTTAGAATCTAAAAAAGGAAATCCACTTACGCTAAGTTTAATTTATAGTATTGTTGCTCAACGTTTAGAGATGCCTGTTTATGGTGTAAACCTTCCTAATCAATTTATTTTAGCATACATGGATGAGTTTGCTATAAAGCAATTTCTTCCAGATAATAACGGTTTAGGTGTACTTTTTTATATTAATACTTTTTCAAGAGGAAGTGTTTTTGATGAAAATGAAATCAAAGAGTTTTTAGATAGTTTGAACTTACCGCATAGCAGAGAGTATTTTGAACCTTGTTCTAATTCTACCATTATCAAACGTATGCTTACTAATTTAATCGCTTCTTTCCAACAAGTAGGAAATGCACAAAAAGTTGATGAATTGATTCAGTTAAGAGATTTGATTGAAAAACAGAATTAATCTCAGGTTTATAGAATTACTTACCGAAGCAAAAGCTCCCAATTTTACATAGAACTAATTTCTACTTTCTCGTTTTAAACACTTCCCTCTAGGTTCATCTATCTCTAATAATGCAATTTCAGAATGAAGAAATTCAGCTGCCGCAGCAGAATCTTTCACTTTAGAAGCACTTCGTTCGATCATTTCAGACTCAAATTCTTCTAGTATACTTTTTCTAATCCCTTTTTCTTTCCAATTTGAATGATTACAAGCTTTCACAATTGTTCTAGCAAGAGATAAAGCATCGAGTAGTGCTTGGTTAGCTCCTTGTCCTTTGAATGGACTCATGGGATGCGCTGCATCTCCTATTAAGGTTGTTGAACGAGCTTTTTCAAAAGATTCAGTTCTTAATAATGACCTGTCGTAAACGGGGTAACCAGAAATTTGAGGTTCTGGAGTCGAGGATACAATCTCAGGAATGGGGGAGTGCCATTGTGTTCTTAAGCAAGCTTCTTCTTTTAAAGCTTTTACTCCTTTTGAACTTAATGCTTTTGCGTCTTCTTCTGACATAGGAAAACTCAATTGCCACATGATAGAATCTGCGTCATAAGGCATCATGTAAATTCTTTCGTTTCCATTTGCTGTTTGAAATACCGTTTCTGAATCTAAAAGTGGGCTATCCATTTCTTTAAAAGCTTCTAATGAACAAATCCCTAAAATCACAATACAGCCTAGGTATCTTAAAGGGCTTTTTTCTTTTCCGATAAGCATGTTTCTAACAGTACTTCGAATTCCATCAGCTCCAACTAAGATATCCGTTTTAGAAGTTTTTAATTCTTCGTTAACTTCCAGTTTTAGGTCAATTCCTTCACTTTCTGTTTCTTTAAAATCTAGGAGTTTTTGTCCCCATTTTATATTTTCATTATCACCAAGTTGTTGGAGTAAAGCTAAACGTAACGATTGTCGAGCGATATGGATATTGGTGCGCTTGTTTGTTTTCTTATCATTGGTTTGTAGCCACTTTCTCATTCCCCATTCTCCGAGAATCTTACCGTCTGTAGCATGTACGACATGTCTAGTAGAAATAACACCTTTTTCTAAAGAGCGGATTCCAAGTCCTTGAATGGCTTTACTAGCTTGTTGAAGGGTCAGACCGTAACCTTGAGATCGAGCCTCAAAGTTTTCATCACGTTCAAACAATGTAAAAGGGATATTACGATGCATACAAGCGACTGCTAATGCAGTACCTCCAATTCCTCCACCAATTATTGCAACATGAGGATAACGTTCATCGTCAGCGATAGGGGGAGTCGAAGTTTTAATTAATCCTGTACCAGAACAGTTTGTGCAAGGAGTTAGATTTGCTTTTGGTTTTATTGGAGCTTTTCCTTTTTTGTTACTTTTTTCAAATTCAGCTAAAGCTTTATGGTATTCTAAGCGTACTTTTTTCTTAAGCCTTAGTTTTTGTTTCCCAAGTCCTTTACATGCTGAACACGCAGTCCAATTTATAGCTTTAGTATCTGTTTTATTCACGAATTTAAAATCATCAAGCATCCAACATTAAACACTAACAATTAATTAAACATCAATCATTCACCATTAAAAATTACTTAATCGCCACCTTCAAGTCAAACTTTTTAAGTTCATTAAATAACTCATTGCATGGGTCCACTTTTATCGTTCGAGAAGGCATTTTTATTTCCATTTTATCCAACTCATCATAGATAGAAAAATGAATGGAGCAATTTCCCTCATAAGCTAATAAAACTTTATTCAGGTCGGAAATCATGATTTGATCTACAGCTCTTGAATTGATGCTTAAATGAACACTGTTTGCTTTCTGTTCCCTTAAGTTTTGAAGCATCTCAATATTACCAATAGTAAGTTCTAAATCTTTTCTTCTTGGAGGAACTTCAATCTTTCCTTTTATAGCGATGAATGCTCCAGGGGTAAGGAAGTGTTTGTATTTCAGGTAGTTTTCTCTCCAAAGAAATATTTTGAAGGAATCGGTATAATCTTCTATTAATAAAGTTCCAAAAGGGTCTCCATTTTTCGTGAAACGATGTTCAGCTTCTGTAACTGTAGCAGCAAATAAAATATCTTTCCCTTGGTTTGCTTCCATGTTGCTTAGCATTCCAACATTTCCATTACAAAAAGATTCTATTTCTACTCTAAAATCATCTAAAGGGTGACCAGAAATAAAAATTCCGATTACCTCTTTTTCCTTGTTCAATTTATATATGCTTCCCCATTCTTCCGCTTTTGGAATTTCTGGTTCTGGCATTTTGGTTCCAGTAGCTTCTCCAAACATAGAAACCTGAGAAGAGTTTTCGCTTTCTTGAAAACTTGCTCCAAATTTCATCACATTCTCTAAGAATAACCTTCCGTTACTATCTTCTTTGAAATATTGTGCTCTGTGTATGTTTTGAAAAGAGTCGAACCCTCCAGCATAAGCTAAGCTTTCAAATGCTTTTTTAGTACAAAGTCGAAGGTTGATTCTTTTAGCGAATTCAAAAATGGAAACATAAGGTCCATTCTCAGTTCTTTCAGAAATAATAGCTTCAACAGGAGCAGAACCTAAACCTTTAATAGCTCCTAATCCAAAACGAATTGCCCCTTCTTTATTTACGGTAAATTTATAATTAGATTCATTAACATCTGGTCCAAGTACTGGAACCCCCATACGTTTACATTCCTCCATAAAGAAGGTAACTTGCTTGATGTCATTCATGTTGTTACTCAACACAGACGCCATGTATTCAGCAGGATGGTTCGCTTTTAAGTAAGCCGTTTGATAAGCAATCCAAGCATAACACGTAGAGTGCGATTTATTGAAGGCGTAAGATGCAAAGGCTTCCCAATCTTTCCAGATTTTCTCCAGTTTTACAGGGTCGTGACCTTTTTCAGATCCTCGATCAATGAAAGCTGGTTTCATTTTATCCAGTACGTCTTTTTGCTTTTTACCCATCGCTTTACGAAGGGTGTCGGCTTCACCTTTTGAGAATCCGGCTAACTTTTGTGAAAGAAGCATTACTTGCTCTTGGTAAACCGTAATACCGTAGGTTTCTTTAAGGTACTCTTCGCAATCATCAACGTCGTAAACAATTTTTTCTGTTCCGTGTTTACGTTTAATAAAAGAGGGGATATATTCTAAAGGTCCCGGACGATACAAGGCATTCATGGCAATTAAATCCGCAAAAACTGTCGGTTTTAATTCTCGCATGTACTTCTGCATTCCTGGAGATTCATATTGGAAAATACCAACTGTTTCTCCTCTTTGGAAAAGTTCGTAGGTTTTCTCGTCGTCTACAGGAAATTCATCTGGAACTAAATCAATTCCAACCCTTTCTTTTACATTTTTAACAGCGTACTTGATTAAAGTTAAGGTCTTTAATCCAAGGAAATCCATTTTTAATAATCCAGCATCCTCCGCAACAGAGTTGTCGTATTGCGTACAATACATATCTGAATCTTTCGCAAGAGCAACTGGAACGTAGTCGGTAATATCGCCTGGAGTAATAATTACCCCACAGGCATGAATACCCGTATTTCTAACGGATCCTTCTATTTTTCTAGCTTGATTTAAAACTTTACTGATATCATCTGTTCCTTCAGCTATTAGTTTTAATTCTTTTGCTTTATTTATTTCTTCTTGATTGTTCTTAAGTTTATCTGCTAAATCAGCATCACTTAACTTGAATAATTTTGCTAATGAAATATCAGGAACTAATTTAGCTAAACGATCTGCTTCTGATAAAGGCAAATCCATTACACGAGCTGCATCACGAATAGAAGACTTTGCAGCCATTGTTCCATAAGTGATAATCTGAGCTACTTGATTTGCACCATATTTTTCGATTACCCAATCAATTACTCGACCACGACCTTCATCATCAAAATCAATATCGATATCTGGCATGGATACACGATCTGGATTCAAGAAACGCTCAAAAAGTAAGTCGTATGCTATAGGGTCAACATTGGTAATTCCTGTACAATAAGCAACTGCAGATCCTGCAGCAGAACCCCTTCCTGGTCCAACCGAAACTCCCATGTCTCTAGCGGCGTTACAGAAATCTTGTACAATTAAGAAATAACCTGGGTATCCTGTTTTTGCAACAGTTGCCAACTCAAAGTCTAAACGTTCTCTGATTTCGTCTGTTATCTCTGGGTATCGTTTTTTCGCTCCTTCATACGTTAAATGGCGCAGGTAATTATTTTCACCTCTTTTACCGCCATCATTTTTATCTTCATCGTCTAAGAATTCTTCAGGAATATCGAAAGCAGGTAAAAGGACTTCTCGAGCTAATGCATAATGTTCGCATTGATCAATAATTTCTTGAACTGATTCGATAGCTTCAGGAATGTCCAAAAACAATTCCTTCATCTCATCACTTGACTTGAAGTAATATTCCTGATTATCTAAACCATATCTAAAACCTCTACCACGACCTTTCGGTGTAGAAACTAATTCATTGTCTTTTACGCAAAGTAAAACATCGTGTGAAGCCGAATCGTCTCTTTCAGCATAGTAGGTGTTGTTCGTAGCGATTAGTTTTACCTCGTTCTTTTTTGCTAGTCGAATTAAGGCTTCGTTTACGCGGTCTTCATCTTCTTGACCGTGACGCATGACTTCAATGTAAAAATCTTTTCCAAATTGTGATTTCCACCACAATAAAGCTTCCTCAGCTTGATTTTCACCTAAGTTTAAAATCATATTAGGAACCTCACCATTCAAATTTCCTGAAAGGCAGATAATGTCCTCTTTGTATTTCTCTATCGCTTTTTTATCAATCCTTGGAACATAGTAAAACCCATCTGTAAAAGCGATAGAAGATAGTTTAACGATGTTGTGGTAACCTTTTTGATTCTTAGCCATAAGAACAACTTGGTAACCATTGTCCTTACTTTTCTTATCAGTTAAATCTTTACAAACATTGAATTCACAACCAATAATTGGCATGATTTCTTTTTTATCAAAAGGGATACCTTCTTCTTCGGCTTGTTCTCTTTCTTTTTTTAATGCTTTGTTATAATCGGCAACCGCTTTTTCGAAATGAAAAGCCGCCATCATGTTTCCTGTATCGGTTAAAGCAACTGCAGGCATATTGTATTGCGCCGCTTTTTGCACCAAGCTTTTTACATTGATGGTAGATTGTAAAATGGAAAATTGCGTATGGTTGTGCAAGTGAGCAAACTCAACGTTAGCTAATCGTTTTCTAGCTTCGTCTTTTTCCGCATTAGAAATCGAATTATCTGTTTCCTCCTTAGCTTTTAATTTTTCACTTTCTTCCTTAAGGTTTAAGTGTTTTAGTCCAATTCCTGCAATAGTAGCGGTGTTGGCTAATTTAAAGCTATGAATATACCTTTCGTCTTGTTCTAACTGCTCTTTGGTGTAGTGTTCTCTTCTAATTAATTCGAAAAAACACCTAGTAGTAGCTTCAACATCGGCTGTAGCATTGTGCGCTTCGTTAAAAGCATCTCCAAATAAGTGTTTGTGTAATTCAGATAGGGTAGGGAGCTTAAACTTTCCACCACGACCACCAGGAAGTTGACATAAACTAGCACTAGCTTCTGTACAAGTATCGAGTACGGGCATGTTCCCCATCTCCGAGTCAATTCCTTTTCTAACGAACTCACAACCTAATACATTCACATCAAACCCTACATTTTGTCCAACAACAAACTTTGCTTTGGATAAGGCGATATTGAATTCTTCTAGTACGGATTGTAAGTCTTCTCCTTGATCTTCTGCTAACGCTGTAGAGATACCATGAATTCTTTCAGCATCATAAGGAATATCGTAACCTTCTGGTTTGATGAGGTAATCTTTTTGTTCGATTAGCCTCCCCATATCGTCATGTAATTGCCAAGCAATTTGAACTGCTCTAGGCCAGTTATCTGTATCCGTTACAGGTGCATTCCAGTTTCTAGGTAAACCTGTTGTTTCGGTATCAAATATAATGTACATGCGATTCTTTTTTTGGAACTTTAAATATACGCATAATTAAAATTTACCCTTTTGAAAAGCAAGAAGATATTTTTGAACAATTGTGGAAAAGTTCGAAAACTAGATTTGAATCATTTCTTCCCCCTTTGGAGAGGGGATTGAGGGGGAGGATTAACTATAAATGATTAAGATTGAATATTTAGTTGTTAATTCTAGAATTGACAAATCTCAAAAATAACTTAACTAACGATCAAATCTAACAATTACTGCTTCGGGTAATCCATAATATACAAAAGGTTCGGAGCCTTGTGCAATAGAAAAACCAAATTTTCGATAATAGCGTTCTAAGCTTAAGGTACACGACCCAAAACCAGTCGTAATTTTTTGGTCATTTTTGCAGTAGTCAATGAATGCAGTGATAAGTTCATTTAGTATTACTCCTCCTTTGCGGTAATTTTTATGGATGGCAAGTCGTCCAACTTCCCCAATTTTATGGCCTTTTAATTCATCTAGAAATGATAAACTCCAAGTTGTATTTGGGTAATATTGTTGAAAGGGAAAAGTGACATTATTCTTCAATAAAGTGATGTTGTTATTAGCGCTAATCGTTTTTACCCAATCGGTAAAATGTGTTTCTGAATCAGTAGTAATCCTAATATAAGCAACTGGATTCTCCCCATCAAACGCTGCAAAATGCAGAGCATTTAAATCAAATTCATTGATATCGTGTGTAGAAGATGTAGAAAGTAATTTGTTTAGGTTTCCATCTTCGGAATAAACAGCATGACGCAAACGAAATATAGCATCAAGTTCGCTTAAATTATTTGGTTCACGGTAATGAAGTTTCATTTTTTAATACGAAGGTGCAACAATTATCTTAGTTAAAGTTATATAGTTTTGAATGAGAATTATGTAATTGTTTCTGTGTTAGCTTGTAGTCTATAAATGAAATCATATTTTGAAATTAAACAAACTTATGACTGTTAGAGTAAAATATGTTTTTATTTTTTCACAAACTTTAGTGTATTTGAATTACTTAATTTCAATAAATACAAACCATTTGATATGTTTTGAATATCAATTTTTTCTTTGTCTGAAATAGTTCCTTTTATAATTTCAGTTCCTAAATAATTATAAATTATATAGTGTTCTTTTTTTTCTAGTCCTGAAACAGATATATATTTTGAAGACGGAGTTGGATAAATATTTAACTTTTGATTTATTGATTTGACAGTTGAAAGGCTTAAAACTGAGGTAGTGCCTTCTCCAGAAAACACTCCAGAAGGGTCACATAGTTCTGATATCCATGGAGAAAGACTTGTAGATGGAGGTGTAGGGGTATCAAGATTATTATACATTCCTATGACACTAGGGTCCGAGGTAAGAATTAATTCCCATCTTGTAATTGACCATTGTATTGTGAACATATTGTTAACGTATGAAGGTCTGTCATTAATATTTACAGATAATGTGTAAATTCCATCAGTATCATCGGTACTTAATGCCAAGTGATGGGTAACTACGCCA
>ERZ887851.2183-NODE-2183-length-15586-cov-6.870388_pt1 | contig 15586 bp, 11 predicted proteins | sample MGYA00521100_ERZ887851 | MGnify/ENA primary metagenome ERZ887851 (study PRJEB32303, sample SAMEA104408602) | aquatic metagenome | biome: Brackish water; feature: Pelagic; material: water | place: Baltic Sea | collected 2014-06-06T16:11:00 | depth 11,444 m ...
AGCTGGGTAACCAGGGGCAGGCCGAATACCGTGATACTTCTCACCAATCAAATCATCATTTGAGAGAGCTTCATCACTGGCATAACCCCAAAACTCTTTGCGAACACGTTCATGCATGCGTTCGGCGAAGGCTTCTGCCAAACGATCCGCCAATGCTTTGGAGAGAATTGAACTATAGTCGTCTCCTGCTTGTTCAAAACGTTTCGCAACATCATCCTCACCATGCCCGGAGGTAACCGCAAATCCACCGATATAGTCTGGCGTACCGATCGGCGCGATGAAGTCAGACAATGCAAAGTTAGGCCTTGCTTTGCCACTGCGATCCATCTGCTGGCGCAAACTATGAAAACGCGCACGCTCCACCTGACGTGTGTCATCCTCATAAATGACAATATCGTCACCATCACGATTGGCAGGCCAAAATCCGATCACCGCTTTTGCCGTTAACCATTTTTCGCTGATCATCTGATCCAACATTTCTTGCGCGTCGGCAAACAGACTGGTCGCCGCCTCGCCAACAACCTTATCCTCCAAGATCGCTGGATACTGCCCATGCAAGTCCCAGCTTTGGAAAAACGGAGTCCAGTCGATATATTGTCGTAACTCCGCAATGTCATAATCATCAAACGCTTTAAGGCCAAGAAACTCCGGCTTTACTGGTTTATGCGCGTCAAAGTCCAAGACGGCGGCATTAGCGCGCGCATCCTCAATCGATAAGCGCTTACGCTCAACCTGACCACGTGCATGAGCCTCTGCCATTGAAATATATTCTTGGCGAATTTCAGTTTTATAATTACCACTATGCTCGGCTGACAAAAGCTTAGACGCCACACCAACTGCACGACTTGCATCCGTTACATAGATTACCTGACCACGGTCATAATTCGGATTAATTTTAACGGCTGTATGCACTTTCGAGGTCGTCGCGCCACCAATAAGTAGAGGAATATCCAGCCCTGTGCGCTCCATCTCTGCCGCCACATGGCACATTTCATCGAGACTTGGTGTAATCAAACCAGACAGTCCAATAATATCAACATTCTCTTCTTTAGCGCGCGCAAGAATATCTGCGGCCGCCACCATGACCCCCATATCAATAACTTCAAAGTTATTGCACTGCAGCACGACCCCAACAATATTTTTACCAATATCGTGGACGTCACCCTTAACGGTAGCCATCAAAATCTTACCTGCATTTTTACGCTCGGAACCAGCGCGCTTTTTCTCTTCTTCCATAAATGGTTCAAGATACGCAACGGCCCGTTTCATCACCCGTGCAGATTTAACCACCTGTGGCAGGAACATTTTTCCTTCGCCGAACAAATCTCCAACATGGTTCATGCCGTCCATAAGAGGCCCTTCGATAACCTCAAGCGGCCGTGATAGGGAAGCTCTTGCCTCCTCAGTATCCGCCTCAATATGGTCCGATATCCCCTTCACAAGAGAGTAGCGCAAGCGTTCAGCTACATCAGTTTGACGCCAAGTTTCATCAGCGACATTGTCGGTTCCTTTTTTGCCACGATAGGTTTCCGCAATATCTAAAAGTCGGTCAGTCGCTGCATCATCCGTATTAAATAAAACGTCATCTACGCCCTTTTTGAGAACCGCATCAATATCTTCATAGATTGCCAACTGCCCCGCGTTAACAATCCCCATATCCATTCCTGACTGGATCGCATTGTAGAGAAAGCTCGCATGCATCGCTTCACGCACCGGCTCATTGCCGCGAAATGAAAACGATATATTCGAGACGCCGCCAGAAATATGCGCGAGTGGCATCTTCGTTCGGATCTCTTTGGTGGCCTCAATAAAATCAACCGCATAATTGTTATGCTCTTCAATGCCAGTAGCTACGGCAAAAATATTAGGGTCGAAAATAATATCTTGCGGCGGAAAGCCAACTTGCTCCGTTAGTATTTTATAAGACCGTTCGCAGATAGCTATTTTTCGCGCTGCCGTATCGGCCTGCCCGTCTTCATCAAAAGCCATCACAATGACAGCCGCACCATAGCGCAAGCAAGCGCGAGCCTGCACCAAGAAGCTCTCCTCGCCTTCCTTCAGCGAAATCGAATTTACAATCGGTTTGCCCTGAACACACTTTAGTCCGGCTTCAATGATCGACCACTTAGAGCTGTCGATCATAATAGGAACACGAGCAATATCAGGCTCAGTGGCAACAAGGTTTAAAAACTGCACCATAGCCGCTTCACTATCCAACATCCCTTCATCCATATTAATGTCGATGATCTGCGCGCCGTTTTCAACTTGTTGCCGCGCAACATCAAGAGCTGTTTCATAATCCCCCTCCGTTATGAGGCGGCGGAATTTTGCCGAGCCCGTTACGTTAGTTCGTTCGCCAACATTAACGAAGCGAATTTCGGGCGTCAGCGTAAACGGCTCAAGGCCGGATAAACGCATATAGGGCTTTGGCTCAGGGATAGCGCGCGGCGTTATTCCATCGACGAGCGATGCAATCCGCTCGATATGATCTGGCGTCGTTCCACAGCAACCGCCGAGAATATTAACCAAACCTGACGTCGCAAACTCCTGAACAATCTCGCCCATCTCAGCGGCAGTCTGGTCATACTCGCCAAACTCGTTCGGCAATCCAGCATTCGGATAGATGCAAACAAAACTATCTGCAACGCGAGCAATCTCAGCAACATAAGGGCGCATTTCATCGGCACCCAACGCGCAATTTAATCCAACGGCAAAGGGCTTCGCATGACGCAAGCTGTTCCAAAAGGCCTCAGTGGTTTGCCCTGATAAGGTTCGGCCAGAACGGTCCGTAATTGTGCCTGAAATAAATAGAGGCAGCTTTGTTCCAACTTCTTCAAACACATCTTGCACCGCATGAATGGCTGCTTTTGCGTTCAAGGTATCAAAAACCGTCTCCACGAGGATTATGTCCGCACCGCCCTCGATCAAGCCTCGTGTGGCATCCGCATAAGCATCTTTCAGCTCGTCGTAACTTGTGTTGCGATAGCCTGGGTCATTTACATCGGGAGAAATAGATGCGGTTCGATTTGTTGGGCCAATGGCTCCGGCAACATAACGTGGGCGCATTGGGTCTTTTGCTTCAAACGCATCACACGCTTCGCGAGCTAGCTTGGCTCCCTCAAAGTTTAATTCATACGCTAAGCTCTCCATCGAATAATCAGCTTGCGCGATCGTCGTTGACGAAAATGTATTGGTCTCAATAATATCACTGCCAGCGCCAAGATAGGCGCTATGAATATCACGAATGATATCCGGCTGACTGAGCGATAATATATCGTTATTGCCTTGCACGTCATGTGCGTGGTCGGCAAACCGTGTACCGCGATAGTCTGCTTCACTAAACTTGTGGCGTTGGATCATTGTACCCATCGCGCCATCGAGTATTAAAATTCGCTCGCGAGTTATAGTATCCAGTGCCGCTATTCGTGTTTCACGTGTCCAACTCATTTACAGTTCAGCTCCCAAACCTAATTCTTTGCATACGTCAAAAGCTAGTTCGGCCTGATTGAGCGTATAGAAATGTATATCTTTAAAACCTTCATTGAGCAGTGTTTTGCACTGCTCGGCGGCAACTTCAGTGGCGACAATTTTTCGTGCGGCAAGATCATCCTCAAGGCCTTCATATTTGGCAATCAACGCATCTGGAACGGCTGCACCACAAAGTGAAGCCATACGCCTTGCACCTGTGAAATTAGTGGTCGGCATGATGCCCGGCAAAATAGGTATCTCTATATTCGCTTTTATGAGCGCATCGCGATACCGCAAAAACGCCTGCGTATCGAAAGCAAATTGAGTGATCGCGCGCGACGCTCCCGCATCGATTTTGGCTTTCAGCAACTCGATATCCTGCTGAAAAGATGACGATTCTGGGTGCTTTTCAGGGTAAGCGCTAACGGAAATTTCAAAGCCTCCGCGCGCCGCAATCGACGCGATCAGCTCAACGCTTCCCGAATAACCATCGGCATGCGCTTCAAACGCGCCCATGTCCGGCATGTCACCACGCAGCGCCACAATGTGGCGAATACCTGTCGCCTGGTAATCAGCGATAACACTGTCGACGTCTTCCCTACTCGCTGCCACACAAGTCAAATGCGCGGCCGGTGTAAGTGTCGTTTCTTGAACAATCTTTCGCAGACACGCATGGGTTCGGTCACGCGTTGACCCACCAGCTCCATAAGTCACCGATACAAAATCTGGTTCCAATGGGGCTAATCGCTTTACGGCCGACCATAGTTTAGCCTCTGCCGCCTCGGTCTTTGGCGGGAAAAACTCGAACGATAATCCTGTCACTTTGTGTTCCTTTTTCTCTTTGATCCGGACCAAATTGAAACCGTTAAATTCGATTTATCTTGATCGTCGCCTAAATTTTCAATCGTTTCCGGCGTGAGCCCAACATCTACCATCCAGCCCTGAACTTCTTTGGCTTCAAAACCAAGCCGTCGATGCGCGTGCTCTTCGCGCAAATTTTCCATATCATGAGGCGCAAAATCCACAACAACAAGCTTGCCATTCGGCGCCAAAATCCGGGCAGCTTCACCTATGGCCATAGCCGGATTATCCAAAAAATGTAAAACTTGGTGAATAATCACAACGTCGGCCTCCTCATTCGCGAACGGTATTTGAGTTGCATCCCCCTGCTGTACGAAGCAATTCGCATACCCCAACGTCTGCAGTCGAGAGCGTGCTAGTGTGAGCATGTCTGGGTTCAGGTCGAAGCCTGTAGCTTTGTGGGCCAACGAGCCAAATAACTCCAACATGCGTCCCGTTCCAGTTCCCAAGTCAACGAGATTACCAAAAGTCTTCTTGGGCAGCAGCTTGGAGATACTGGCTTCAATATCTTTCTCAGGCAGGTGGCGCGACCGGATATCTTCCCAATCCACGGCATTCGCTGAGAAATATGCATCGGCACGATCCGTTCGCTCACGACGCACATGGGTTAATCTAGCAAGGTCTCCCATCAGTGTTGGATCATCGCTCGGTAGCGCGTCCAATAGCTGACCCAAGAACTCCATAAATCCACGCGCCTGTACCAACCGATAGAAAACCCAACTGGCTTCTGGATGGCGCTCAATCAAACCAGCATCCGCTAGCAATTTGAGGTGACGAGAAATTCTCGGCTGACTTTGTCGCAAGATATAGGTTAACTCTGTCACGGTCAGCTCACCAGATGACAATACAGACAGAATACGCAGACGTGTCGGCTCTCCCGCGGCTCTTAATGCGTTTAATATCGCCTGCATAAACTTTTCCAATTTCCTTAACAATGATTTTTACATAATATAAAGATATCTTTATATGTCAAGTTAGATTGGCTAATGATTGGTGATCTACTGGTATTTTTCTTAGCCCAAGGCGTCACTTTTATGACACAAATATATGTGGTAATCAGATTTATAAGATACGAATCATTGAAGAAATTTAAAAAGCATTTAGTCGATGAATAATTAATAAGGGTGATCAACATGGGTATGTCTTCAGTATTACGCAAACGTGTTTTTGCGTTATGTTTATCGGCCGCGTTCTTTGCTGCACCTTTAGCTATGGTTTCGTCAGCTATGGTTTCGTCGGCTATGGTTTCGTCGGCGCGAGCTGACACGATTGATGTGATTAATGACCCGTTCGAACGCCTGAACCGAATTTCTTTCGGCGCACATCAAGTGATTGATAAAGTTGTGGTGCGACCCATCGCTATTGGTTACACGCTCATCCCAGAACCGGCGCGCGTCATCGTTACCAACGTATTTGACCATTGGACGTCACCTGTCACCCTAGTGAATGACCTACTTCAAGGTAACTTTGATAGATTTGATACAACTGCCAAACGTTTTTTGATAAATCTAACAGCTGGCCTATTCGGGCTTTTCGATGTTGCTACCGAGATGGGAATTGAAGCTCACTCTGAAGACATGGACCAAACTTTGGCCGTCTATGGCGCGCCATCTGGACCCTATATTTTCCTACCAATATTAGGCCCGACAACACCGCGCCACATTATCGGGCGCCTTGCTGACTTTAATTTCGTGCCGATAGCTTATATTGACGATACGAATGGACGCGTACTGGCTAACGGCATAAACGCCATCAATTTACGTGCGAACCTACTTGATGATATAGATAATATCGAGAAGTCATCTTCCGATATTTACGCAAGCTATCGCAGTTTTTATAGGCAGAACCGGGTTTTTGAAATCGACAATGGAGAGACAAGTTTTGATAATCTTCCGGATATCGATTTCCTTGATGAGTAGTGTATGGCGGCGCCGATAGTGATGCGGCTAAAATTTGGAGACCTTTTAAAATGAAAAACATTTTTATTGCGAGCTTATTATTAGTTGCATTTGTATTCGGTAGCGCTCTGCCCGCTTCTGCGGATGCGCCTTCAAATATTGCAAAAGAGAGCAAGCAAAGTGAGCGCGCCGTGCAAATGGTCACAGCTCTAACGACAGAAGCCATGAAAATTTTGGCTGCCGAACTATCTACCGAAGCTCGAGAAATTGCTTTCGGAGAACTTGTCGATCGCTATCTAAATGTGAAACGAGTTGCCAGATTTACATTGGGCCGTTCGGCACGAAAGATCAGTGACGAAGATAAGCTTCGCTTCGAAGAGGCTTTTCGTCACGTACTCATCAAAATATATGCGAACCGTTTGGCCGGTTATACCGACGAGAAAGTAATTGTCGGAAAAGCTAAAAGCAAAGGACGCAACAATCTCGTTAATAGTCAGATTGCCTTTGCAACAGAGCGCCCACCGGTAGATATGGTTTGGTGGGTAATAGAAGAAAAAGACGGCACATTATCCTTATTCGACGTTCAGATATTGGGCGTCTGGATGGCTCAAGAGCAACGCGATATTTTCTCTGGTGTCTTAAAATCCAATAAAGGAGATATCGAAGCTCTCATAAAACACCTGCTCGATCAGGTGGCAGACGCTGACGACACCAAAGAGGTGGTATCCGATAAAAAAGCGCCTGTTATCTCCAATCGCTAGCAGAAGATAGCGGTCTACTTAAGCAGACCGCCATATATAGAGCTACAGATGAAATCAAAGGTGTCTCTAACTGAAGCGTTTAACGGCTGAACTGCTTATACTTAATTCGCTTGGGAATTTCCGCTTCAGGACCAAGGCGACGGCGTCGATCCTCTTCATAGTCAGCATAATTGCCTTCAAACCATTCGATATGGCTATTGCCTTCAAATGCAAGAATATGTGTAGCGATACGGTCTAAGAACCAACGATCGTGACTGATAATAACGGCACAGCCAGCAAAGTCATTCAAACCATCTTCAAGTGCGCGCAATGTCTCGACATCCAGATCATTCGTTGGCTCATCGAGGAGCAGAAGATTAGCACCGGACTTTAGCATTTTTGCTAAATGAACGCGGTTACGCTCACCACCCGATAGCAAACCGACTTTCTTTTGCTGGTCGCCACCCTTAAAGTTAAAGGCTCCAACATAGGCGCGCGAATTCATCTCACGCTTACCGAGCGGGATAATGTCGAGACCACCGGAAATTTCTTCCCAGACATTTTTGCTATCATCTAGATTGTCACGGCTTTGATCGACATAACCCATAACAACGGTATCACCAATTTTCAACTCACCACTATCTGGCTCTTCTTGCCCTGTCAGCATGCGGAAAAGTGTTGTCTTACCTGCACCGTTTGGACCAATCACACCGACGATACCGCCGGGTGGTAGCTTGAAGTTCAAATCCTCAATCAGCAGGCGTTCGCCAAAAGCTTTGTTTAGGTTTTGTGTTTCAATCACGATACCGCCAAGGCGTGGCCCTGCTGGTATTGATATTTGCGCATGAGAAATTTCGCCATGTGCTGATTGATCTAATAAGTCTTCATAGGCATTAATACGCGCTTTACTCTTAGCTTGGCGAGCCTTGGGAGAGGATCGTATCCAATCCAATTCGCTCGATAAGTTACGTTGCCTTGAAACATCTTCTCTCGATTCTTGCTCAAGACGTGTTTGTTTTTTCTCAAGCCAATTCGAGTAATTTCCCTCATAAGGATAACCGTTGCCCCGATCCAGCTCCAAAATCCAACCCGTAATCTGATCCAGAAAATACCTATCATGGGTAACCAAAACAACGGTTCCCGCAAACGCTTCCAAATGGTGTTGCAGCCAAGCGATCGTCTCCGCGTCGAGGTGGTTGGTAGGCTCATCGAGTAGCAATAAGTCAGGTTTCTCAAGAAGCAATTTGCAAAGTGCAACGCGGCGCTTCTCACCACCCGACAAATTCTCGACACTCGCGTCACCGGCCGGGCACCGGAGTGCATCCATAGCCTGCTCGACCTGACTGTCCAAATCCCAGAGGTTCTGCGCATCAATTTCATCTTGTAGGCTAGCCATTTCATCAGCGGTCTCATCAGAGTAATTCATCGCCAATTCATTATAGCGATCCATCAGGGCCTTCTTAACGGCCACGCCTTCCATGACATTTCCCATCACATCTTTGCTCGGGTCAAGCTGCGGCTCTTGTTCAAGATAACCAACTTTCACGCCATCCGCGGCCCATGCTTCGCCTTGATATTCTTTATCGAGGCCAGCCATGATTTTGAGCAATGTTGACTTACCAGAACCGTTAACACCAACGATACCAATTTTAACGCCCGGCAAAAACGAAAGCCGCACATCTTTCAATACCTGCTTGCCACCGGCATAGGTTTTCGACAAACGGTCCATCACATAAATATACTGGTAAGACGCCACACTATTCTCCTCATCTATAGACAATCGTTCTAGCCACATTTCACGCGCTTCACAACATGAACACATCAATTTTCCGGTATCGGATCAAAATAGGTGTAATCCGATTGAAGTATCCAAATAGCAAGCCAGAATAAAACGTCAAAAAAAGGGGGCCAAGGCCCCCTTCTCAATCATCAATAATCTGAAACGCGCTGCATCGCGGCTAGAAAATGCGTAGCGTCTCGCGAATAACCATTGCAGCCAAGACAACCCAAGCCAATGCAAATAAGGAAAACCGAACGGCAACGATATTAATCGTGCCCTGTACGACTGAATGAATAATTCTCAGCAGAACGAATGCCCAAGCAAGCTGAACATTAAGCGCATCTCCATGCCCCAAGACAGCAATAGAAATTGCAATCGCGTAGAATAACGTTGGCTGCTCGAATAAATGATTATAATTATCACTGACCTGTATCACTTGGCTCGGAAGCTTCATTTGACGCGGGTGTTTTGCATCTTGAATCTTAATGCCTGCCTTTTGCATGGCTGGTGCACGTGTTGCCATCATCCAAACAAATACCACCACAGTCCAAAGACCAAGCACAATAACAGGCTGAAGAATTGCTGTTGGTTCCATAATCACTCTCCCATTTATAAAATCACATAGACGATGCACTTTTTAGACAAAAGCTTCAAGCCATTAAGTGCCTAGATATATTAAGCTTTGGCCAGATCTATAGATAATAGCGGGCTATTTACTCTGGCTTAAATTGGTCCCGCAATGCATCGAAAATCGCTCCCTGACGCGGCGAAGCATTGCAGTCGGCTACCAACTCCATCTTTTCCTTCACTTGCACGATTGGGCCTGAATATTCAAACTCAGGATAAACAGAGCTGACTGCTAGCTTCACTGCGCGGTCTTCTCTGAGTTTCAGCTTAGCAATACCGTTTTGGAAGGGTGCTGTAATGCCTGTTTCTGGTTCGAGGACCACGAAAACGTCATCACGCAATTCGCACAGGTTATTTAGCCGAACCTCGATTTTAATAATCTGCGGACCTTTAAATGCCTCTTTCAAACCGGAAACATCTCCCCACCCCGTCCACAAAAACCGAGCCGCTATCGCGACAACAACAAGGGTGACAACAATGGCGAAGATTTTTAACGATTTCATCGGGTTCAGCTCTCTTGGTTTTGATCCCCATTGAAAAACAGAGATGATCAATATTGCTTGGAGTATATTTTATGAAGGGGAGCTGTGTATATGACAAAGTGTACACGCGAAAATATATAAAAATATTTGCGAGAAAAAGATAGAACGATGGAGAGAGAGAGTGGTGAGAGAGAGTGGTGAGTGGTGGGCCCGGCAGGACTCGAACCTGCGACCAAACCGTTATGAGCGGTTTGCTCTAACCAACTGAGCTACAGGCCCCCATCACTACACCAAGTCAGGTATAAATACCTTTGGCTCATGTGCTCTAGCTTCGGCATCGGCCATCTGCACATAAGAGATAATTATGACTAAATCATCCGGTTGCGCAAGACGCGCAGCCGCACCATTAATCCCGATCATTCTAGACCCTCGCTCCGCAGCAATAGCATATGTTGTGAAGCGAGCGCCCGTATTGATATTGAGAACATCAACTTGCTCATAAGGTAGAATTCCAACCTTGTCTAGCCAATCAAGGTCCACAGAAATGGACCCCTCATAGTGCATATCACACTGGGTCACCTGAGCCCGGTGAATTTTGGCTTTCATCATAGTCAACTGCATCGGGAGAGCTCCGCTTAAGAATCCTAATTATCTAAAAAGCTTCGGAGTTTGCGCGACCGACTAGGGTGTTTCAATTTGCGCAAAGCCTTCGCTTCAATTTGACGAATACGCTCACGAGTAACCGAAAACTGCTGGCCGACCTCCTCAAGCGTATGGTCGGTATTCATACCTATACCAAATCGCATACGCAAGACCCGTTCTTCACGAGGCGTCAATGAAGCCAACACGCGTGTTGTTGTATCTCTCAGATTAGACTGGATGGCCGCATCAATCGGCAGAATTGCATTTTTGTCTTCGATGAAATCACCAAGCTGACTATCTTCTTCGTCACCGATAGGTGTTTCCAATGAAATTGGTTCCTTGGCAATTTTCAGCACCTTACGAACTTTTTCAAGCGGCATTGAAAGCTTCTCGGCCAATTCTTCTGGCGTAGGCTCACGACCAAATTCATGAAGCATCTGGCGCGATGTCCGAACCAATTTATTAATCGTTTCAATCATGTGCACAGGAATACGAATCGTCCGCGCCTGATCAGCGATCGAGCGCGTAATAGCCTGGCGGATCCACCACGTTGCATATGTTGAGAATTTATAACCGCGACGATATTCAAATTTATCGACAGCTTTCATCAATCCGATATTGCCTTCTTGAATTAGGTCAAGAAACTGCAATCCTCGATTTGTATATTTTTTAGCGATCGAAATAACCAGACGTAAATTCGCCTCGACCATTTCTTTCTTCGCAACGCGTGCCTCGCGCTCACCCTTTTGCACCATTCGTACAATGCGTCTGAACTCGCTAATATTTAAACCTGTTTCAGCAGCAAGCTCCTGAATTTCATCGCGAATTTCTTTGATCTCGCCACGATGTTCTTGCGCAAATTCTTTCCAACCCTTGGCTGTTAAGCGCGCAATACGGCGAAGCCAGTTGGTTTCATACTCATTGCCTTGATACTGCTTGAGGAACTCTTCGCGCTTTACGCCCGTAGATTCCGACAACCGCAATAAGCGGGTTTCAAGCACAACAAGCCGGCGGTTAATTGTATAAAGCTGTTCAACCAGCGCCTCAATACGACTTGCATTCAGAGATAGGCTTTTAACTTCTTCAATAACTTCTAATAGAAGTTTCTCCATGCGATTACGTTGAGCGGTCGGAAGTTCTTTATTCTCAGACTGCAGCTCCACGCTTTTATCTTGCATGCGACGCAACTTTTTATAGGTAGAAGCAATGAGGTCGAAAGTTTCGAGGACTTTCGGTTTAAGCTCCATCTCCATTGCGGAAAGCGACATGTTGCTATCTTGATCATCGTCTTCTTCATCTGGCTCGCCTTCAGCTTCCCCAGACGGCGCCCCCGAAGGTGGCGGTGTTGCGCCTTCAGCACTGCGGTCAATTTTCTTTGCATCAGGGCCAGCAAAAGTTGCGTCGAGATCAATAATGTCGCGCAATAAAACTTTGCCTTCATTCAGCTCATCGCGCCAAATGATAATCGCCTGAAAGGTAAGTGGACTTTCGCAAAGCCCTGCAATCATCGTCTCGCGACCAGCTTCTATCCGCTTAGCAATGGCAATCTCGCCCTCGCGCGACAATAACTCGACGGAGCCCATTTCGCGCAAATACATACGAACCGGATCATCCGTCCGATCACCCGCGCCTGTCTTGGCGGCGGTTTTGGCGACTACGGCCGTGCTGGCTTTTTCTTCTTCGCCATCGGCTGCTTCTGTATCTGTCTCGTCGTCACTCTCGACTTCTTCTTTTTCTTCAACCGATATTCCAAGCTCTGACAACATCGACATGATGTCTTCAATTTGCTCAGACGAAAACTCTTCCGGCGGTAGAACCTTATTCAAGGCATCAACCGTCACAAACCCAACTTTTTTCGCCGCTCTGATCATGCGCTTTACGTCACGATTGTTCAGATCGATTAATGGGCTGTCATTCGTTTCTACTGCTGCGGGTTTCTCCGCTTCCTGATTTTTAGCCATATTTATATCCTGAATCCTCGTTACCCGGATTTATCGAACTACCCTTGCGCCAGACGGCGCTCAACTGCTGATATTTCTTGTATAATTGCTTTTAGGCGCTCAAAACTCTCCGGTAACCCGTCGGCAGCTAATTCTGCTTCTGCCTCGGATTTCTCTCTTAACAGCGTTATTAATGTATGGTGGATCTGCGCAGATTCAAGCCACGCGGTTTCCACATCTACCGATACTTCGTGCCTATGGACAAATGGTAATTTATGCGCAGCAGCCAAATGCTCTAATTGCGCCAATATCGCGTCCAATTGCAATCCTTTCAGATGCACTCTAAGCGCCGCGCTGTCAAGTGTTTCTCTGCCTGTTACCGCATCTAAAATCTCATTTTTAAACTGATTGAGCTGATTATCCTCAAAATCAAGCGCCGCAAAAAGATCACTGTTGTTTTCTAACAGCCACGGATTTTGCAAGACACCGAGCACTAAAAGGCCTGCTCGCGCTGAAAACCCATGTTTACCGACGGCTACGGATGAGCGACGCGTTTCCGCTGTTGCCGGTCTTTGTCGACTTTGGCGACCAAAACCAGCCCCCCTATCCTTCGACCAGTCATTACTCCATTTTGTATCACGGTCCTTACCCCATGAAGCTTGTGGCAAGGGTGCAAAATGCTTATCTAGGCGCTCTTTAATGGCTTCACCATATAGACCGCGGATTTCGCCATCTTGTATTGTACCAATTGCCGCCCGAAGTCGTTGTTTTAGAGCAGCCCGCTTTTCTGGCGTAACTGCCGCCTCGACCTCTAACTCGCGCTCCCACAACAAATCAACCATCGACATTGCGCGTTCAATAACGTTCTCAATCGCTGAGGCACCGCCCTCTCGGGCCAAGTCGTCTGGGTCTTTGCCGCGTGGCAAAATTGCAAAGCGCAGGGAATATCCCGCTTTCAGCACGGGTAAGGCCCGATCAATAGCGCGATAGGCCGCTTTTAAGCCAGCATTATCCCCATCGAAACACAAAACCGGCTCAGGGGTTAATCGCCACAATAACCCAATTTGGGTTTCCGTTAACGCCGTCCCCAGTGGCGCCACGGCAGATTGAAACCCTGCGCGCGACAAGCCAATAACATCCATATAACCTTCGGTAACCAATAAAAGCTTCGTGTCATAGGCAGGTTGGCGAGCCTTATGAAAATTATAAAGCGTAGAACCCTTGTGAAATAAGGGTGTTTCCGGCGAGTTTAGATATTTTGCTGGTGCTTTTGGGTCAAGCGCGCGTCCGCCAAAAGCTATATAGCGCCCCCGAGCATCCAGTATTGGGAACATAATGCGGCCTCGAAACCGGTCATAAGCAGCTTTTCCGTCATCGGGCTGTATGAGTAACCCGGCTTCAATTAAATCTTTCAAATCGGCGCCTTTGCCGAGCAAATAGTCTTTCAAGGCATTGCGCGACGCAGGTGCATAGCCAACGGCAAAATCCGACAATAAATTATCCGCAACTCCGCGGCGAACGAGATATTCACGCGCCTCTCGAGCTTGCGGTGTTCGCAACTGCTCACGATACCAGTTTGCGGCCTCTTCCATCCATTTTGAAAGACTGACCTGAGCTTTAAACTTTTGATCGGCCTCCACGTCGCGCTGTGGCATAGCCAGCCCAGCATCGCCGGCCAGACGCTCGACCGCCTCAATAAAGCTAAGCCCCTCAGTTTCCATAAGAAAATCAAAAATAGAGCCATGTTTGCCCGTCGCGAAGCAATGATAGAATTGCTTATCGTCATTGACGGTAAAGGAAGGTGTTTTCTCAGACTTGAACGGGCTTAGCCCCACGAACTCGCGGCCTCGGCGCGTCAGCTTAACGCGTCGACCAACGATGTCGGATACCGACACGCGATTTTTAACCTCGTCTAAAAAACTAGAAGGAAATGCCATAGGCTATTGTAAGCGGTTTTTTCGAACTTACTACGTATATAGAGTGAATAAATTGGGGACAGCTTGCACCATTCGGCTAAATTATATCTCGCCAACTTCTTGGTGGCTTTACTACTCGCCAACTTCTAGTTGGTTTTACTATATGATTAATTGCTGAGTTTAGCCTTAACCATGGCGCTAGCTTTGCTGAAATCCATTTGCCCAGCATAGTTTTCCTTCAACATTGCCATCACGCGCCCCATATCTTTCAAAGAACTCGCCTCTAGCTTGGCCAAAACATCCTCGACTGAAGCTGCGACTTCTTCTTCTGTCATCTGTTCCGGCATAAATTCTTCGATAATGGTTATCTCAGCACGTTCACGCTCGGCTAATTCGGGGCGACCCGCTTCTTCATAAGTAGTCGCTGATTCAGCGCGTTGTCGGATCATTTTAGCCAAAATCTCCAGCACCTCATCATCCGATACCCCCGAATGATTGTCTGCGGTGCGCGATGCAATATCTCGATCCTTGATTGCAGCATTCACCAAGCGCAGAGTAGATGACTTAATCTTGTCCTGTGATTTTACGGCTTTTGTTAATGATTCGTTAATGCGTTCACGCATTCGTATTCTCCTCACGGTGGACGAGCAGAAATCTAACGCATCGCGCAACTGATCGCAAGGCTACTCAAACATCATTTGGTGATAAACTCGCGAACATGTTTCTCCGCGGGGATTTACACTCAACTAGGGAATATTTCATGAGTAACGATTCGGGTTTTTTTCGCGTAAGAAGCTCATTGACCAAGACGTTGACCGAAAAAAAGTGAATTATATCTCAGATAATTGAAGACTTCATAAAACCCAATACGCAACATCTTGTTATGATTACAATTTTTTATCAACAACTTCACCCATCGAGAGCTTGACCCGCGCCCGTCTATTAGATAGTTTCAGCCAAATTTGGTTCCGATCCGGATCGATTTAGCCAGCGAGAGTTTGAATGCTAATACAACCAAAATATGGACACCCTCAACGACAAGGGGTGTTTTTTTTTGGCGAAACGCCTGAAAGATTATCTTTCCTAACGGCCTATTATCTATCGATAATATTAGTAAAAAGCATTTTATCCGCGCTCGTATCGACCGCATTGTCTGTATATCGCCAAATATCTAGCTGCAGATTTTCTATTTTCTACATCTCACCTTTTTCTATCTCAATCATTAATATGGA
>ERZ887851.2184-NODE-2184-length-15579-cov-4.858477_pt1 | contig 15579 bp, 13 predicted proteins | sample MGYA00521100_ERZ887851 | MGnify/ENA primary metagenome ERZ887851 (study PRJEB32303, sample SAMEA104408602) | aquatic metagenome | biome: Brackish water; feature: Pelagic; material: water | place: Baltic Sea | collected 2014-06-06T16:11:00 | depth 11,444 m ...
CGCGTCTTGCGCGAGGGCTGCCGACGCACCGCCCCCCACCGAGACCGGGGCCGACGGGTCGGCGGGAATCGGAGGCGCCACCGTCATCAGGGGGGCACATCCCGCGCACAGCACCAGGGTGCAGAGCCGCATCAAGACCAACCTCCAGGTTCTTGCCGGGTGGCTATCCTGGGGCTGGCTTGCCAGGGCAACCCTCCCCGTGGCGCGGGCCCCCTCGTCCCGGGTTCCCCACCGCAGTACGGGGACCCCGCAGGGCCTTGGCTGGGCCGAGCAGCCGATTCCTGAATCCCACGGAGATGGCGTGAACCAGGATATTCTCGACCAGATCTGCACGCTCACGGGGGCCCGTTCGGCCCGGCGCCTGGAGCGGATTCAGTCCTTGTGGCGGGGCTACGGCGAGGTGGTGCGGGTGGCCCTCGACGGGGGACCCCGCCCGACGGTGGTGGTCAAGCTGGTGCAGCCACCCCCGGGCGCCCACCCGCGCAAGCTGCGGTCCTATGTGGTGGAAGCGGCGTTCTACCGGCACTTCTCGGTGCGGTCTCGCGCCCGGGTGGCCCGGTGCTTGGGGCACTGGACCGATGGCGCCCGCTCGCTGTTTGTGCTGGAGGACCTGCACGCCGCGGGCTTTCCGGCGCCCCTCCGGCCGCTGACCCCCGCCCGACGCCGCATGGCGCTGGCCTGGCTGGCGGACTTCCATGGGTCGTTCATGGGGGTGGCCCCCGAGGGCTTGTGGCCGGTGGGCACCTACTGGCACCTCGCCACCCGTCCCGACGAGCACCGCGCCATGGGCAACCTCGCCCTCAAGGCGGCTGCGGCGGGGCTGGACGCGGCCCTCAACCGTGCCCAACACCAGACCCTCGTGCACGGCGACGCCAAGCCCGCGAACTTCCTGCGCACGGCCGATGACCGCGCGGTGGTGGCTGTGGACTTTCAGTACGTGGGTGGTGGGGCGGGCATCAAGGACGTGGCCTACTTCTTGGACGCCCACCAGACCGTGGCCCAGCGGGACCAGAACCTGCGCTTCTACTTTGACCGGCTGCGCGGGGCGATGCCCAACACCATCGATGGGGACGGTGTGGAGGCGGAGTGGCGGGCGCTGCTGCCGGTCGCCGAGCAGGACTTCGCGCGCTTCTTGGACGGCTGGGGTGCATAGGGTGGTGGTGCTCTGGACGGCGATGCTGCTGGGGGCCCCCGTCGCCCGTGCCCAGGCTCCCGCTCCCCCGGCTGTTGCCCCGTCCGCTGCTTGCCCCGCCCTCGTCGGCACCACCGTCAACGTGCCCCACTTGGCTGAGGTCTTGGCCAGTGGTGTGGACCCCAACGGCACGTGCCCCGTCACCCGCGCCGTGCGCCGCCGGCTCGGCTTCTTGGAGCTGATGGTCGGTGTGCTCGTGCCGCCCCTCGGTGTGGCCATGATGATCAACCCGGGCACCACGTCCCGCACCGAGGCCGTGCCGATGCTCACGCTGGCGGTGGGCTGGGGGTCCATGGATGCGGTGGACGTGTTGCTCGGTGCCGGTGCCGACCCCTTGTCGCCCAGTGACGGACGGCAGAGTCCGCTGCACGCCGCGGTGGCCGCCGATCTCACCACCGACGAGGCCCGCTGGACCCACCGCCTGCTGCGGGACCGGACCGTGCCGTCGGATGTCCTGTGCACCGACACCTCGACCCTCGATGCGCTGTTGAAGGCCCGGACGGTACGCCAGCGGCTCGAAGCGGCGGGCATGGCCACGGGTGGCCGGGACTGCGGGGGTGCCACGTGGCTGCACCGGGCCGCGCAGTCGGGTCACAATGCTGATGTGCAGGCCATTGTGGCGTCCGGGGACGTGCGGGTAGACGCACCGGACGGCCGGGGCCGCCACGCGGTGTTCCTCGCCGCCCAGCGGGAGCACTGGGACACCGTGGCGTGGCTGGTGGAGGCCGGGGCCCCGCTGAAGGGCGCCGGTGGAGAACAGGGCTCCATCCTGCACGAGGCCGCGCGGGGAAAGCGCCTGGATCTGATTCAAGATGCCCTCACAGAGGGTGTTCCCATCAATGACATCGAGGAGTCGGGCCAGACGCCCTTGCGCACCGCAGTGCGGGCGGGCTGGCCGGAGGGGGTGGCGGTGCTGCTCGTCGCGGGAGCCAAGCCCGCGCTGGGCCAAGGTGGTGAGGCCGCCCTGCTCCACGATGCCGTGATGGGCGGCAGTGTCGATGTGCTCCGCACGCTGCTGGACGGGGGCCTCTCCCCAGCGCTGCGGGGGCCAGGCGGGGGGGAGGTGTTGGAGGACGCCTGGCACCAGGACGCCCTGGACCTCGCTGCGGTGCTGGTGGCCCACGGGGCCCGGCTGGAGCTCATTCACTTCGGGAGCGGCGCTGAGTCTGCGCTGGAGGCTGCGCTGCGCCGCAAGCGCATGGACTGGGTGGCTCTGCTGATGCCCATCTCTTCGGCGGCGGTGCTTGAGGATGCTGTCGTGGACTCCTTGATCCACCATGATCTCGATGGCGTTGCGGTGCTGCTGGACGCAGGAGCGGATGGCCGGCGGGGCCTCGCGTGGATGGCGGCGTGGGGGCGGGACACCGACGCGGACTGGCTGCGAGAGCGCGGGGTTCGCTACCCCGAAGATGCGCTAAACTACATGATTCCCGAGGCGAGCTTTGCCCGTGTGACCCAAGTGCTGGACGAGGGTGCGCTGGCCCACCCTGGCACGCCACACCGGCACGCGCCCGTGGACCTGGCCCTGGATGCGGGACAAGCCGAGGTTGTGGGCCTGCTGGTGCAGCGGGGTGCACCGGTGCCCGACAGTCTCTGGCGCGACGCCCTGCGCACCGACGACCCCCAGTGGGTACATGCGCTGGTCGCGGCTGGTGTGCCCCCAGACCTCGATGCCGTGGAGCGGGCCGTCCTTGCCGATGCACCGCTGTTGTTGGCGGAGCTGCTGCCGAGTGCGGGCTTGGACCGCCGGGACTTGCGTCGGCTGATGTGGACGGCACGGGGGCAGCAAGCCGGAGCGCCCGTCAAGGACCAGCTCAAGGCGGCCCGAGATCAACTCAAGACGGCTCGGGCCGCCCAGAAGCAACCCTGACGTGCATGGGTCGCGCCACTGGATAGTCTGTCGGCCACGGCGGGGTTTTGATGGGCAGCTTTCTGGCGAGTGCGCACCTGAAGACGGACAACCGGGACAAAGTCGTCGAGCGGTTGACCCGCCGCATGGCCAAGCGCGGCCTGCACCCCTGTGACGACCCCGCCCAAGCGGAGCGCACGCTGATTGTGCACGTCGGCGGCGGCTGGACCTCGATCTACGACAACCAGGAAGACCAGGAAGAGCTCGGCAAGTCGCTGCTCAAGCTCACCCGGAAGCTCGATGTGGTGGGCTTCTCGGTGCTGGTCCACGACAGCGACGTGCTGATGCTGGAGCTGGTGCAAAACGGCAAGTCTGTCGACCAGTTTGACTCTTGGCCCGGCTACTTCTCGGGCAAGGCCCCCAAGGTCAAGCCCAAGTCCCACGTGCGGGCCTGGCTGGGCTGCTTTCCCGGCCAAGAAGACGCACTGGACGAGGTGTTCCGCAACAAGGCCGTCTTCGCAGATGCGGCGCTGAGTCCCCTGTCGACGGCCACGGGGGTGCCCCTGCACTGCTTGAACACATCGGCCCGCTACCTGCTCCAAGATGGTCTGCTGGAGGGCTATGTCGCCCTTCACTTCCGGTCCGTGAAGAGCGCGGCATCGGCCGAGGCGCCGGGGGGACCGCCGCGCTTGTGCACCGAGTGGGAGCTGGTCGCCGAGAAGCACGGCGTGGCAATGCCCGACAATGCTGTTCAGGCGGTGCAAGTCGCCGAGCATGGCACCATCGAGCTGCACCTGAGCACCCGCAATGTGGGGGGCGCCGGTCAAGGCCTGCGGGTGGAGGTGGTGGACCCTGGCGGCCATGTCGACTGGACCCACGCGCGGGTGCTCTTGGGCGACCCCCGCAAGCAACAGGCTGTGGTGGTGCCGTTGGTGCCCACGGGCCAAGGTTGGGCCGTGACGCTGGCGGAGGCTGACCTTCCCCAGGGCATTCCCACCGGCGGCAGTGGCCTGGCGCCCCACAACATGCTCCAGCGCATGCACGCCCAGTTTGCGACCACTGTGCACGCCTCCGCGATTGGGCAAGCCCGGACGGCCGGCGAGGGCCATGCAACCCTGCGCATCGTCCCGCTGACCGGCACCGGCACCCACCAAGACTTGCCCTACACGGTGATGTCCACGGCGCAGCGCCCCCTGCGGGCCCCGGCAGACCTCCACCCCACCATGCTGGATGCACTGACCCGGAGTGACCTGGTGGTGGGCTTTGTGGCGCTGCCACCGGAGGGGCTTCCGGCGGCGCTCCAGGCCATCGCGGAGGCCATCGCGCCGTGGGTGCCCCACAACGGCAAGGTCACCACGGTGCGCCATGCCACCGCAGGCACCGGACTTCTCGGCCAGCTCACCGCTGTGGGTCGGCCCAAGATCTCGACGGGCTCGGCGGCCCGCTTCTTTCAGGGCAAGCGCTGGTCGGCGCTCGGGGCCCACCTCTCTGACGGTGGTGCCCAGGTCGAGGTGGAGTGGGGCCGTGACCCAGAAGCGCTTCCCGTGCGCCTCATGGCCGGCCGGGGCTACTTCCCCAGCGCCCAAGACCAGGGGGTCATCTCGGTGGGTGTTCCGGCGAGTGATGGTGCCCAAGACGCCTTGAGCAAGGCCATTGACGCCATCTGCGGGTCGGGCCCCGTGCTCCAAGCGTTTGTCACCCGCTGGGGGGAGTGCGCCGCCCCCGATGCCACGCCCTATGAGCAGGCCTGTGGGGTGCATGGGCAGTGCACCTTGTCCCGGCGGTGGCTGGGCCGGTGGCTGCGGGGGCTCGGGCAAGGCACGCTGTGGCTGGGTCCTGAGCTGCATGCTGTGGTGGGTGTTCTCGAGGATGGCGTGGCCGTGGGGGGGGCGGTGCGGCTGGACGTGGACAACACCGCAGCGATGGAAGCTCGCCTCGCGGTGGTGCTGCCATCGGGGCTCGACTGGCAGGCCGGCATGGCGCAGCGCAGCTTGGTGTAGGCTGGTCTGGTGGGGCCACCCGCTGCGCATCCCCAGGCGCAGGCTCGCCCTGAAGGCCCCGGAGGTCATGTGTTTCAGCCCGAGCTGCTCACCGCCGCGGACGACGTCGCCGAGGCGGTGCTCGACACGGCCTACCGCTTGGCCGCAGCGCGCATCGCGGGCGAAGAGGCCGTCTGTGAGGCCATCTTCGCGGTGCCCAGCGGCTGGTCGGCGCCGCCGCTGCGCTTGGAGCCCCAGCGCAAGCTGCTCGGGGGGGACGTGCTGCCCGCGCTGGTGCACCACCTGTCGCTGCCGGCGGCCTGGCGCTGGTGTGGACCGCTGGCGGCCGAGACCTATGAGCAGCGGCGCCAAGAAGCCGCGGAGTTCGTGAGCCTCGCCGAAGACCACTCGCCCGTCCCCGTGCCCCCCGCGCGGTGGCTGCACTGGCGCTTGGGCCCCACCACCGTGCCGGGGCTCATCTTGGGCCTCGGCAGCGACGACCGGGTGGCGTTCTTCGAGTACGAGAGCTTGGTGTCGGGCCACGGCACTTATGACGAGGCGGAGCAGGAGCTGGTGTCGCGGCTGACGGGGTTCACGGGACCCCAGCGCGCGCCTCCGCGGGTGACCGGGGTGACCGCGCCGTGGCTGAGCCGGTGGGCGACGCACGAGGCGGGCTTGCTGGTGGACATTCCCTTGCCGGTGCTGCTCGCATCCACGGTCGCCGAAGCTGGCCAGCGGCCGGCCACGCTGCGGGCGCTGCTGGGCCACAGCGGTCGCCACCCCGACGAAGATCCGGCGGTGTGTGTCGCGGTGCCCCTCGACCGTGCGCGGCAAGAGGTCGACCGGTGGACGCTGTTGCTGCGCCGCGTCGCCCGGGGCACACCCCTCGGTCAAGCCGCGAACCAGCGGCTCGAGACCATCGGGGGCTCGGCGGCCCTCCAGGCGCTCACGGCGTGGAGCGGCGCCTGAGTTGTTGAGAATGGCCTGTGTTGAGTCATTCTCAATGCTTCAAGCAAGCGCTCAGACCGCGTACATCAGCACGAGCGCAACCAGCCACAGCAGGTGGTTGATGCCGCTGAACATGCCGACCTTCTTCATGCTGCCCGCGACGGACGCTGGGTCAAAGTCCGGTGCGGCGGCGGCCTTCACGATGCTGCCGAGCGTGGGCTTGAGGAAGCCGAAGCCGATGATGTTGGCGACCAGCGCGAGGGTCAGCGCGACGTGGAAGCGCACGGGCAAGCCGCCCATGCCGCCGTAGACCGTGAAGATGAGCCCGACGCCGGTGAGCAGCACACCCACCGTGCCGACCACCGCTTGGGTGCCCATGCGGTTGGCGAGATCGGCCCCGGCGACAAACGCCTTGGGGCCTGCGGCGGCGGTCTTCTTGAGGGTGCCCGCGGCCATCAGCGGCCCACCGAACCAGAGGGTGGCAAAGATGATGTGCAGGATGACGAGCACGGCAGGGATGGACACGGTGGCTCCAGGGCAAGGTCCGGCGCCATAGCCCGCCGATCTCCCGGGGGCCGTTTGCACCGGGCGCCAACCTGGGCACTGTGGGGGCATGAGACCGACCGCTGTGCTGCTCGTCGCGGGCTGCGCCACCCCCCTGCCGACCCGCCCGTGGCCTGAGGCCAAGGTGGGCCTGGACACGGGCGTGGACACCGCGGTCCCCGACGAGGCCGAGCCTGTGCTCGAGGGCTGGGACCTGTCCGCCGTGGGGACTCGGGGGCCGTTGGTCGATCCCGACCGGGTCTGCGGTGAGCATGCGCCCGAGATTGTGGATGTGCAGGCCACTTGGGACCTGGTGACCCAGGGGGGCACCGATGGGCTGGGCATGCCCCAGGTCCGCATTTGCACGCTGACGTTGCACCTCGCTGTTGAGGGGCTGGACGTGGACGGGGACCTGCACGCGCCGCAGATCTGGTTGCGGGCAGAGCACGGAGATGACGGTGTGGTCGATGTTCCCGAGGTGTGGACCCGGCTCGAAGTGGCACCGCTGGGCACGACGTGTGGGGTGGCCGACGGCACGGTGGAAGCGAGCTTGGTGGGGGTGGAGGGCACCAGCACGCTGCTGTTTGACTTCGGCGAGGCCTGGGACATCGAGCTGGAGCTGGTGGACGCCGAGGGCCATGTGTCCGAAGCGGTGGGCTTGAGCACGATCACGCCTCGGTAGGCGCCCCTCAACGCCGGGGTTGCCCGCCCTTTCGCCTGGGCGGTGGGCCGCCCCGACCTTGCCCTGCGCCTTGCCCCTTCCACGCCACACACAGCGCTTCCCACGCTTGGCCCGCGATGCCCTCGGCGCTGGGGGACCAAGGTGTGCCCCCCGCCGACGCCACCAGCTCGCTGCTCAGTGGGCCCGCGCAGATGCGGTCCCGGTCCAGGCGGTCCATGCCCAGCCGCATCGTCTCGGAGTAGGCGCGCACACACAGCGGCGCCGGTGCCACCCCGCAGCTCTCCAGCGTGAACGTGCCCTCGGCGCTTCGGTTGGCAATGTGGCGGGCCGTGCTCGTGAACACCACCGTCTCGACATGGCGGCGGTTCAGCGGTGCCCCGGCGGACCGCACCCGGTCGCGAACCTCGGTGAACAGGGCATCTTCTTGGCCCACATTCAAGGGCAGGTCGTCCATGCGCGCGACCTCGGCCGTGAGCACATGCCCCACACAGTGGTCCGTGTATTGGCCGGCCAGCGCACAGGCTGACCACGCCTCAGCTCCCCGCAGCTCGAGGGCATCCACGACCGAGAACCCACACTCGTCCCGCCACAGCCCCTCGTCCACGCGGGCGCACGCGGCCTCGGCCAAGGACCGGTCGCCGGACTGAGCCGCTGCCGTGGCCGCCCCGCCCATGCACTCCCCTCGAAGCCCCGCATTGTCGATGGATGCGCACGCTTCGATGGCCTCAACGGGGCTTGCCGACAGTGCTCGCCGATAGGCCGTCCGGTCCGCCGCGCCGTCATCGCTGACGCACCCACTGAGGCACAGCATGCCCACCACTGTCCACTCGCTGCGCACCATGGGCACCCCGGTTCGGTGTGCACGCTATCCGCCCAGGGATAGCACGGTGTTTCGATGCGCGAGAATTGCCTTAAATAAACCATTCTCGGCCAGTGTGTTCAGCCCTTGGCCCGGCGCATCTTGAAGGCTTGGGTGCCCTGGGCCCACATCGTCCGCGCCAGGGACCGCATGCCGCCCATGTTCGGCTGAGGGTCCTTGCCTTGGGACATGAGCGCCAGCTGGTTCTCGTACCAAGTGACGTCCAGCATCGCGACCTTGTCCATCGCCGAGAGGCCCGTCGTGAGCCGCTGCAGCACCACTTCGACCGGCCGACCCGCAAGCACCTCACCGGGCAGCCCCGGTTGCACTGCCAAGCTGCGCGCGAGGCCCACCATGTCGGCCGCCCCGCTGGCCACGGCGGCTTCCATGCCCCCCGACGTGCGGAACCCGCCGGTCACCGCGACGGGGACCTTGACGTTCTGGCGGACCTTCTCGACAAAGTCAAGGAAGTAGCCCTCCCGGGCTTTGGTGCTCTCTTTGAGCTTGCGGCCGGTCATCGCCGGCGCCTCGTAGGTGCCGCCGGAGACCTCGACCAGATCCATGCCCATGTCGGCCAGAGACGCGATGACCTCGGCGGACTCGTCTTCCGAGAAGCCCCCCTTCTGGAAGTCCGCGGAGTTGATCTTGATGCTGACGGCCATCGACGGCCCAACCCGGCGGCGGATCTCGGCGTAGACCTCTCGTGCGAAGCGGGCGCGGTTGTCGAGAGAGCCGCCCCACTGGTCCGTGCGGCGGTTGTGGTGGGGGCTGAGGAACTGGCTGACCAGGTAGCCGTGGGCCCCGTGGATCTGAACACCGGAGAAGCCGGCCTTCTGGGCGACCGCCGCCGCCGTGCCGAACCGCTGGATCAAGTCTTCAATCTCGGCTTCGGTGAGCGCTCGGGGCACCGCAAACGCGCCCGCCAAGGCCGGTCCAAAGCCCACCGCGGACGGGGAGACCGTCTCGGCGCTGAGAAACTTGGGGCTCTGCTTGCCGGGGTGGTTGAGCTGCATCCAGAGCTGGGTGCCCCCCTCGCTGCCTGCTTGGGCCCAGTCTTGCAGGGCCGCGAGGTCGCGCTCATCCTCAATGACGACGTTGCCGGGCTCGCCGAGGGCGCGGCGGTCAATCATCACATTGCCGGTGATGCTCAGGCCCAGTCCGCCCCGGGCCCAGCGGCGGTACAGCGTCGGCAGCCCGGCGGAAGGCCCGTGGCTGGGTGTGCCCAAGATCTCCGACATGGCGGACTTCAGGATGCGGTTGGGCACCACCTGCCCACAGGGAAGGCTGAGGGGCTGGGCGAGAACGCTGGACACGGGAACTCCAAGGCGGGGTGCGCCGCCCTAAGCACGGTCCCTGGCGACGGCGAGCCTTGTGCGTGGCTCGTCACGCCGGGGCAGACCACGCGGCGTAGTCGGCCAGCCGCGCGCGCAGCCCGTCCTCGTCCACCCCGACCTCGTCGAGGGACCGGTCAAACAAGTAGTGAGAACGTCGTCTGGGAGGGTGTTCTCGTGGAAGGTTGGCCGGTACTTGCGGCTGGTCCAGGCATGCCGCATAGATGCCAGCCAGGGTGCCCTCCAAGTCTGCCACATAGTCGCTGAACCGCACCACATGGCGCCGTGGACCGTCCTCCTCGGTGAACCAGGCGTGCTCGGCATCACAGTAGACGCACTCGGTGTGCACGATGCCTTCGCTCATCCAGATCCAGGGCGGGTGGCCCATCACCCCATCGAAGGGGTTGGCCCGCAGGAAGTTGACGGCGCTGCGAATGCGGGCGACGGGCTCGCGGATCACCGTGAGGAAGCGGGCGTCGGGGTAGCGCTCGGCCAGCGCCGGGGCCGCGGCCAGGAAGTGGCCCTTGATGAACAACCGGGGCCATGTGCCATCGGGCTTGGGTCCCCGCCAGAGCAGCGCCTTGCGGGTGGTGCGGTCCAACAACACAACGAAGGTCTCGGTCCACAGCACTTGGTTGTGGGGAGTGGTGGTGCCGAAGCCAAACTCCTCGGCGAACACCTCGGGGCCCAACAACGGCGCCAGCAGGGTGAGGTGGGAGCTGTAGATGCCGGCTTCAAAGGTGTCGGTCTGGACCAGGGTGCCCTCATGTCGCTCCAGAAACTCGGGGGGCAGGACCTTGTGGAGCATGTGCTCCAGTCTGGCGGGTGTGAAGAACCGGCCGAGGGTCGGCACCGCAATGCGCCACATCCACAGGAAGGGGAAGAACATCTGCAACAGGACGGGCGCCTCAAGGTCCGGGTCCTCGGCGAGATAGTGCGCGAGCTGGGTGCTTCCGCTCCTGGCGGCGCTGATCTCGATGAGCGGCGCCTTCACCGGCACACGGTCCAGCAGCCAGCCATAGAGCAGCTCATCGAGGTGCCATGCGAGGCCCCAGATGGGCACCACCACGATCTTCTGGACGACCGAGAGGGTGAGCCAGGCCCGGCCGAGCCAGGGCAGCCCCGGCGGGGGTGGGGTGACCGTCCAGATGAGGTGCAGGTAGCGCCGGACTTGGACGAGGCGAACGACCACCGGCGGCACCCCCCAGATGGCGCATCCCAGGGCGTACAACGGCCACATCGGAAGGCTGACAATGCCCAGCAGCACGACCCACAGCAAGCGGGGCAGCAGCAGTCCGCCGACCCGCAGTGGCTGGACCCAAGGGGTGTGGGGCTCGGAGGGCTGGGGAGGTGCGGGCAGCCGGCCGGACATGATCGGGCGTGGGGACACGGGGCCATCCAGGTCGGGTGCGGAGCCTACACGAGGGCGCGTGCGCGGCGGTCCCGGCCGAGGGCGCCGGTGCGTGGCCCAAGGATCTGCAAAGTCCACCCCAGCCGGTGCGACCGCCCGCTAGGTTGGCGCTGCTGGAGGCCCCATGTCGCTGTTGAGTCGCTCCCCGCTGTTGTTCTTGAGCTTCGTCGCTGCTTGTGGGGCCAGCCCCGGGGACGCCGGCAAGTCCAACACCGGCGAAGACACCGCAAACACCGACACCCTCGGCCGGCCCCCGGCGTGGTGTGAAGGGACGACCGCCCACCGCTGGGACCCCCACGCCACCGAAGACGCCGACCTGTTTCCCGATGGGTTGTTGGAAGTGGCCGATCCCGCCAGCCCCACGGGCCGCAGCTTGGTCATGACCGAAGACACCGTGCCGTGGCTCGCGGCATCCCCGGCGCTGCTCAAAGAAGGCTTCGAGGGCCTCAACGGCATGTCGGGCTTCGGCACCCTCGGGGGCATCCTGCTGCGCTTCACCGCGCCTGTGTCCGACGTGCCGGGATCGGCCGACGAGAGCACCGGTGGCGCCGGGTGGCAGCTGGTGGAGCTCACGGACGCGGGGCCCCGGCGGGTGCCCTTCGAAGCGGACGTGCAAGAGGGCGGTCTGACCGTGATCCTGTGGCCCTTGGTGCCCCTGAAGATTGGCGCCACCCACGCTTTCGTGATGACGACCGATGCGAGTGCCGACGACGGGGGCTGCATCGCACCGGTCGAGACCACCCGCGCGTTGCTGTTCGGCGACCCCCCAGCCGGGGTGCCCGAGGACGCGCCCGACCGCTACCGGGCCGCGGTGGACCAGCTGGGCCTCACCCCTGACGACATCTCCGTGATCACGGTGTTCACGGCCCATGACGAGACCCACACCTTCCGAGATCTGGCGGCCGTCGCGGCCGAAGAAGAGGTGCACTGGGTGGGCCCGCCGACCTGCACCAATGTCGGTGACCTGACCGAGTGTGACGCCACCATCACCGTTCTCGACCGCCGCAACGCCAAGGGGCTCATCGACCCCACCGTCGACCCGGTGGAAGCCGAGATCCCGGTCCGCATCTGGACCCCCAAGGACCGGGAGGGGCCGTGGCCGGTGGTCATCTATGGCCATGGGCTCGGCAGCCGGCGCAGCGAAGCCCGGTACGTGGCCCAGGCCATGCAGGGTGATGGATACGCGGTGGTGGCGATGGAAGCGGTGCTCCACGGCGACCACCCCTCCGCGACGGGCGGGGGCACAACGGACGCAGCGATGCGCTTTCTCGGCGTGGACCTCACGGCGGTGAAGCTCCAGCCCGCGGTGCTTCGGGGCAACTTCGACCAGACCAACCTGGACCGGGTGCGTCTCATCCACTTGATCCAGACCGACGGGGACTTCGACGGCGACGGCACGGACGATCTGGACGGATCCCAGATGGGGTACTTGGGCATCAGCCTCGGTGCGATCTTGGCGCCCCAGCTGCTCGCGGTCACGCCGAGCTTGGAGGGGGCCGTGCTCAGTGTGGGCGGTGGGCGGCTGCTGAGCATCGTCACCGACACCGAGAGCCTGACCGACTTTGAGGACATCCTCGGGGCGTTGGTGGGCTCGACCGAGCGCTTCGACCGGCTGGTCCCCATCGCCCAGCATGTTGTGGATCCCTCCGACTCGGCGCTGTGGGGCGCCCATGTGCTGCGGGATCGCTTCGACGACGCCGAGCCGCCGAGCTTGCTGTTTCAGATCGGCATCGCAGACGAGGTGGTGCCCAAGTCCGCCGGACACGCCCTGGCCCGGGCGCTGGGCTTGCCCCACATGCAGCCGGTGGTCGAGACGGTCGAGACGCTGACGGTGGTGGACGAGGACCCCCTCGCCGGCAACATGGCGGGGGGCCGCACGGCGGCGTTCTTCCAGTTTGACCGGGTGACCGATGGCTCCCGCACGGTGCCGGCCCGCCACGTCCAGACCCCGACCAGCCCGGAGGGTCAGCTCCAGATGATGACCTTCCTCGAGACCTGGATGGATGGCGAGCCCCCCGAAGCCATCGATCCCTACACCGTTCTCGACACGCCGGAGCTGTAGGGACTGGGTCGGGGCCATCGACCGCGGCCGGGTGGGTGTGCTAGGATTGTGGACCGGAACCCCCGCGCTGGTGCGGCCGGGCACTCTGGGGCCCAAGTGGTCCGGGCATTGTTCGCCCGGGCCTCCCCCGGTGGCCAGGCTGACCCACGGAGACCTGCCATGTCGTCGTTGAGCCGTGTCCGCACCATCGTTGAGATCGAGACCCTGCACGGGCTGCTGCCGGAGCTCGACTACTACCGGGTGCTTCTGCTGGACCAGGACTGCAGCCAAGATGCCGTGGGTGAGGCCTTTCGCGGCGAGTCTCGGCGGCTGCATCCCGACCGCATGGCCGCGATGCGAGACGACGACACGGCCGACCGGGCCAATGACATCTTCCGCTTGGTCAACGAGGCCTACCGGGTGCTCAAGGACCCCGAGCAGCGGGTGCGCTACGACAAGCTGCTGACCGACGGTGTGTTGCGGATGACCGACGACGCCAAGGCGGGCGCCCAGGCCGACAAGCGGGCCGGCGACCCCGACCAAGCGGCCACAAACCCGGTCGCCGAGAAGTACTGGAAGATGGCGCTGCAAGACTTCAAGAACAAGTCCTACAAGGCCAGTGTGCTCAACATCCAGTTTGCCATCGGCTACGAGCCCGACAACGAGGTCTTCAAGGAGTGGCTGACCAAAGCCAAAGAAGCCCTGGCGGAGTCGGGCCAAGACAAGGTGAAGAACCCCTACAAGCTGCGGATCATGTAGCGTCGGGCTGGGGCGGGAAGACGGCCTCGATCTCGGCGGCGTTGAGGATGACAAAGTCCGCCAGCGCGTCAATGTCGTCCAGTGCGAACCAGGGGCACGCGGGGTCCGCCGGGGGCGTGTCGGACGCCAGCCCCACGACGGTGGGGTCATCGGGCAGCGCCGTCTGTTGCCGGGCCAGGGCGCGCCGCACTTCGAGCTTGGGGTGGGGACCGGTCTTGTAGCCCTCGACCAGCACGATGTCGCAGGGGCCCATCCGGCCAATCATGGTGGCCAGCGACGGCGGTGCGTCCCCCCGCAGCTCCCCCATCAGCGCCCAGCGGACGGGCGACACAATCGCGACTTCTGCGGCACCGGCTTGGCGGTGACGGTGGCTGTCTTTGCCCTCGTGGTCGATGTCAAAGCGCACGTGGGCATGCTTGATGGTGGAGATCCGCAGGCCTCGGGCGCTCAAGGCGGACACCAGCTTCACCACCATCGTGGTCTTTCCGGAGTCCTTCCACCCCACCACCCCAAAGACTCGTGGCACGGCGGCCTCCTCGTGGTCGGGCCTTATCCTGAAGCGTCCACCACCGTTGCGTCGGCGGGGGCAGGGTCCGCGGCTGCGGCGTCGACAGCGGTCGCGAGGGCATCGTCGACAAAGCCTTCCAGCAAGTGAATCTGGTCGGCTCCGAGGCGCTGGCCAAGCTGGGATCCCAGGTAGAGTCCGAGGCCGCCCACCGTCGACACGGGCAGTGCCCACAGCCCCCACGCCGACTCGCCGAGGGCGAGCTGGGACAAGCCCAGAGTGACGCCGATGAGCCCCAGAAAGGTCAGCACCGCGTAGCCGAACATGAACATCGTCCACACGTGGGGGTGGGGACCAAACCGCCCCCGCAGTTCGGTGGATGTGTCGGGCCGGTCTTCGAGCTCGATGCTCAGCCAGGGTGACCAGAAGTGGCGCTGGTCCTCGCTGATCAGCAGCTCAATGTGCCGCCGGGCGAGGGTGCCGTGGCAGGGGCACGCGGCGGCCTCGAGGTGGGCGCTCACCCGCCGCAGGGCCTCGTCGGCGCCGAAGGGCAACAAGCGCTGAATCGGCGGCCGCATCGGGGCGAACAGGTTGGACATGCTGGGCTCCAGGCACGGGCGAGCTGGCAGGGTCCCGGTCGTCGCGACGGGTGCGATGCGGGGGGATCCCCCGTCGAGTCTACTGGCGGGGGACGGTCAACGTGGTCACGATGGGGGCCCACGCCGTGGTGGCCGCACGCTGGGCGGCGGTCGGGGGCAGGGCCGCCGGGTCCACGTCGAAGCCAGGCGCCGCGTCCATGGGGAGCTGGAGCAAGCTGAAGCCCCGGATGTGGCCGCCGGCATTGGCCTCAATGTGGACGAGACCAGGGGTGCGACCTGACGTGTAGGTGACCTGAGCCACGCCATTGTCATCGGTTGTGGCCGAGGTCGGCAGCTGGCCATCTCCGGTGCGCAGAGCGAGCGAGATGGGGGTGCCGGCGACGGGGTAGCCGAACTCATCGAGGGTCAGCACCGTCAGGCGGCTGCCCGAGAGGCCGTCGGGGGGCAGGCGGGTGCGGGTGGGGAGCATCACAATCTCCCGCACTGGGTTGCCGGCCGCGGGGGCCTTCACGGTGGCGACCACATCGACCGGGCCCCGGCCGCTGCGGCGCAGGTTGGCCGTGTAGGAGCCGTCGCCGTTGTCGACGATGGCACCGTCGAGCTTGGCGCCCGCGAGGGTGAGTCCGATGGACCGACCCGCGAGGCCTTCTCCGGTGGTGCCCTTGACCTGAAGCGTGAGGGCCAGGGCGGTGTCGGTCTTGGCGAGCGAGGCCGGCTCGCTGGTGACGGCGAGGCTGGTGGGGCGGGTGGGCACGAGGGTGAGGGGCAGGCTGGAGCGCTGCGCTTCGACGGCGACCGGCTCGCCGCCTTCTTCGGGCACGGCGTACAGAACGCCGGACAGGGTGGCCGCCGCGCCCGTGGGCTCAGCCGAGGGGGTGTAG
>ERZ887851.2193-NODE-2193-length-15550-cov-10.093966_pt1 | contig 15550 bp, 10 predicted proteins | sample MGYA00521100_ERZ887851 | MGnify/ENA primary metagenome ERZ887851 (study PRJEB32303, sample SAMEA104408602) | aquatic metagenome | biome: Brackish water; feature: Pelagic; material: water | place: Baltic Sea | collected 2014-06-06T16:11:00 | depth 11,444 m ...
GCGCGGTGGCGGCATCCCCGCTTGTGCGGGGTGTGTCGCGCGCTCGGGCGCACCAATGGCGCGTGGCCGTGGATGTCGATGCGTCTCGTTATGCCGGGATTGTCCGTGGAGACGACGTCTCAGGTTGCTTGCGCCCCCTTGTGACACCGGATTCAGTGCGCCGACCGAGGCGTCAAGGGGCGTTCCAGCTGCGCCGCCGGACCTCGGTTGCGGTGTGCATCTCGGCAACGGCGATGCATCAACAGTTGTTTGATTTACCGGCTTGGCTAACCCCATTACAAGCATGGGCAGAGGTACAGTTGGTAGCGGCGCGCAGCTGCACGCCGGCTCAGGACTGGTGGTTTGATGCGCATCCCATACGGTCGCGCGGCGAGGCGGTGGAGTGGGCGCTTTACAGCATGCCGGTTATCGCCATCGCGCAACGGTGGGATGCACTCCAAGAACTGCGGCCCGTCCGCCCGGTGGCCGAGCCGCCGCGCACTTGGGGTAGCCGGTTTAAGCCGTTAAACCCCATTGGCCTTGCGGGTTGGTCATTGGCCGCTGTGGTCCCCTTGACAGGGCGAGGCCCTGACGACCGTGACGACCTTGAGCGGCCGACCTTGCACGCCTTGATGGCGGTTGCGCGCTGGGGTGAGAGCCAACGTCGAGGAGGCCCTTGGTGGCTACGAACCTAGTGCCTGACGGCTTCATTGCGGTCAACCTCCTGCCTTACCGGACGGTTGCCTTGCGTCGGTATCGCCGAGAATTCTGGCTGCTGCTCGGCGCCATGGTGCTTCTTGTGCTCTTGGTTGTCGTGCTGGCCGTGTCGGATTGGCAGCGTACGCGTGAGCACTACGAGCTGTATCGTGCGCAGTTGGCGCGAGTAGATGAAGCGCTCGCCCAAGCCCAGGCGGAGCAGATAGCGGTCACGCGTGTGCTGAAAAGCGTTACCAGCGTGCGTGCACAAGATCTTCTGGCGCAGTCGCGCACCGAGTGGCAGCTAGCCGTCGTCGCCCACACATTGCATAGCGTCCCAAAGGGCATTCGTGTGTTGGGCTTCCAGGCCGATGGTGGTCACGTTGTGATCAATGGCTCAGCACAGCGTTTGTCAGATCTGCTCGTATTTCACGCCATATTGGTAACGTATTGGCGCCCGCGTGCCAGCGTGCGTATAGCGCCAGCGGGCCCCATTCGCAGAGCGGGTCTGGGACGGTGTTGCGACTTCGTTATGCACGTGCGTCTAACGCCCCCATCGGCGGTTACACCATGACGCACAGTCCGCCGAACTTACCGTTTTTATTGCGACCACGGTGGCAGCGTCTTTGTTTTGCGGCGTGTGGTGTGTTGGCTGTGGCGGTCCTGGCGTGTGCAGTGGTGTACGCCAATGGCTGGTCTGAACACGTGGCGCGTGAAGTCGCATTGTCTAAGCGCTCGAAAACGCTGGCGGACCGCGTCCAGAAGACGGCGCACTTGCGGGGTTTGGGCGGTGCCGCAGGTACAGCGCGACTTGGGAGGCCCGTTGGGGCGACACAACCTGAGGACCTGCTGCCGTTGCTGCTGCGACAGCTTGCCCATGCACGCCTGCAAGCTCCGACTTGGAAGTCGGCATCAATCGGCGCACGTGATGCGTCCAAGGTGTCTGTTGTCACGCTGGGCGGGCAGGGTGACGTACGCCAGGTATCGGACCTGCTGGCAGTTTTAGCGCAGCGCTTTTGGGTGCATCAATTTAAGATGACGCGGCGATCCGTCGAGACCGCGCGCAAGGGTGGTTTCGTACCGGCGGGTCGGTTGAGTGCGTGGAAGCTGCGTGTGGACGTTGCCCGCTCGCGGGGCGGGCCCCAAGCCGAGTCGTCGCAGCGCTGGCAGGTAACCAGTGTCGGCGCTAAGGCACTGGGCGCCGTTCCTAGTCCCTTGCTGGCGGCAGCGGTACCTGCGGTGGCAAAGGCGGAAAAGTTGGCAAAGGTGGCCGACCCAGTGGGTCCTGCAAACGCGGCGGTTCAGACGAGACTGCCCGTGCCGTTGAATCAGTTATTTTGGGCGGGTTCTGTTGAATCGCGTGAGCGGTCGGTGGCCATTGTGCGCGCCGCGGGGCGTCTTTATCGCGTCGCAGTTGGCGATCGTATTGGACTAATCGGTGCGCTTGTGGTGGCCATTAAGCCAACCGCCGTGATGGGTTTGCATGGCCCATTACTCATACGCATGCCGAACGCACAGCCTGGGAGAGAAGGTAGGCCAACCGGCCATACGAGCCAAAGCCACAAACGGGGGGCGCCGTGAGCCAGCAGACAGGCTCAGGAATGGGTGGTGTGGCGGTAGGCGTCTTGTGCGCCGTGATGGCATTGTTAGCGTCGGGGTGTACGGCTTTGCCTGAGGCTGCCCCCGTGACCACCGCCATCGTAGACCCCACGTTGCTGGTTGTGGCCGAGGAGGCGCGCGCGGCAGGCGCGTTGTCTGCCGGACTACTCGCTTCGCCGGTGGTTGTACGGGTCTCACCGCCGCCGGCGTCGGAAAAGGAGCCGCCGTTAGTGCCCTTAAAACAAGCAGAAAGTGCAGCAGCGGGTGCGGGTGCAGGCGGGGGTGTGGATGTAGGTGACGTGTGGGTTGGGTATGGTGGGCGTGTGCCTGCTTGGTCTGACCGCGTGTATCCGCTACCCAACGCACGCGCATCGCCTCTTCTACGGCTCACTTTTGACCAAGTCGACGCGCAGGTCGCGCTTCAGGCAATTGCCATGGTGGCTGAGCGCAACATCGTCATCGCCCACGGGGTCACAGGCAAGGTGTCGCTGAGCCTCCATGATGTGCCTTGGTATGTTGCCATGACCGGTGTCTTGCGTGTCAGTGGGTTACTGGTTCAGCAACAAGCCGGTATTTTGTGGGTGGCTGCCTTGGATGAGGTGGCTAGCCTTGAGCTAGAGGCAAAGCGACGCCGAGATAACGTGCGCTTGGCTGCACCGCTGGAGACGCGCATCTTTGCGTTGAATTACGCGCGCGCCAAGGATGTAGCGGCCTACCTGCAAGGAGAAGGGAACAAGCGAACGGCAAAGGAGCCGCTCGTGCAGGACGTTGCCGCGCAGTCGGAGGCAAGTGGGTCCGTGCGGGTGACACCACGCCTCGCCGGTGGCACCAATCAGGCTGGGCTTGGGCTGAGCGGTCAGGGTGGGTTGGGTGGTTTGTTATCCAGCAGGGGTGTCGTTATTGCAGAGACCCGAACCAACCAGTTGTTCGTCAGTGACAAGGTGCCGCGCATGGCGAGGATTGCGGCATTTATTCGGCTCTTAGATAAGCCCGTTCGGCAGGTCTTAATTCAGGCGCGGATCGTGGAGGCAGATGATGGATTTAGCCAGTCGCTGGGGGTGCGGTTAAGCCGGCACGCCGAACCCATTGTCCAACTCCCAGCCGTTGGCCTAGGTGGTCGCGAACCTGCTGTGCTTGCGTTGTCACTTTTTCGTCCGGGAACAGACCATTTGATTGCCTTGGAACTCACGGCATTAGAGGCGACAGGCAAGGGAAAAATTGTTTCGCGTCCCACCATCGTCACCGCCAACCTCGTGAAGGCGCTGATTGAACAAGGTACGGAATACCCTTACCAATCCATCAACGCCAACGGGAGCGCCTCTGTCCAATTTAGAAAGGCGACGTTGCGGCTAGAGGTTACGCCGCATGTGACGCCCAACGGACACGTGATGTTGGACGTCGACATTCACAAAGACAGTCGTGGAGAAACGACAGCGCAGGGTGTCGCCATAAACACCAAACATGTGCAAACACAGGTTTTGGTGGAAAACACAGGGACGGTGGTGATCGGCGGTATATTTGAGCGTTACGATAGGAACGAAGAAACAAAAGTGCCTTTTCTCGGCGATTTGCCGGGTATAGGCTATTTGTTTAAGACGCAAAGCGAGCGCGCGGATCGCTCAGAGATGCTGATTTTTCTCACGCCTTATATTTTGAAGCAGGATGGCGCGTCATAAGCGCCGACCTGTACTTAGCCGACCGAACTACACCATGTCTGTCATCGCAATTGTTGGAATGCCGGGGTCTGGCAAGACGACGGTGGGGCGTCACCTGGCGCGACGCCTAGGGCGGCAGTTTGTCGACAGCGATCACGAGTTGGAGCGCGAACTGGGCTGCACAGTAAAGCAGTACTTCGAGGTGCATGGCGAGGCAAGTTTTAGAGATGCCGAGTCCGCCGTACTGGCGCGCTTATGCGAGGATGCTGGCAAAGAGGCCAATGTCTCCGGCATCGTTTTGGCAACAGGCGGTGGTGCGGTTCTTAGGCCTGAAAATCGAGCTTGTTTGCGTGCGCAGGCGTGGGTGGTTTACCTCCGGTCGTCACCCGTCGAATTGGCCAAACGCCTGCGTTACGATAAAACACGTCCCTTGCTACAAGGGGGGCATGCGGGTGAGCGCTTGCAAAACTTGTTTGAACAGCGCGACCACTTGTATCAAGAAGCGGCCCATTTTTCGGTCGATACCGGGCGCCCAAGCGTCCATATGCTGGTTAACACCATTGCCATGCAGCACGAGATGCGCGACCTGGCGACGGTGACACCCGCAACCCAACGTTCCCAAAGCCCACTATGACAGCGCCTGTACTACCCCCCCTTGACGTGTCCACTGCCGCAGATGCGGGTGAGTTAACGCGGGTTCCAATTGCCATGGGGGAGCGCAGTTACGACATCTACATTGGTGCGGATACATGGCGCAATGAAAGCGTTTGGCACGGCTTGCCTCAGGCGCAAACCGCGCTCATCGTCACCAACACCGTGGTGGGGCCCCTCTACACGGCGCAATTGAAAGCGGCGATTGACGGCGTGTATGCACGGATCGTAGTGTTGGAGTTGCCTGATGGCGAGGCCACCAAGGACTGGGTGCATTTGCAGCGCATTTTTGATGTGTTGCTCGACGAGCATGCAGACCGTAAGACCGTGTTGTTTGCACTCGGTGGCGGCGTGATTGGCGACATGACCGGCTTTGCCGCGGCGTGCTATATGCGTGGCGTCCCTTTCGTACAGGTGCCCACGACCTTGCTGTCGCAGGTGGACTCATCCGTGGGAGGCAAGACCGCTGTTAACCACCCACGCGGTAAAAACATGATCGGTGCGTTCTACCAACCGGAGCGCGTCATTTGTGACTTGCGGGCCTTGCAGACCCTGCCGGCGCGTGAAATGAGTGCGGGTTTGGCCGAGGTCATTAAATATGGGCCCATCGCCGATCCGGCGTTCTTAGATTGGTTAGAAGCCAATATGGCGGGCCTGCGAAGCGGGGATACCCATTTACTGGGCCAAGCGGTTAAGCGCAGTTGCGAGATCAAGGCCTGGGTGGTTTCTCAAGATGAGCGCGAGTCGGGCGTGCGGGCCATTCTGAATTTTGGGCATACCTTTGGACACGCGATAGAAGCGGGCCTCGGCTTTGGGACGTGGTTGCACGGTGAAGCGGTCGGTTGCGGTATGGTGATGGCCGCCCACTTGTCGCAGCGGTTGGGCTTGATTGACATGGATGCGGTGGTGCGTTTGACCCGCATCATTGATAGTGCCGGCTTGCCCATAAAAGGGCCAAAATTGACGGATGCTTCCGGGCAGTCGTCCGAAGATATTTACCTAGAGCACATGCGCGTGGACAAGAAGGCGCAGGGCGGCCACATACGCTTCGTTTTAATCTGTGACAGCGGTCTGGCGCAGGTGGGTGCCGCGGATGATGACGTGGTGCGCGCCGTCATCGAGGCCTGTTGTGTTGCGTGATGTGGTTCAACACCCCTTGGGCGCGCTGGCGTCCTACGCAAGCGACCCGTCAACGAGCCAAGGCCGCCTCCATCCGCAAGCGGCCGCGCTGACACGTAATGAGTTCCAGCGAGATCGGGACCGCGTCATACACTCCACGGCATTTCGCCGTTTGGTATATAAAACACAGGTTTTCCTGAACCATGAGGGCGACTTGTTTCGCACGCGACTGACGCACTCTCTGGAGGTGGCGCAGATAGGGCGAAGCATTGCCCGTAATTTAGGGCTGCATGAGGATTTAGTAGAGGCGGTGGCGCTTGCGCATGACCTTGGGCACACGCCATTTGGCCACGCTGGCCAGGACGCGTTGAATGAAGCTATGCGTCAACATGTAAGCGATCATGCGGATACGCTGGTGGATGGATTGGGGTTTGAGCACAACCTGCAGAGCCTGCGGGTGGTTGATACCTTGGAGCGGTCTTACCCTGAGTTTGATGGCTTGAATTTAAGCTTTGAGACACGCGAAGGGGTGCTGAAGCACTGCGCATTAAGCCATGCGAGGCGGCTAGAGGCACAGCGACCTAACGATGTGGGCGCACGCTTCATCAACAAAACATCCCCATCGCTAGAGGCGCAGTTGTGTAACTTGGCCGACGAAATCGCCTACAACGCTCACGACGTTGACGATGGCGTGCGCTCGGGCCTCATTGACTTTGAGCAACTGCAGTCGGTTCCTTTGGTGCTGACGTATGCCAACGAGGCCAAGCGTGCATTCCCTCATTTGCTTGGAAGACGCTTGTTGGCCGAGACGATTCGCCGCATATTGACGGCTCAGGTATTTGATGTCACAGCGCAGACCCGCCAAAATATCCAAGATGCCGGCGTCGCGACAGTCGACGACGTGCGTGCTTTACCCGGTGATTTGGTTGGCTTTTCACCGGCCATGCGCCGTGAATCCATCGTGCTAAAACAATTCTTATTTGCTAATTTGTACCGCCACCCGCAGGTGGCGGAGATGACAGCAACAGCCAAGGGCGTGGTCACGGACTTGTTTGCTGCCTACCTCGCCGCCCCCGACATGATGGACACCTCAGCGCCCAAGGCGAGTACGGTGCAGCGATCGGTCTCGGACTACATAGCGGGTATGACGGATCGGTTCGCCATGCGCGAGCACGCACGCATCACGGGGGAGGATGTGTTTGGTGCGGGCGCGACGTTGAGGCCGCATGGCTAGGTTGGCCCGTTTGACGGCGCCGGGTTTTGTGCACCACATCGTGGTTCGAGGCAACAACGGCGCAGCGGTATTCCGGGATGTATCAGACCGTGCGCACTGGGTTGACTGCTTAAGGCGTTTTAGCGCGTCCAATCAGGTGACTGTCCATGCCTATGTGTTGCTGAAAGATGAGGTTCAGCTACTGGTTACGCCTGAAAGCACGGGAAGTGTGTCGCGGATGATGCAAGCGATCGGCCGGCAATACGTCACGACGTTCAATCGCAAATATCGCCAAACAGGTACCTTATGGGAGGGCCGCTACCGCTGTAGCCTGATTCAGGTCGATGCGTATTTGCTGCCCTGCATGGTCTACATGGACCTTGCCCCCGTGCGTGCGGGGGAGGTGGCTGAGGCGAGCGCCCATTCGTGGGGAAGCTATGCCCATTACGTGGGCGTAACGCAAGAGCCTTGGTTGGTCGCATCGCCGCGGGTTTGGACGTTAGGCAATACGCCGTTTGCCCGCGAGGCGGCTTACCGGGATCGCGTCGTGGCCGGCTTAAGTGCTGCGCTGGTGCAGACGATTCGCGACCACACGCACAACGGCTGGGCCTTGGGCGATGAGGCGTTTCTAACAGCGTTGCAAGGCATCGTTTCTCGCCGCGTTAGCAAGGGGAAAGCGGGCCGTCCCAACAAGTCAAACCCTTTATCTGACCCCAATTAATTCAATTTGGTCGTTGCAGTCTTTTAAATAAGGTACTGACCCTAATTTATCTTCTTGCCAGCTTAAGGGTTTTACCTTATTCTCCTTGCCTTCATGGATGCAACAGGAGCGCAGGGTGAATAACGAGCAACAACGATTAGCCGCAACCGCCGGTGGACTTTACGACCCTAGCCAAGAGCACGACGCCTGTGGCGTCGGCTTTGTCGCGCACATCAAAGGGCACCGTACCCACGCGATTGTGTCGCAAGCCCTTCAAATCCTAGAAAACCTGGACCATAGAGGTGCCGTGGGTGCCGATGCCCTGATGGGCGATGGTGCGGGCTTGCTCATTCAACTACCGGATCAGTTGTACCGGGAAGAAATGGCGAAGCAAGGGGTGACGCTACCGCCCATGGGTGAGTACGGCGTTGGCTTGGTATTTTTGCCAAAAGAGCGCGCCTCACGCATGGCGTGTGAGCAAGAAATGGCGCGTGCCATCAAGGCAGAAGGCCAGGTGCTCTTGGGTTGGCGTGACGTGCCGGTTAATCAAGCGATGCCGATGTCACCCACGGTCCGTGAGAAAGAACCCGTCATGCGTCAAGTCTTCATCGGACGTGGCGACGATGTGATTGTGCAGGACGCCTTAGAGCGCAAACTGTACGTGATTCGTAAGACGGCAAGCGCCAACATCCAGGCGTTGAAGTTGACGCACAGCGGCGAGTATTACGTGCCGAGCATGTCGACGCGCACGATTGTCTATAAAGGGTTGCTGTTGGCCAACCAAGTGGGTGAGTACTTCCTTGACTTGCAGGATGCCCGATGCGTCTCCGCTCTGGGGTTGGTGCACCAGCGCTTCTCGACCAATACCTTCCCAGAGTGGCCACTGGCACACCCCTACCGGTATGTCGCCCACAACGGCGAGATCAACACGGTGAAAGGTAATTACAACTGGATGCGTGCCCGCGAGGGCGTCATGAGCTCACCCGTCTTGGGCGATGACTTGAAGAAGTTGTACCCCATCAGCTTTGCAGGTCAGTCCGACACGGCTACGTTTGACAACTGCTTAGAGTTGTTGACGATGGCCGGTTATCCCATTGCGCAAGCCGTGATGATGATGATCCCTGAGCCATGGGAAAACCACGAGCAGATGGACCCGCGCCGTCGCGCGTTTTACGAGTACCACGCTGCCATGATGGAGCCGTGGGATGGCCCAGCGTCCATTGTGTTTACGGATGGCCGCCAAATCGGCGCCACGCTTGATCGCAATGGCTTGCGCCCTTCGCGCTACTGCATCACCGACGATGACATGGTGATCATGGGTTCTGAGCAGGGCGTTCTACCCGTACCTGAGTCAAAGATTGTTAGCAAATGGCGTTTGCAGCCTGGAAAAATGTTTTTGATCGACCTAGAGCAGGGTCGCATGATCAACGACGAAGAGTTAAAAGCGGGCTTGGCGAATGCGAAACCGTATACCCAGTGGATTGAGAACCTGCGTTACAAGTTGGATCGTATCGACGCCGTTTCCGAGGCGCCAGCACCGTTTGACGGTTTGTTGGACATGCAGCAAGCATTTGGCTACTCGCAGGAGGACATCAAGTTCTTGATGAGCCCCATGGCTGCCAATGGCGAAGAAGCGCTAGGCTCTATGGGTAACGATAGCCCACTGGCGGTTTTGTCAGACCGTAGCAAGCCCCTTTACAACTACTTTAAGCAACTGTTTGCCCAAGTAACCAATCCACCGATTGACCCGATTCGCGAAGCGATTGTGATGTCGCTGGTGTCATTTATTGGTCCCAAGCCCAACCTCTTGGACATCAACCAAGTCAACCCGCCCATGCGCTTAGAGGTGGCCCAGCCGGTGCTCACCTTCGATGACATGGCGAAGTTGCGCAACATCCACCAGTACACACACGGTAAGTTCCGTAGCACCACGTTGGATATTACCTATCCCTTTAGTTGGGGACGTGAGGGTGTTGAAGCAAAGTTGGCGTCACTGTGTGCCGAAGCGGTCGACGCCATTCGTTCGGGATCAAACATTTTGATCGTGAGCGACAAGGGCGTCAGTGAGACGCAAGTCGCCATTCCGGCGCTACTCGCCATGTCCGCGGTGCACCAGCACCTGGTGCGCGAGGGCTTGCGCACCTCGACGGGTTTGGTTGTGGAGACGGCATCAGCCCGCGAAGTACATCATTTTGCGGTGCTGGCTGGCTACGGTGCCGAGGCGGTTCACCCCTACTTGGCCATGGAGACGCTCAACAGCTTGCATGCGCAGTTGCCCGGTGATTTGTCGGCGGAAAAAGCCATCGCAAACTACGTGAAGGCCATAGGCAAAGGTTTGTCGAAAATCATGTCCAAGATGGGCGTGTCGACCTACATGAGCTACTGCGGCGCGCAGTTGTTCGAAGCGATTGGTTTGAACTCCGACCTCATTAACAAGTACTTCACCGGCACACCAAGCCGGGTTCAGGGCATCGGTATTTTCGAGGTCGCCGAAGAAGCCCTGCGCATGCACGAGCTCGCCTTTGGCGGCTCCCCCGTGTTGGCCAACATGCTGGACGCCGGTGGAGAGTACGCTTGGCGCTCGCGCGGTGAAGAGCATATGTGGACGCCGGATGCCATTGCAAAATTGCAGCACAGCACGCGTTCCAAAAACTGGAATAGTTACAAAGAGTACGCCCAAATCATCAACGACCAAACGCGTCGCCATATGACGTTGCGCGGCTTGTTTGAATTTAAGCTCGATCCATCCAAGGCCATACCAATTGATGACGTCGAGCCCGCCACCGAAATCGTGAAGCGGTTTGCGACTGGTGCGATGTCGTTGGGTTCCATCTCGACGGAAGCCCATGCCACGTTGGCAGTCGCCATGAACCGCATCGGCGGTAAGAGCAACACGGGCGAGGGCGGCGAGGACAAGGCGCGCTACCGTAATGAACTGAAGGGCATCCCCATTACCGACGGTGAGTCATTGAAGTCCGTGATTGGCGAGAGCCGCGTCGAGGTAGATATCCCGCTGAAGGCGGGGGACTCATTGCGTTCTCGCATCAAGCAGGTGGCTTCGGGGCGCTTTGGTGTGACCACCGAGTATCTGACCAGTGCCGACCAGATTCAGATCAAGATGGCGCAGGGTGCCAAGCCCGGCGAAGGCGGTCAGTTGCCCGGCGGCAAGGTCAGCGAGTACATCGGTGCCTTGCGTTACTCGGTGCCGGGGGTTGGCCTCATTTCTCCGCCGCCCCACCATGATATCTACTCCATCGAAGACTTGGCGCAGTTGATTCATGACCTGAAAAACGTGAATCCCGCCGCCAGCATCAGCGTGAAGTTGGTGTCTGAAATTGGTGTGGGTACGATTGCCACCGGTGTAGCGAAAGCCAAGTCAGACCACATCGTCATTGCGGGACATGACGGCGGCACGGGTGCCTCACCTTGGTCGTCTATCAAGCACGCGGGTAGCCCATGGGAAATCGGATTGGCTGAAACCCAACAAACCTTGGTGTTGAACCGCTTGCGTGGCCGCGTGCGCTTGCAAGCCGATGGCCAAATGAAGACAGGCCGCGACGTCGTGATCGGTGCCTTGTTGGGCGCAGATGAGTTCGGTTTTGCCACCGCACCGCTGGTGGTGGAGGGCTGCATCATGATGCGTAAGTGTCACCTCAACACCTGTCCCGTCGGCGTGGCAACGCAAGATGAGACATTGCGTAAGAAGTTCTCAGGGCAACCTGAGCATGTGGTCAATTACTTCTTCTTTGTCGCCGAAGAGGCGCGCCAAATTATGGCGCAGTTGGGTGTGCGCACCTTTGACGAGCTAATCGGTCGTGCTGACTTGCTGGACACCCGCCAAGGATTGCAGCACTGGAAGGCCAAGGGCTTGGACTTCTCGCGCTTGTTCTACATGCCAGATATGCCTGCAGATGTCGCGCGCTTGCACAACGATGTGCAAGACCACGCGCTCGAGAAGGCGCTGGATGTGCGGTTGATTGAAAAGTCCAAGGCAGCCCTAGAGCGTGGTGAGAAAGTGAAATTCATGGACACGGCGCGCAACGTCAACCGCACGGTTGGCGCGATGTTGTCCGGTGAGTTGATTAAGCGCTTCCCAGATGGCTTGGCTGACGACACCATTCACATTCAATTAGAGGGTACAGGCGGTCAATCGTTTGGCGCGTTCTTAGCCAAGGGCATTACCTTGAGCTTAATTGGTGAGGCCAACGACTACACCGGCAAAGGGATGAGCGGTGGACGGATCGTGGTGCGCCCCAGCTTGGATTTCCGCGGTCGGTCTGAGGAAAACATCATCGTGGGCAACACCGTTTTGTACGGCGCAACCACGGGTGAGGCCTTCTTTAGCGGCGTGGCCGGCGAGCGCTTCGCCGTTCGTCTGTCAGGCGCGTCTGCTGTGGTTGAGGGAACGGGTGACCACGGTTGTGAGTACATGACAGGCGGTACGGTGGTCGTGCTGGGTCGCACGGGCCGGAACTTTGCGGCAGGCATGAGTGGCGGTATCGCCTATGTGTACGACGAGGACGGCCAGTTTGACGCACGGGCCAATAAGGCCATGGTGTCTTTGGAGCGGGTGTTGTCAGAGGCGGAGCAACGCCATGCGATTGACCCCTCGATTTGGCACCGTGACCAAACCGACGAGAGTCAGTTGAAAGCCATGTTGAACGACCACTTGCGCTACACCGGTTCGCGTCGTGCACGTGAGTTGTTAGACAACTGGGCCACGGCACGCAGTAAGTTTGTGAAGGTCTTCCCCAACGAGTACAAGCGTGCATTGGGCGAACTGCACGCCGCTAAGGTGGCGAAGGCGACTGAGTCAAAAGCTAAACCGGGTGTGACCGCTTAAGCGGTAGACACCATTAGGAGAACAGCATGGGAAAAATTACGGGTTTCATGGAATTTGAGCGTCTTGAAGAGGGCTACTTGCCCGCAAAAGAGCGTTTGAAAAACTACAAAGAGTTTGTCATTGGGTTGGATGACGTAGGCGCAAAGCAGCAGTCTGCGCGGTGCATGGACTGTGGTACGCCGTTTTGTAATAGCGGTTGTCCGGTTAACAACATCATTCCTGATTTCAACGAACTGGTCTTTCAGGGCGATTGGAAGAACGCGATCGATGTCTTGCACAGCACGAACAACTTCCCGGAGTTCACGGGGCGAATTTGTCCCGCACCGTGTGAGGCCGCCTGCACCCTGAATGTGAATGACGATGCGGTGGGCATCAAGTCGATTGAGCATGCCATTATCGACAGGGCATGGGCGGAGGGCTGGGTTCAGCCGCAAGCCAGTGCGACAAAAACCGGTAAAACCGTGGCCGTTGTTGGCGGCGGTCCCGCTGGGTTAGCCGCGGCACAGCAGCTGGCGCGCGCGGGGCATTTGGTGACCGTGTTTGAGAAAAATGACCGCGTAGGTGGTTTGTTGCGCTATGGCATCCCCGACTTCAAGATGGAGAAAATCCATATTGATCGCCGCGTTGCCCAGATGGAAGCGGAAGGTGTGGTGTTCAAGACGGGCGTTTTGGTCGGTGCAATGCCTGAAGGCAGTGTGGTGACCAACTGGGCAAAAACCGTCGTCTCTGCTGAAGAGCTGCAAGCGTCGTTTGATGCCGTGCTACTCACCGGTGGGGCCGAGCAGTCGCGCGATTTACCAGCGCCTGGGCGTGACCTTGCCGGCATTCATTTCGCAATGGAATTTTTGCCCCAGCAAAACAAAGTCAATGCAGGTGATGAGTTGACGGGGCAACTGCGCGCTGATGGCAAGCACGTGGTGGTGATCGGTGGCGGCGATACCGGTAGCGATTGCGTGGGTACCAGCAACCGCCACGGCGCGGTGAAAGTGACGCAGTTTGAGCTGATGCCTCAACCACCCGAGCAGGAGAACAAGCCCATGGTGTGGCCGTACTGGCCGCTGAAGCTGCGCACAAGTTCTAGTCATGAAGAAGGTTGTGAGCGCGAGTTTGCGATTTCAACCAAGGCCTTCGTTGGCGAAAAAGGGCAAGTGACGGGTGTGCAGACCGTCCGTGTGGAGTGGAAAGATGGCAAGATGGTCGAGGTGGCAGGAAGCGAGGAGCTGATTAAGGCGGACTTGGTGCTGCTTGCCATGGGTTTTGTAAGCCCCGTTGCGACCGTGATGTCTGCCTTTGGGGTCGATGTTGATGCGCGTGGCAACGCACAGGCGGGTGTCGATGAGGTGGGTGGCTACCTGACAAATGTCGACAAGGTGTTCGCTGCAGGCGACATACGCCGTGGGCAGAGCTTGGTTGTCTGGGCAATCCGCGAGGGCCGGCAGGCCGCACGGGCGGTTGACCAGTACCTGATGGGCGCCAGCGTGCTGCCGCGATAGCGGCGCAAACTGGGGGCGATCGCCTGGCAAGGCGGGCCGTTGCAAGCGTTCGCTGAGCCTGCTAGTCTCTTATTGATTTCCATCTAATAGCTGTGGGGAGTTGCTTGACCGATTCACAACGCATTCGACTAGACCGCGTCAGCTTTGCTTACACGGCCGGCGGTCGTCCAATATTGAACGACGTATCTATAGAGATACCCGTTGGTAAAGTGACGGCCTTGTTGGGTGCGTCTGGCGGTGGGAAGACAACCGTGCTTCGGTTGTTGAGTGGCCAGTACCGTGCGCATGCTGGACGTGTTGATGTGTTCGGCACCGATGTCACGGACTTGCCGCACGCGGCCCTCTACGCTTTGCGTCGGCGCATGGGCATGCTGTTTCAGTTTGGTGCTTTGTTTACGGACATGTCGGTGTTCGACAACGTCGCGTTTCCCTTGCGTGAGCATACCCAGTTACCGGACTCCATGGTGCGGGACATTGTGCTGATGAAGCTGAATGCGGTGGGCTTGCGTGGTGCGCGCGACTTGATGCCTAGCGAGATATCTGGCGGTATGGCGAGACGTGTGGCCTTAGCGCGTGGGATCGCACTTGACCCACAACTCATGATGTACGACGAGCCGTTTGCGGGCTTGGATCCTATCTCCCTTGGAACGGCAGCCAAGCTGATTCGGGAGTTGAATGACGCGCTGGGTATGACGTCGGTATTGGTTTCGCACGACGTAGACGAGACGCTTGCCATGGCCGATCATGTCGTTATTTTGGCCAACGGCGGTGTAGCGATACAGGGTTCCCCGGCCCAAGTCCGCGCCTCCCACGATCCGTTAATTAGGCAGTTTATTGGCGGGCATGCCACGGGCCCGGTGCAGTTTCATCACCCAGCGGTCGATTTGGTCACCGACTTACTGGGCGAGGCCAACGCATGAATATCGTTGAACGGTTAAGCCAGATCGGCTTTGCAACCCGCCGAGAGTTGGTGGGTATCGGCTACGCTTGTCGCGTTTTTGTCGCCTTGTTGCGCGTTGCGCCCGCGTCGTTTAAGCGCTTTGGTCTGATACGGGATCAAATCTACTTTTTAGGCAACCACTCACTTGCCATCATCACGGTGTCAGGCCTGTTTGTTGGCTTTGTCCTTGGGCTGCAGGGGTACTACACCTTGCAACGGTACGGAGCCTCCGAAGCCCTAGGCTTGGTCGTGACGCTCAGCCTGGTGCGGGAGTTGGGGCCTGTTGTCGCGGCCCTGCTGTTCGCTGGGCGAGCAGGAACAGCCCTCACAGCCGAAATTGGCTTGATGCGTGCCGGTGAGCAACTGGTGGCCATGGAAATCATGGCGGTTGACCCGATCACACGGGTGTTGGCGCCGCGGTTTTGGGGTGGGGTGATTAGCTTGCCTCTGCTCGCGGCTGTTTTTAGCGCGGTGGGTATCGTCGGTGGTTGGTTGGTGGGGGTGGTTTTGATCGGCGTCGATACCGGCGCCTTTTGGAGTCAAATTGAGGGTGGCGTTGATTTCTGGCGGGATGTCGGTAATGGCATCATCAAGAGCGTTGTCTTTGGGGTTGCCGTCACCTTCATTGCCGTCCTGCAGGGGTATGCGGCTTTGCCGACACC
>ERZ887851.2205-NODE-2205-length-15511-cov-9.989583_pt1 | contig 15511 bp, 15 predicted proteins | sample MGYA00521100_ERZ887851 | MGnify/ENA primary metagenome ERZ887851 (study PRJEB32303, sample SAMEA104408602) | aquatic metagenome | biome: Brackish water; feature: Pelagic; material: water | place: Baltic Sea | collected 2014-06-06T16:11:00 | depth 11,444 m ...
ACATTAAGGTAATAATTTATTAATTTTAAAAATACAAACAAATCATATTAATATTTGTTATTGTAACATCTCTTTAAAATCGTTTAGTTTTTGTCGACTAGATTTATAGAGCTAGAGGCTGTTTTTTAACAGCCTCTTTTTTTTAAAACTAATTCGTTTTATTAGCTATAGAATGTTACTTTACCATCTGAAATATCATACATACCACCAATAATTTTTATTTCATTATTCGCTTCCATTTCTGCTAAAACTGGACTTTGACTTCTTATGTTTTCTATGGCCATTTGAACGTTCATTTCAGCTACATTGTTTACAAAGTCAATGTTTTGTGAATTTCTTAAAGACTTGTCTTTAGGATCTGAAACTGCTTCGACTGCAGGTTCAATTTTATTAATTAAAGCAGTAAGATTACCTAACCTAGCATGGTCGCAAGCTCCTTTTACAGCTCCACAAGCAGTATGTCCTAGAACAACTACTAATTTGGTTCCTGCAAGTTTACAAGCAAATTCCATACTACCTAGAATATCTTCATTCACAAAGTTTCCAGCTATGCGAACACTAAATAAGTCTCCCATACCTTGATCAAAAATTAATTCTGATGAAACTCTAGAGTCTATACAGCTTAACACAGTTGCGTAAGGGTATTGACCACTTGCTGTTTCTTTTACTTGTTCCATTAAGTTTCTACTTAATCGTACGTTATTCTGAAATCTTTTATTACCTTCTTTTAAATGTTGTAACGAGGTTTCTGGTGTCATTTTCGATTGTGATTCTAGTGTGTGTGTGTACATGTTAATTATTTTGTGTTTAAATTAAAAAATTTGATATAACTATCTGGGTTATTAACAGTTCCCTTTTCAGAGATTAAATTAATACTAATATTTCTATTTCTAGCTTTTTCAGAAAAATCCTCGAGAATTTCTACGATGTCATTATCTAAATAACGAGTTTTACGGACATCTAAATCTAAATAAGAATCTTCTGGTAATTGATCCAGTTCTTTTAAGATGGCACCTTTATTAAAAAAGGTAACTTCTTCTGCTAACGTTATTTTGTATTTCACTTTACCATTACTAATATCTTCCATGTGTAAAAAATGAGAATTTTGATAACTTTTAATAAGTATAACAACAACACCAACCATTATTCCTAAACTAATTCCAACTAAAAGATCAGTAAAAATAATACCTATTACTGTAACAATAAATGGTATAAATTGTTTCCATCCTAATTGATACATTGTTTTAAATAAAGCTGGTTTTGCTAGTTTATATCCAACCACCAATAATATAGATGCTAAAACTGAAAGCGGAATTAGGTTCAAAAGCCTTGGAATTAATAGTACAGAAATTAATAAAAATATTCCATGGACAATAGCGGCCATTTTTGTTTTTCCTCCAGATTGAATATTTGCTGAACTTCTTACAATTACTTGAGTAATGGGTAACCCTCCAATAAGTCCTGAAATTATATTTCCAGATCCTTGTGCAATTAATTCTCTATTGGTGGGAGTCACTCTCTTTTCGGGATCTAACTTATCTGTTGCTTCAACACAAAGTAATGTTTCTAAACTTGCAACTAAAGCTATTGTAAAGGCAGTAATCCAAATATCGGCTTTTGTAATTGCTCTAAAGTTAGGGAAACGGAATTGGTCTAAAAAAGAAGAAATATCACTAGGAATTGGAACACTTACTAAATGTTCTGATGAAATATCAAGATTCTCTTTCCCTGTAGTTATTAATACATAAATAATTCCAATAACGACTGCAACTAGTGGACCTTGAATTAATCGAAATATTTTTGCTTTTTTAAGTAATACTTTATCCCATAAAATTAAAATAGCTAAACCAATAGTCGCAATTAGAGAAGATCCAAAGCTCAAGTACTTAAAAGTTTTAAAAATCTCTGAAAATGTATTTTCTCCATCTACTTGCATAAATGCAAAATTTCCTTCTGGGATCATATTGTAACCAAAAAAATGGGATATTTGTTTTAAAATAATAATAATTCCAATACCAGTTAACATCCCTTTAATTACTGATGAGGGAAAATAATACCCAATTATTCCAGCTTTTAAAAACCCCAATACAATTTGGATTATTCCTGCTAAAACCACCGCTAAAAGGAAATTTTCAAATCCTCCTAAAGCACTTATAGCTGTTAATACAATTGCTGCTAATCCTGCTGCTGGGCCACTCACTCCAATTTGAGAACCACTTAATATTCCCACTACAATACCACCAATAATACCTGCAATAACTCCAGAAAATAATGGAGCACCACTAGCCAATGCAATACCTAAACATAGTGGTAAAGCAACAAAAAATACAACGATACTTGCAGGCAAGTCGTTTTTAATATATGTAAACATAATATATATATTGTTTGATTGTCTTCAATACAATATGAAGACTTAATTAAAATAAATTGATAAAAACTAAAACTATATATATTGTTCGGGAGGCGGTAAAAGTACCTTTAAGGTATGGTCGATGTTACTTTCTAAGTAAATCAGTTGAGCAGTTCTTTTTTTAAGAAAAAATAAAGACTTGTCATTTAAAGTGTAAAAATTGATGATTTTTTCATCGATATCTTTCTCTGTTTTTTCAGATTTCTCTTCCTCTGTAGAATCTAATAAAACAATAGTATCTGTTTCAGAACATAAATTGAATACAGTAGGTGCTAGAATTGAAAAGATCAAAACTGTTGCTAGTATTATATGAATAAATGATTTTATCACAGCCGTAAAAATAGTATTTAATGCATATAAATTTCAAACTTTTTTGTTATAATTTTTACAAATTTTAAAGTCTAACAGTTTTTGTTTTTTAGAGTTGTTATTTACTGTAAAGTTTTTAATTTATTTACTTATAGTTAACATTCACTTAACATTGAAGGCAGTTATTTGCGTCGACAAAAACTATTAACGATCTTACAATGAATACATCTTCTATTAAAACATCTTTATTTTTCTTCCTAATTTCATTTACTATTCATTCTCAAGTTTATAAGGAAAAAGGATTTGGAAAAGGAATGGTAAACTATATTGCTAAAGACAGTTCTTGGAGTGTTAAATTTGCTCCTAGAATTCAAATACTTTCCTCGACCAATTGGAAATATGAAGACAATGAATTTGGTACAGCAAACACTAACTTTCTAATTCGAAGAGCTCGCTTAAAGTTTAGTGGTTTTGTATTATCTCCAAAGTTAAAATATAAAGTTGAATTGGGATTATCCAATAGAGATATTTCAGGCGCTTCTATATATACAGGAAATGCACCAAGAATTATTTTAGACGCTGTAGTAAAATGGAATTTTTATCAAAATTTTGTGTTGTGGGCAGGACAAACAAAATTACCTGGAAATAGAGAACGAGTAATCTCATCGGCTAATTTACAATTAGTAGACAGGTCTCTTTTAAATTCAAGCTTTAATATTGATAGAGATTTAGGTATTCAATTGAGGCATCACATTAACATTACAGATAAATTTATTGTCCGAGAAATTATTTCTATTTCACAAGGAGAAGGAAGAAATGTCGTAACCGGAAATATAGGAGGATACCAATATACAGGCCGTATTGAGTTTTTACCTTTTGGTAAATTTAAAAACAAAGGAGATTACATGGGAAGTTCATTAGAAAGAGAGTCTAAGCCTAAATTAGCAGTGGGTATTTCTTATGATTTTAATAATAATGCAGTTAGAAACAAGAGTAATAGAGGTACTTATATGGTAAATGATGTTGGGTTTTTCGAAACGAATATTAATACTTTATTTGTAGATGCTATGTTAAAATACAAAGGATTTTCATTTATGGCAGAATATTCAAACAGAAATGCTAATGATCCAATTGCTAAAAATAGTGATGGAACTGAAACTGGTGTTATTGTGCCTGAAGGATATGGTGTTAATCTACAGGCGGGTTATTTATTTCCTAAAAACTGGGAACTTACAGGGCGTTTTTCAACTATTGATATGAAAGAGAAAGAAGTTTCTAATCAATACACTTTAGGTTTTTCTAAATATATATTTGGCCAAAAACTAAAAGTTCAATCGGACATTAGTTATTTAACAATAGCAGACATTACTAATGAATTATTGTTTCGTTTACAATTAGAAGTTCATTTTTAAAAATAACATTTAGGTAACATTCAATATTTGAAATAATAAGATATTTACAATTTAAAACTAATTTATAATGGATAACATTTACATTTTAATGATTGCTGCTTTAGCTGTTTTGGCTATTGCAGATTTAGTAGTTGGAGTTAGCAACGATGCTGTAAACTTCTTAAACTCTGCTATTGGATCTAAAGCCGTTTCTTTCAAAACCATTATGATCGTCGCCAGTATAGGGGTTGCTTTTGGAGCTTTATCTTCCAGCGGTATGATGGAAGTTGCTCGAAAAGGTATTTTTATGCCAAGTGAATTTTACTTTAATGAAATTATGATCATTTTTATGGCGGTAATGATCACGGACATTCTGCTTTTAGATTTCTTTAATACTTTAGGAATGCCTACATCTACAACGGTATCGATTGTTTTTGAATTATTAGGTGCTGCAGTAATAATGTCTTTAATAAAAATCAGTACCTCAGACACACAAACAATAGCTGACCTGGGGCAATATATTAATACTGCAAAGGCCACCGAGATCATATTAGGTATTCTACTGTCTGTTGTCGTCGCATTCTCGATAGGGGCGTTTGTACAATACAATACTAGGCTCTTATTAACTTTTAATTTTGAGCAAAAAGCAAAATGGGTTTCGGCTTTGTTTGGTGGAATAGCTGCAACAGCAATTACTTATTTTATTTTAATAAAAGGATTAAAGGGAGCAAGTTTTATCTCCGGTGATTTTAAGTTGTTTATTTCTGAAAACACCATGATAATTGTTGCCTTAAGCTTTATCTTCTGGACTGCTTTATGTTCACTGATTACTGCCGTTTTTAAGATGAGTGTTTATAAGTTCATTATTATTATTGGCACCTTTGCTATTGCCATGGCATTTGCTGGTAATGATTTAGTCAACTTTATTGGAGTACCAATAGCAGCTTGGCAATCTTATGAAGCATGGGTTGCTTCTGGAGTACCTGCAACTGAATTTAGTATGGAAGTAATGTCGAAAAAAGTTCCGACACCTAGCCTGCTTTTATTTCTAGCAGGATTGGTTATGGTCTTGACACTTTGGTTTTCTAAAAAAGCAAAGAGCGTTTTAAAAACATCGCTAGATTTATCACATCAAGATTCTGTAAAAGAACGATTCGAATCCAACTTTTTATCTCGAGGTATTGTGCGATTTTCTACATTAATTTCAAAATATCATGGCACTATTTTACCTAAGAAAATACAAGATAAAATTGAAAAACAATTTGAGAAGCCAAAAGTGTTAAAGTTAGTAGATAAACATCAAGAATTACCCTCATTCGATATGGTTCGAGCTTCAGTAAATTTGATGGTTGCAAGTATATTAATTTCTATTGCGACCTCTATGAAACTTCCTTTATCTACAACCTATGTTACATTTATGGTAGCCATGGGAACCTCATTAGCCGACAGAGCTTGGGGAAGAGAAAGTGCAGTTTATAGAATAGCTGGTGTATTAAATGTGATTGGGGGATGGTTTTTTACTGCTTTTAGCGCATTTGTAGCATCAAGTATCATTGCCTACCTTATCTACTTAGGTGGAAACCTAATGATTGCTATTTTATTGTTGATCACTGTTTTATTGTTGGTGCGGAATTATTTAAGTTACAAGAAAAAAAGTAACAACGCTTTTTTAAAAAATGGTTTAAAAAAAGCCGAAAGTAAAACCGTTCAAGGAATCATTGAGGAAAGTGCAGATAATATTTCTAATGTGGTTTCGAGAACTAACAAAATATACTCTCACATGCTAAATGGTTTGGCAACGGAAGATTTGTCTAAACTTAAAAAGAGTCGAAAGGGAGTTGAAAAATTAAATAAAGAAGTAGATGAACTTAGAGATGACATCTTCTATTTTATTAAAAATCTAGATGAAACTAGTGTCCGTGGATCTAATTTCTATATTATTATTTTAGGTTATTTACAAGATGTAGCGCAATCTCTAGATTTCTTAGCTAAAACTAGTTATAAACATGTAAACAACAATCACAAGGCCTTGAAATTTAGTCAAATTAAAGATTTACAAGACATAGATAACTTATTTGAAAGTTTATTAAATGAAATTGAAATAATATTTAACAATCGTGAGTTTGAAAAACTAGGCGATATCATTAATGGAAAACAAAAAGCTCAAGATGATTTAGCGGTGAAAATTTCAAGTCAAATAACTAGAACACGTTCTGAAGAAGCTGTTAGTCCTAAAAACACTGCATTGCATTTTAGTTTGCTATTAGAAACTAAAGATTTAGTATCTGCAATTATGAATTTAATTGAAGAATATTACAATAGTTATAATACCAAAAACTAACAAAACCATAACTATAATAAAGCCTCACAATTTTTAATTGTGAGGCTTTATTATGACTATTTTTAAATAAATCCTAAATAAAAACTATAAATACCAAAGTATTTATCCTTCACAACTATCACAAGATTTTTTTTGTTTGAATTTTTGAGCTGCATTCATACTATGTTGATAGTACATAGACTTAACACCTAATTTCCAAGCGGTGATATAAATATTATTTACGTCTTTAATTGGCATATCTGGGTGAACCATCACATTAATAGACTGCCCTTGATCTATATGGTTTTGTCTATTAGCAGCTTGATATACGATTACATTTTGGTCTATTTCTGGATATGTTTTAAATACATCTTTTTCATGTTCAGATAAAAAGTCTAAATGCTGAACAGAGCCGTCAAAATCTCTAATACTCCTCCAAACTTCAGTAGTATTTTGCCCTTTTTCTTCTAAAAGATCTACTAAAAATGGATTTTTAATAGTTGTTTTTATTTTAGCAATATCTTTTACATAACTATTGGACCAAATTGGCTCAATACCCTGTGATACCTGTCCTAATATAAAAGCTGAGGAAGTAGTAGGAGCGATTGCATTAAGTGTTGTATTGCGTCTACCATACCCTTTTAATACGGCAGGTTCACCAAATAATTTTGCTAATTCCTCTGACGCTTTATAGGATTTATCTTTAATAGTTTTAAATATTTCTGAATTTAATTTAAACGCTTCTTCACTATCAAAAGGTAACATTTTAGACTGTAATAAGGAATGCCAACCCAAAGCTCCTAAACCTAATGCTCTATTGTCTTTTGCAAAATTATAAGCTTTCTCCATAAAGGTAAAAGTTAATTGGTCATCACGATCTGTTGAGTTTTTATACACTTCTAATTTTGTAATAAACTCTTCCATAACTGCATCTAGAAAATAGGTAAGTGTTTCTACAGCGTCAGTATCTTTCCATTTATCATAATGCAATAAATTCATTGATGATAAGCAACATACGAAAGACCAGTCCTCATTGGAGGGCAACATAATTTCAGTACAAAGATTACTCCCGTGAATTTTTAATTTTTTATCTTTATAAACATCTACAGTTCCGTTATTAGCGTGATCTCTAAAGAAAATATATGGGTATCCTATTTCACCCCTACGTTGTAAAACTTTCGCCCAAAGGGTTCTTTTTTCGACATCACCATCAATCATTTCTTGCATCCATTGATCTCCTACTGTAACTCCATGAGTTAGTTCTTGTATTGCGTTACCTTCAGTTCCAATTTCTAAAAATTCATGGATATCTTGATGATCTATTGGTAAATAAGGAGCAAATCGTCCTCGACGAACAGAACCTTGACTAACGATGTCTACCATTTTTTCAAACAACTGCATAATATGAACGGACCCTGAAGAACTTCCATTATTTTTAACCTCAGCACCTCTATGTCTAATTTTCCCAAAATAACCAGATGTTCCACCCCCTAGTTTAGACATCATACCTACTTCAGATTGTGTGTATAAAATATCACCCATATCATCGGCAATACAAGAACCAAAACAGCTAATTGGTAAACCGCGTTTTTTTCCAAAGTTTGACCAAACTGGTGATGCTAATGAATAAAATCCTTCAGACATGTATTTATAAAATTTTTCGGCATATCCGTCAATTCCAAGAATTTTTTCTGCATGTTGAGCAATTTCTAAGATTCTTTCTTCTGGTGTTGTATCTCCAGTTAAATATCCAGATTCTAAAAATTTCCGACTATTTTCTGTTAACCATTTAATTTCTGGCAAGTCCATTTTACTTTTTGCATTTTGCATTGCTTCTTTTCTTGCTTGGAGTAATCGATCTTGCTCGGAGAGGGATTCTTTGATGTTCGCTTGTTGGTTTGTTGTAAGGTTATTCATAGTTTAAAAAAGGTCGTCACTGGTTATACTTTTTGTTCTTTTACTGTAGTTAATGGATCGTTTTACGAAGAAATCCCCATGTTTGGTCCCAATTATTTCATCATCAAACCATTCAGTTTTCTTAACTAAAGCTTCATCTACTTCAAATATTTCGGTAATTCCAATACTTTCTAGAGAGTTATTAAAACGTTGTTTTATAAATTCATTAATAACATCTTTTGGTAAGAAATCTAATTCTCCCTCTTCAAAAATCCAATCGACAACTTTGCTTTCAGAGATAAAGGCTTCATGGCACATATCTTGAATCATTTTATTATAATCATCATCAAACCAATCTGGATTTTCTTTTTTGATAATATTAATCAGATCAATTCCGAAATCTCCATGGATTTGCTCTTCTTTTGAGGTCGCTTCTACTACATTAGAAATTCCTTTAAAAAGGTTTTTTTCCTTGTTAAATGCCATAATAATTAAAAATTGAGAAAAAAGCGAAACATGTTCAATAAATAAAGAGAACAATAAAATAGCTTCAGTATATTCTTTGTTGTCTTCTGATTTAGAATTTTTTAAAGCGGTTTCTAAATAGTTAACCCGCCTCATGATTACGGGTTTCTTTTTTAGTTGATTAAATTCCGCATTTAAACCTAATATTTCTAATAAGTGTGAATATGCATCTTGATGACGTACTTCACTTTCAGAAAAAGTGGCTCCAACAGATCCTATTTCAGGTTTTGGCATTTTTTGAAAGATATTTCCCCAAAAGGATTTTACAGCTACTTCAATTTGTGAAATGGCAAGCATTGAATTTTTTAAAGCATTACGTTCTACATCGTTTAATGCTGTTTTATAATCTTGAATATCACTGGTAAAATTAAACTCTGTATGAATCCAATAAGAATGACGAATCGCATCTACATATTCGTTTAACTCAGGATATTCATAAGGCTTTAAATTAATTCTTTTTTCAAAAATATTGGTTGTTCTGCTTCGATTTTGCTCATCTCTATATAAAATATAGGCTTTTGCCACATCATGAAATGGACTGTCCATTAATTTATATTCAACAATATCTTGCACTTGCTCAACATTTGGAATGTATTTTGGATCCTTTAGCTTTCTTTCTAACAAAGCACCAATTACAATTTTTGAAATAGCAATAGCATCTTCTCTAGTACCATGATTTACAGAAAGCATTGCTTTTTCAATGGCATTTACTATTTTCTCTAATTCAAAAGTATTGGTTTCGTAATCTCGCTTAATTATATGTTTAATTTGCATATCCATTCTTGGTTGTTGTAATGTTATTTTATACCTAAAATCACAGTTTCACATGGTCGCTAGTACCCGTTTTTTTGATGTGATTTCTATGATATTTTTAATTTTGGTAATTACTTCTTTATATTTAGAAGTTTTGACTCTTACAAATATGGAAAAAATTAGGTGTATTTTTTTAGAAAAATATTTAGGTTTTCAACAAGTTTTCAACAGTAATTTTTTTTTCGGCTGGCAAATATTTTGTTAATATCGCATCCCATATAGTTGTATTACAGTCTCTTACATTAAGTGTATTTATTTATAAACAATCTGAAATTTAGCCGTTAAAAACCTTGACAGGTTCCTGTTTTAAAGGTAATAAGCAACAAAAAATAGCTGTATTCGCTGGGAAATTTTTCAACACAAAGTAGCTTGATTTTTTATTAACAACCTCTTATAAAAATGCAGAAATGAAATAATAAAATGAAAAATATTCGTAAAAAATATTCGTAAAATTAATCTTGATAATCAGCGGCAATTTTTTCTAATTCCAAATACCAATTCTCTCCAAATTTTCGGATCAAAGCTTCTTTTACAAATTTGTAAACAGGAACCTTTAACTCTTTCCCTAAAGTACAGGCGTCATTACAAATAGGCCATTTGTGATAATTAACAGCAGCGAATTCACTGTAATCATGAACTCTTATGGGGTATAAATGGCAAGAAATGGGTTTTTTAAAATCAATTTTTCCGTCGTTATAAGCATCTTCGATGCCACAGCCTACTTTTCCATTCTCTGAAATAGTGACATAAGCACATTCTTTACCATTAACTAGAGGAGTTTCTAATTCTGAAAAATCAGTTGTAATATGGGTTCCTAATTTCTCAATAACTTTTATGCCTCCTGGACGTAAATAGGGTTTTACTTTTGGATAAATATCTTTTAAAATATCAACCTCCTCTTTTGTTACTGGTGCACCAGCTTCCCCCTCAATACAGCAAGCACCTTTGCATGCACCAAGATTACAAACAAATTCTTTTTCGATAATATCCTCAGATACGATGGTTTTTCCTAATTGAAACATTTTACAAAAATAATAAAATTATCAGGGTAATATGCCTAATTTTGCCATATTAAAAACTAAAAAAATGAGTTTCAACTTTAAAGAAATATTGACCGCAACCATGATCTTGTTTGCTGTTATAGATATAGTGGGGAGCCTTCCCATTATTATATCATTACGTGAAAAAGCTGGGCATATCCAATCTGGTATGGCCTCAATTATTGCTGCTGTTTTAATGATTTCATTTCTTTTTATTGGGAAACAAATATTAAGTTTAATTGGAATTAATGTTAATGAATTTGCGGTTGCTGGTTCTCTAATCTTATTCTTTCTAGCCTTGGAAATGATATTAGGAATTACACTATTTAGAGAAGATGAAGACAGTAGCCCTAAATTAGCTTCTGTTTTTCCTTTAGCTTTTCCATTATTAGCTGGACCTGGAAGCTTAACAACACTTCTTTCACTTCGTTCAGAATACGATATTCAAAATATAATTATCGCTATAATTATAAATATAATTTTTATCTATATTGTATTAAAAACCTCTGGTAAAATTCAACGGGCAATTGGTAAAAACGGAATTATAATTATTCGAAAAGTATTTGGAGTAGTGTTATTAGCGATTGCCGTAAAACTGTTTACTACAAACATTCAATTATTATTTAATTAATTATAAAACATTTATTTTTAAGCTTTATATAAAGGAGATAACTACATAGATGTTCCAGTGACCAATAAAAAAAATAAATTATGAAATATTTCTACTATATATTTATAGGTATTGCAATTATTTTAATTGCTTATAATGTTACTTTTTTAGATTTTTCAAATCTTATAGAAGGTCAAAGTAGAGTTGCTTTAATCGGAATAGTAACTGGATCTTGTGCTATTTTATTAATGCTTATTTTACGTACTTCTAAAAAGATTGCTAAGAAAAGAAAATACTAGTCACCTTTTGCCGGACTTGTTGCTAATTTAGATTCTAGGTCTAGTACTTTTTGAATCATTTTATCGTCATTATTAAGTATCAACTCAAAAGTATTGGTGCCAAATATTTGCTGGGCAATACTCGCTTTAATGATTGTTTTAATATGTTCAAAATGATTTCTAAATTCTGAATGATCCTTATTAATTCTATAATAATCTATAAATTCATTCAGTAAATCTTCACCCACTTCATAATTTGCTACAAAATCTTTAAGGGTAATATTTAAAAATTGAGTTCTGTTTTTTTCCAAATATTCAAATACAAAATAACTTGCAAAACCACTTCTAGAAATATATTCCAACGTTTCGTTTTCTAGACTGGTATCTTTTGGAACAAATACATCTGGAATAATACCTCCTCCTCCATAAACAACTTTACCTTTTGGAGTTACAAATCGCAGTGAATCTGCTACTTTTATACTGTCTACACTTAGCATTTCTCCATTTTTATAACGGCTTTCATAATCGTTATAATAAGCATTATTTCCGTTGCTATAAGGACGTTGTATAGAACGACCTGTTGGCGTATAATACCTAGCAATAGTAAGTCTTACCGCACTTCCATCCCCTAAAGACATTTCTCTTTGCACCAATCCTTTTCCAAAAGACCTTCTACCTACTATAGTTCCTCGATCGTTATCTTGTAAAGCGCCCGCAACAATTTCACTTGCTGAAGCAGAATTTTGATTTATTAAAACATACAGCCTTCCATCTTCAAAACTCCCTTTACTAGTTGCAAAGATTAGGTCTTCTTCCCCGCTTTTATTTTTAGTAATTAAAATCAATTGATCATCTTTTAAAAATTCATCAATAACTTGTTGAGTGGTTGAAATATAACCTCCGGGATTATCTCGTAAATCCAATATTAGAACTGTAATCCCTTTATCAATTAGTATTTCAAGTGCCGATTTAAATTCTTTATACGTAGTTTCAGAAAATCGATTTACCTTAATATAACCTACCTCATTAGTAAGTTTATAAGAAGCATCTACACTTAGCAAAGGAACTTCATTGCGTTTTACGTTAAACTTCAATAACTCCTCTTCTCCTTTTCTAGCTATTTTCAATAATACTTTGCTATTAATTTTACCTTTTAATCGTGCAGTAATATTACCTCTAGGAATAGCATCTCCAAATATTTTGTATTCATCTGCATATAAAATTCGATCTCCAGCTTTAATTCCAGCTTTTTCTGCAGGACCCCCTTCAATTGTTTTAATGACTGCAATGGTATCTTTATACACATAAAAACTAACTCCAATTCCCACAAAATGACCGCGCATATCGTCGGCATTATCTTGGTATTGATTTGCAGGAATATAGACGGAGTGTGGATCTAAATTTTCTAGAATTCCATTTACGGTAACATCTACAATACTATCGGTATTTACATGGTCAACATACTCATAATCTATATAATCTATTAGACGGTTGAGTTTGTCTTTTTTAGCATTTGTTGCAAATATTTTATCTGAAGTATCGCTAAAATTAAGTTTAGATCCTAAAAAAATAGCTACCGCAATTGCTAGGCCTAGTAATAAAGGCAAGTATTTTTTTTGAATCCCCATAGCTTATGACAAGTCAGTTATATGTGAAATACTTACACCCGCTTTCTCTAAAAACCTAACTCCTGAAGTGTCTTTATATTCCTTTATATAAACCAATCGTTTAATTCCTGCTTGATGAATCAATTTACTACATCCTTGGCAAGGTGACATGGTAATATATAAGGTTGCGCCTTGACAAGTTTGATTGGAAGAAGCTACTTTTAAAATAGCATTTGCTTCGGCGTGTAATACATACCATTTGGTGTACCCTTCGTCATCTTCACAAATATTTTCGAAACCCGATGGTGTACCATTATAGCCATCGCTAATGATCATTTTGTCTTTAACGATTAATGCACCTACTTGCCTTCTATTGCAATAGGAAAGCTGACTCCATTCCAATGCCATTTTAAGATATGCCTTGTCGTATTTAAGTTGTTTTTCTGGTTTCATTTGATTAATACCTAAAGGTTAATTATTAAGATAAAGAGCAAATTTAAAAGGAAATACATACAATCAAACCTTGAAGGCGTTAAATATTATATAAATTATTTTATCGGAAAATTATAAGGGCCAATTATTTTGAAGCATTGGGATTACAACTCCAATCACTATAGACGACACTACCAATAACCAATCACGCTTATTAAATCGGAAAATAGATTGAAAGATAAAACTCGAAATTAAAACAATAGTAACTATTATTAGTTGAGCAAATTCAATTCCTAGCGCAAATTCGAATAATGGTAAAATCTCATTACCTCCAGTTATCATTTTATAATAAGTAGCAAAGCCAAATCCATGAATGAATCCAAAAAAGATGGTAATTACATAAAATAACCCTACTTTTTCGCTTCGATTGTTTTTTCCTAAAGTAAGCAAATTATAAAAGGCTGCAACCAGAATGGTAACAGGTATCAAAAACTCTATCCATTTACTAGAAATAGCAACCACCTTATAATTTGCCAATAAAAGAGAGGTGGTATGTCCAATAGTAAATAAAGAAACCAATATAAAAATTCGCTTCCAGTTGCTAAAATTATAAGCTGCAACCAGAACAATTAAAAATACTATATGATCGTATGCTTGCCAATCGAGCACATGCGTTAATCCTAATTTTAAATAAAGCCAAAAATCTGACATACTTATGGAATTTAGTAGGTTTATGTTCAAAGGTAAGGAATATGACCTAATTATTAACCTCTATTTCTTCAACTTTTACAGCATCTGAATTGGGTTTTATTTCAACTCCTAAATAGTCACTATATACTTTTACAAAGGAGGCTCCTAAAAAAATGCTTTGCGCAATATAAAATACCCAAACCATAAATAAAGCTAGTACACTGGCAGAGCCAAAAGCAGAATCAAAGTTAGTATTGCCTATGTACATAACAATTCCAGCTTTTCCAATTAAAAATAAAACTGAAGTAAATAACCCGCCTAATAATGCAGCTTTCCAATACACTTTTGCATCAGTAAAAAAAGCATACATTATAGCATACATAAGACTTATTGATAAATAAGTAATCAGATGCTCATAAACAAAAGAGAATTTTTTTATGTAATAAATATCTCCTGTAAACTTGTGGATAAAACTAGTAGTTGAAGTACTTATAAAAATTAAAAAAAACAACACTATAATGAGAAGTATTGAGGAAACGTTTTTAATTACAAAATAAAGAATCCCGTTTTTAGGTTTTGATTTTATATCCCAAATACTATTTAATGAATTATGAATTTGATTAAACATTCTAGAGGCAGTAAAGAATAAAACTACAAACCCCACTATGGTAGTTAAAATACTATCATGATTAATGTGTTGAACTTTAATTAATTTTTGAACTTGTAAAGAAGCTTCACTTCCTAAAAACCCTTTTAATTTTAAATAAACCTCTCCAGAGATAGCATCTTCACCAAAAAATAATCCTAACAATGAAATAATTATTACAATCATAGGAATAAATGAAAAAACGGCGAAATAAGCTAATGCTGCTCCTTTTTGAAAAGTATTACTTTTAAAAAAATGGATAAAAACGTCTTTTAACAACTTAAAAAAAACAATCATAAACTTTGCCATTAATTGGTTTTTATTTGTGTATGAATTTATAAAAGTATTTTGTTTTTTTGTGTTATTTGCCTAATAAATTAAATATTCTTTTGTATGGAGAATTTATTCTTTCTTCTAAAAAGCCTGCATTTTCTAATAATATATATTAGTCATTAATTATCAGAGAAATCCTGCTAAAAAAATTGATTAAAAAATTAAGAACTGTAAGCTTTTAATACAATTATAATATTGTTTAATTAAATAT
>ERZ887851.2208-NODE-2208-length-15489-cov-6.086044_pt1 | contig 15489 bp, 12 predicted proteins | sample MGYA00521100_ERZ887851 | MGnify/ENA primary metagenome ERZ887851 (study PRJEB32303, sample SAMEA104408602) | aquatic metagenome | biome: Brackish water; feature: Pelagic; material: water | place: Baltic Sea | collected 2014-06-06T16:11:00 | depth 11,444 m ...
AAAAAAATTTAATTCAGCAGTATTTCCAGGCTTACAAGGACTAGTTGACTAAACGAATTGAGTACCCTAAAGGAATTTACTAGTGCACTAATCAAAATCCTCTCCGTGCCTAAATAATTGGCGTAGATAGCTTCAGAGAAAACAAAACCGAAAACCGAAAAATTAAGCTGTTTATCATTGGAAAGGAACAGTTGAATTGTGGAAAAAACGTGATTCAAATCAGTTTGAATAACCCTCAAAATAACACAATAATTTTGACCGCTTCGGATGCGTGGTTGTCGCGAATCTCTATTTCTCCATTAACATGGGAAATGACAATAAAATGTCCTACGGATGGGTGTTTTATTAGTATTTCAGGAAAAATGAAAGATAAAACTATTCAACGGCTCGATACTATTGATATTTTGGATTTATTGAATGATGATAATAAGGAGAAATAGGATATTAGGGTGATGGGCTTCTATAGCCATTTCCAGATTTGATATAATTCAGTTTTGTTTCTTTACCCAATGGATCAATTAGGGTGCAATTGTCGATGTTTTCGATTTCTATTTCGGTGATTTCAAACAAACGCTTTTTGGGCAAAAATGGTTTAAACCGTTTCTGTTACGCCATTTCCGGCTCCATCGCTTTTTTCGACTTACGGTACGTAAAAGAGTTATAGATACTTCTTTTTGCGAAACGAACTTGTTTGTCTGAATTGATTAGTTTTTGGAACAAAGCAGGTGTAACACCGAAATACTCGTACACAGAACCGTCTGTAAATGTAATTTCAAGAAGCAAACCTTTGTGCTTGTAATTTTCAATGCCGCACTCAAGGATTGTTTTGTTGTACTCCTCTAAATTGGCTGCTTTGGTTTCTGGAGCAATACTCACTAAGAAATGGTAGGCATCGATTATAGTTTTGCCCATCTCTTCTGCTTCTTCTTTTTTTGCATCACCATCTTGAAATTTGTCTGGGTGCCATTCTTTTACCAATCCACGGTAGGTTGTTTTCAATTCTTTCAGGTCTAATGCACCTGTTACGTTAAATAACGTTTTGTATTGATTAATTCTTTTCATACCGTGTGTTTTTATAGTTGTAAAAGCCTTGTAATAGATGCTTTTGTTTTTTGCAGGGGACAAAAGTACGTGTTTAATCTGATACGGTAATTATTTATATGTTAAATGATATTTGAATCGTCAACGCGCTAGGGATAGAAGCAAACTACCGTGTAGTGCGGGTATGAGTAATTGTTGGGATTTGGGTTTTATTTTATAGACAGATATCAAATATCGATAGTGCTTTGGGTAGTTAAAAGACTATTTATACAGTTCGAGCAAGAACGAATGCGTTATTCCTTCGATACTTTTCCCATAAAAACCTTCCCATCGTTTTCGACTTTCAGCCAATACACACCTGCAGCTATTTTCGATAAATCGATTTGATAGCCATCATTAGATTTGATATAATTCAGTTTTGTTTCTTTACCCAGCGGATCAATTATGGTGCAATTGTCGATATTATTGATCTCCAAACTAACAAAATTGATTGTCGGATTAGGATACAAATCTAACAGCGTTGCAGATTTATGCTCCTCAACACCAGCTCCGGCATAATTTACAAAAGTCCCTGACTTTGTATCTGAAATACCACAGCATTCTACAGTTAAAAGTAAATTATAAACAACGTTTGAAATAGGATAAACATGAACAGGATTCGCATCTGTTGAAGTCGTACCATCACCAAAATCCCATAAATAATTGCACGAATTTGTAGATTGGTTTGTAAACATTGCAGTCAAATATGAGGATTGCATTGTGAAATCCGCCACTGGATCATATTCCCCAACGTGCCACACATCCAAACTATCAAATACCACCAACTTTGCAGCCTGACGTATCGTCAAGGCAACGCCTGCAGAAATACCACCATCATCAGCAATTAACATCGGGTCTTTTCTGAAAATGGTCGTATAAAAACTAACGGCAGCGGCGTAAGTCCCTTCTGGTGAAGGGTGACTGCCATCGCTCGAATAAAGTTGAATACCGCCCAATTGCTCACGAATGTAGCGCCAAAGCGGTCCAACGGGTGAAACGACTCCATTGTTATCGGTCGCCATTTGATCGTAACGCAGTCGCAACAAACTATCCATTCCTTCATACGTGCACACAGGCGGCCACGAAGCGCAATTGCTCGCATCGCCGGTTTCACGTCCCCAAGTCATATAAAACATAGTTTCGGTGCACGAATCTGCAGCCGTGATAAGACTGTCCAAAAACTGCGCATAGGGAAAAGATTCAGTTTGTACTTGTCCGATTGGAAATGAAGGCAACTGACTTTGTTCTTGTAGCACAACGAAATCCCAACCACCTTGTTGAATTTTCGCAAGTGAAGTCGCATTGGTTGAGTGTTGATTCAGCGTATATCCTCCTGGTGTATTGCTGTCGAAGATTAAAGTATCACCTGCAGAAAGTGCCAAAGTCGCTGTTAATTGTGGTAAATTATTGTAATACGTATAACTATTTCCTAAGAAAAGCGCTCTTTTTGTTTCTTGAGCCAAAGCACCCAAAGAAAGTAAAACAAAGGATAAAACAATACTCTTTTTCATATTCAACTCGTTAAAAAAACACCTTCCCAATTGTTCATTATCAATTGTTCATTGTCCATTAAAATTAAAGTTTCTCCGACTTCCCAATAATCGCAGAAACCGTTGCATCGCTCGTTACATTCACAACTGTTCGACACATGTCTAAAATTCTATCCAACGGATAAATAATTACTATCCATAACGGATTTAAACCCACACTTGTTAGTACTATCATCAACATAATTAAACCTGCACTTGGAACAGCTGCGGCTCCAATAGATGCTAAAGTTGTTGTTCCAACGATTCCTAACTGTTGCACCAAGGTCAAATCCACATCGTGATACTGCGCCAAGAAGATAACGGCAATCGCTTGATAAAGTGACGTTCCATCCATGTTGACTGTTGCTCCAATTGGTAAAACAAAATCGGTAGCTGCTTTTGGCACTTTGAGATTATGTTCAACACATTCTATAGTTACTGGCAAAGTAGCTGCGCTCGACGAAGTAGAAAAAGCTAAAAACTGGGCTGGAGCTAATCCTCTGAAGAAATTTTGATAGCCGATTTTCACGCCGAACACCCTCATCATCAGTGGATAGAACCCAAATAAAAGCAGTGCCAACCCCACTACAACGAGCAATCCGTATTTACTCAGACTCGTGAAAATATTCCATATTTCTTCAGCTGAATTTGCCATTTGTGCCAAAACACCAGCCATCAAACAGAATACGAAGAACGGTGCAGCCATCATAACGATATTCACCATTTTGATGAAGACCTCGTTCATGCCATCGCAAAACTTTGAAACCACTTCTGATTTATTTTTCGGTATAAAAGCAAGACATATTCCGAAGAACAAAGCGAAGAAAATCACTTGTAGCATTTTGGTTCCATCGCTCATGGCCAACATAATATTGTCTGGCACCATATCGATTAAGGGTTGCAAAGGACCACTTTCTTTCGTTTTCATAGCATCATCTTTCTTCCCAGCTAATTTTTTATAATCGGCTTTTTCAGAATCTTTTTGCATTAACCCCTTCACTTCAGCCATTTTTTTAGGACTTGCAGTTGCTATTCTGTTATCGTTGTCTTTGATTTCTACATTGTTGTCATGCGCCCAAATTTCGTACATCAATCGGGAGTTCAATTTTTGATTAGCATCCGATTGCACGCCAGGTTTGAAGGTATTCACCAAAAGTAGTCCTATCGTAATGGAAGCAACGGTCGTAACCAGATATAATCCAAGCGTCTTCGCTCCCATCCTACCCAAGTTCGATAAATCCCCCATTGAGATAACCCCTGTGATAATGCTAAACAAGACCAAAGGAACCGCAATAAACTTGAGACAATTGATGAAAATCGTTCCAAAAGGAGCTATCCAGTCAGTGGTGATTTTATTCCATCCAAATTGAACAGATAAAAGTGCCCAAATAATACCGAGAACCATCGCGATGATGATTTTCCAATGCAATGCCAATTTTTTCATGCTCGAATTTAATTATTTGTAATGGAAATGCACGTAAATTTCAAAAGAAGTCAAATTTACTTTCCTCATTGAGGAGGGACCTAGGGAGGAGAATCGGGTTAAATTGCACGAACAACACATACTTTTTAAAAAGTAGTTCATTTCACCTTCCTTAGCCCCCTCCTCCAAGCCTGCCTTGTCAGCAGACAGGGAGGGAAAGCAATATGCATGAAATATTTTTCGAAATTTTGATGGTTATGAAAAATATTCCGTAAACTTGTCCCGTCAATAAAACAATTGACACTTCCAAAAATTATTTTTTCCGATTTTTAGAAATTCACACCAATATTAGTTTACATAATATATTTCTATGGATATTAAAGAGTTAGAGGGCAAAAAGCTCCCTGATTTGCAAGAAATTGCTAAGGCAATGGGCATCAATAAAGTTGAAAGCTTTAAGAAAGCTGAACTAATTGATGCAATCACAAAAGGTGACAATTCACCTGCAAAAGAAACAAGTTCTTCTGAATCTGGAAGTGACGAGCCACCAACTGGGAAGCGAAAAAGAACGCGTGTGGTCCCTGAAACTCCTAAAAAAAAGGAAGAAAAACCAGCAGCTAAAGATTTATTCGACCAGACAGATGCGAAAGTAGAGGAATCGAAACCAGCAGCAGAATCAACTCCAGAAGTGTCAAAAGAAACGGCACCTATTCATCCAAAAACGGAGAAAGGAAATGCTTTGCTGGAGCGAGCTTTAAAAGCGAAAGAAGCGATTGCCAAAGGAGAGTCGCTTCCGTCAGCTGAAGAAAAATCGAGAAAAGAAGAAAAGGAAAAAAACGATAAATTCAAGGAAACGGCAGAGGCTCGAAAAGATCCTAGTCGACCGAATCCAACGGATAGATCGAATAAAAATAACAACAAGAACCGAAATTCGAATCAAAATCCAAACCAGAACCAGAATCCAAATAAGAATCGCAATCAAAATCGTGGTAATGGAAACAGAAACACCAGCGAAATTGACGATGGTTACGATTTAGTTGGAATTGTTACTGCGGAAGGATCGCTAGAAGTTATCCAAGAAGGATTTGGTTTCTTACGCTCTTCAGATTACAATTATCTGCCATCACCAGATGACGTTTATGTTTCTCAAAGTCAGATCAAATTGTTTGGTTTGAAAACTGGAGATACAGTTAAAGGAACGATTCGACCTCCTCGAGAAGGAGAAAAATTCTTTCCATTAGTGAAAGTGGAATCAATTAATGGAAGACCGCCAGCATTTATTCGCGATAGAGTTCCTTTTCAATATTTGACTCCCCTTTTCCCAGACGAAAAATTCAAATTGACAGGTCACGACAACGAAAGTATGTCGACTCGAATCATGGATTTGTTTGCGCCAATTGGAAAAGGTCAACGTGGAATGATCGTTGCCCAGCCAAAAACGGGTAAAACGGTTCTTTTGAAAGACGTTGCGAATGCGATTGCAGCGAATCATCCTGAGACATATTTGATTGTCTTATTGATTGATGAACGTCCTGAGGAGGTAACAGACATGGCACGAAGTGTGCGTGGAGAAGTTGTTGCATCAACATTTGATGAACCGGCTGATCGTCACGTAAAAGTGGCAAATATGGTGCTTGAGAAAGCGAAAAGAATGGTAGAATGTGGACATGACGTTTGTATCCTACTCGATTCAATTACTCGTTTGGCTCGAGCGTACAACACCGTTTCACCAGCTTCTGGAAAAGTACTTTCAGGTGGTGTAGATGCAAATGCGTTACACAAACCGAAACGTTTCTTTGGAGCAGCGAGAAAAATCGAAAATGGCGGTTCACTTACTATCATTGCAACGGCTTTGACGGACACAGGATCTAAAATGGACGAAGTTATCTTCGAAGAATTTAAAGGAACAGGTAATATGGAATTGCAGTTGGATCGTAAGATTTCAAACCGTCGTATATATCCTGCAATTGATATTCTTTCATCCGGAACGCGTCGTGAAGATTTATTGATGAGCAAGGAAGCTTTGCAAAGAATTTGGTTATTGCGCAAGATGATTGCCGACATGAATCCGATTGAAGCCATAGAATTTGTTAAAAATCACATGAACAATACAAGTTCGAACGAGGAGTTTTTAGCTTCGATGAACAGTTAAAATTAGCCGGTTATGATGAACAATACCGTTAAAATCGGAATTGGATTTGCACTTTCATGGTGTATCATTAAATATGCCTACTTTCTGTATGATCCCTTGGCGGACATCAAGCCAATGGTGATGATCAACATTCTGTTTATGTTGTCTAGTATAGCGGTTGGTTTGTATTATCACAAACGCAATGATGCTGAGGGGAGTAATGCTCTTTTGGATATTAAAAACGCTATGAAAGCAGGGTTTCCCTATACTTTGGTGGTGTGTGTATTTCTCTATTTTTATTACGCTAAAATCAATCCAGAGTACAATCAAAGACAACTCAGTGACATGAAGTACGAAATGAAAAAAGTACTGGATGACCCTGTAAAATTTGAAGAGTTGAAGAAATCAAACGAAGGTTTTGAAGTGAAAACGGAGGAGGAAATTTTTGCTGAAATGAGCAAGAGTTCCGAAGCATTTTATTCAGCACGTTCAATCACTACGATTAGTATGTTGGCGATGTTAATTCTGTCTATTCTGTATAGTATTTTGGTAACTGTGGTGTATCGACGGATTGTTTTTAGGGAATAAACCAGCACATACTTCACTAAATATTAGGATCAAAATTCGATTCGCCTTGGCGGATAGTGCGCTCTTTTTGAAACGTTAATCAGTATAAAACCGCTACCAATTATTTTATAACCACCTTTCTCGAAGCTCCAGTTTCAGTCAGTACCAAATAAATTCCTGATGAAAAATCAGTAGTAAGAATAGTTAGTGATTCTCCCACTATTTTTGTCGCTTCTAACAAAATTTTTTCGGTCAAATCAATTATTCTTACCGATTCATTCTCCGTATTGTTGAACACCACTTGAATAAACTAAGATGCCGGATTCGGATAAATAATTAATTGATTCTCTATTGAATTCACTTCATCCAAGGCTAGATTATCGACATTAATCGCATTGAAAGTCGCTGGTAGAAATATAAAACTTCCTGTTCCATTTGGAAATCTAGCTCATGAAATATTTTCTTGTTGCACAGAGTATTCGACTTGATTGATAATTTCCACGCTCGAATTGGACAGAATCAAAGTTTCACCAGTTTGATCGAAGCTAAAATTACAATGTAAACCGTTCGTTTGCCACAAATCATTATCGACCCAAACGATCAAGTATCCATTCGCTGCAATAGACGTACTTCGGAAAATCTATTTGATCAAATCCGTTAAATCATCACTTAAATAGTAGCCTGTCAAATCGATAGCAGTATTCGTGTTGTTATGTAATTCAATCCAATCATCAAACTCACAATAGGCATCGGCAACGCTAGAAATATTGAAGGCCATTAATTTGTGCAAACCCAGAAATTGGAATTACACAAAACAGAACAGCTGAAAGAATGAAGTTTTTCATACAGAAAACAGATAGAGATACGATAAAAGTATGGAAAAGATATAAGGAATTAAGATGTGCTGAACCAACGGTTTAGTTATTCAAAAAATCCATATCACCCGCTTTCATCTGCGCATACGCCTTCGATAAATAAGCTAACATAACACGCATAGCATCAAAGGCATCCTCTGTTTCCGCGCTAATTTCTTTTTTCTGAAGTCGCATCAACAATTTCATATACATAGCATGAAAAGCAATCTCAATTTCATTCTTATCTTTTAAATTCGACTTGTCCTTGAACTCTTCAATCATGGGTAAAGCGCGTTCAAACACGGCTTTGTATTTGTGATCCTCTTTAAGATTAATTAGTGTGTTATGGAGGTAAGAAATTTCAATCATGATCTCCTTCAGATCCACCAAGTGGCCTGAAATTTGAATACGCTGATCTTGCATGTCTAGAATCATTCCATCATACCATTTACGATACGTTTCAGTGAAACTGGGATTCGGTATATGAGGCTTAACATAATTATCCATAATTGCCTTCAAGTCAAATTGATAGGCACGAATTACATCCTCAATCTGGTACATGTATAGAATGTACTCAGCAATATTTTCTTTTTGTTTTTGTTGTGCTATTAGCATCGTCAATTACGAATTATTGAATTTCAAATGTGGGTGGAATAACGAATTTAAAATGTTCCTTTTTGTATTTCCCGCATTTGTAATTATTCTTCCATGTCTTTTTTGATTTCGTCTTGTTTCGCATTAAGAAATTCAATGAACTCACTCGTCACATCCATATTTGGTTTGATATAACCGAACTGACCACCTTTTGCATGCAGCATTAAAATACTAATGTTATTTTTCTCACAAAATTCTTGGCTATAAACCTCGACTTTTTTAGAAATTTCCTCCATCTTATCGAAGGCTTCTTTTTCAAGGGCTCCGCCTCTATTTTGCTGATAGTCTCCAATCTTTTGCTGCATAGACATGGCTTTTTGCTGAATACTTTGAAGTTCAACTTGAGCAAATTCACCTCTATCTGCCTTTTTACCATTGCGCTCAACATATGCTTGGTATTCTCCTGTCAACCTATCGACTTCGTTTTGAAACGATTTTTGCTTCGCTTCCAATTTCGTTCTTTCCTCCTTTAAAAAAGTGAAATTAGCATTCAAACTATCTTGATAATAAAAACCCATTTTCAAGTTTCCAGCTTTAACTTCCTGAACTTTCGCTGGTGTTGTTTCATTTACTTCTTTTTTCTTGTCACCACAAGATGCCAATGTGATTAGTGCTATTGTCGCTAGGGTCAAAAATTTATTCATTCTCTAATTTTTATGCTAAATTACTATTTATATTATTCTTTTGAAGAAACGCCTCTTCCCAATCTGCACGCATACTTACGAATCGTTTCAAACAGTTGCTCAACAATTGAGGCGTCAACATGTTCTTCACTTCTTGCAAACTCATCACATCGGTTTCTCCAATCTTAAACGTTTGCTCAAACTGACCCAATTCAATTTTGAGCATATATTTCGCATTGTAATTGAACAATTGAATCTTGTATCGTTCGTGGGGAATGTCTTCAATCAGCCTCATTATTTAAAATTTTATTATTGACGTTGACTTTTGACTTTGACATAGACCATTTCCGTCAACTGTCATTGGTATATGTCAACCATCAATTTCTACATATTTCGTCTATACTGCCCTCCAACTTGGAATAAGGCTTCTGTAATTTCTCCGAGCGATGCGACTTTACACGCCTCCATCAATTTCTCGAACATATTTTCATTTTTGATCGCCGCTCTCTGAATTTCTTCGATTCTTTCTATCGCCGAATTGGCATTTCCTTTGTGCAGATTGTTCAACATCGAAATCTGGTATTGTTTTTCAGTTTCAGTTGCACGAATGACCTCTTTTGGCAGAACAGTCGGCGATCCTTTCGAGCTCAAGAAAGTATTTACGCCGATAATTGGAAATTCACCTGTGTGTTTCAAAGTCTCGTAATACAATGATTCTTCTTGGATTTTCGAACGTTGATACATCGTTTCCATCGCTCCAAGAACACCACCTCTTTCGGTAATTCTATCAAATTCGGATAAAACAGCTGCCTCCACCAATTCTGTCAATTCTTCAATTATGAAAGATCCTTGAAGCGGATTTTCATTTTTCGCTATGCCTAACTCACGGTTGATAATCAATTGAATCGCCATTGCTCGACGAACAGATTCTTCCGTAGGTGTTGTAATCGCCTCGTCATATGCATTGGTATGCAATGAGTTACAGTTATCATTAATCGCATACAAAGCTTGAAGGGTCGTACGGATATCGTTGAAATCAATTTCCTGCGCATGCAGTGATCGACCTGAAGTTTGAATGTGGTATTTCAACATTTGAGCGCGTGAATTAGCACCGTATTTTCTAGATAAAGCCTTCGCCCATACACGCCTAGCAACACGTCCAATCACAGCATATTCTGGATCAATTCCGTTGGAGAAGAAGAAAGAAAGATTGGGGCCAAACTTATCAATGTCCATTCCTCGACTCAAGTAATACTCTACATAGGTAAATCCGTTCGCCAAAGTAAACGCCAGTTGTGTAATCGGGTTAGCTCCTGCTTCAGCAATGTGGTAGCCAGAAATAGAAACCGAATAGAAATTTCGAACGTTTTTCTCAATGAAATATTCTTGCACATCACCCATCAAACGAAGGGCAAATTCTGTAGAGAAAATACAAGTATTTTGCGCTTGATCTTCTTTCAGAATGTCAGCTTGTACCGTTCCTCTAACTTGTGATAAAGTTTCCGTTTTGATTTTCTCGTAGACATCTGCCGAAAGAACTAAATCTCCTGTAACTCCCAGAAGCATCAAGCCAAGTCCGTCATTTCCTTCGGGTAAGTCACCCTGGTAATGTGGACGCTCAACTCCTTTGGCTTTATATATAGCAGCAATTTTTACTTCTACCTCTTTTTCTAATCCTTCTGCTTTGATGTGTTTTTCACAATTCTGATCGATGGCAGCATTCATGAAGAAACCAAGCAACATTGGCGCTGGTCCATTTATCGTCATAGAAACCGACGTCATCGCGTGCGATAAATCGAAACCAGAATACAATTTCTTAGCATCGTCCAAACAACAAATGGAAACTCCTGCATTTCCGATTTTTCCATAAATATCTGGTCGCAAACCTGGGTCATTTCCGTAAAGCGTTACCGAATCGAAGGCCGTAGACAATCGTTTTGCCGGCATGCCCAAACTCACGTAATGAAAACGCTTGTTTGTTCTTTCCGGACCACCTTCACCTGCGAACATTCGCGTTGGGTCTTCGCCTTCTCTTTTAAAAGGAAATAATCCAGCAGTATATGGAAATTCTCCTGGTACATTTTCTTGTAAAGACCAACGAAGAATATCCCCCCAACCATTGAATTTAGGCATCGCTACCTTCGGAATTTGTTGGTGTGAAAGTGATTCTGTGTGCGTATCCAATTTTAAGACTTTGTCGCGAACTTTAAATTCGAAAATTGGATTCTTATATGTTTGTTTTTTCTCGTCCCATTTTTGAAGTAAGTCCCAATTCTTCGGATCGAAATCTAATTTCACTTGTTCAAATAATTCTTGCAAACCTTTAATTAATCGATCTTTATCTTCAATATCTGACGCTTTCAAAGTATCAATAGAAGATTGCATACCGAATAATTTATCAGCTACAAGAACTTGGTCCTCGACCCATTTATCGTAAGCACGATTATTCTCTGAAATTTCGGACAAATAACGCGTTCTATCTGGCGGAATCACAAAAATCTTCTCCGACATTTCTTTCGTAATCTCGAAAGTAGATTTCAAAGGTGCATCGGTTTTTTCAACTACTTTATCCATGATGACCTTGTATAAGGAATTCATTCCTGGATCGTTGAATTGGGATGCGATTGTTCCATGAACGGGCATCGTATCCACGTCTGAATCCCACAAATTGTGGTTACGTTGGTATTGTTTTCTGACATCGCGAAGCGCATCAAGAGCTCCTCGTTTATCGAATTTATTGAGCGCGATCACATCGGCAAAATCCAACATGTCGATTTTTTCTAATTGCGTTGCAGCCCCATATTCAGGTGTCATTACATACAAAGAAACATTTGAATGATCCATGATCTCTGTATCCGACTGACCAATTCCAGAAGTTTCGAGAATGATTAAATCGTATTCTGCAGCTTTCAAAACGTTTATCGCCTCTGCTACATGTTTTGATAGAGCCAAATTGGACTGACGTGTAGCCAATGAACGCATGTAAACACGTCCATTTTTAATAGAGTTCATTCGAATTCTATCTCCCAACAAAGCGCCACCTGTTTTTCTTTTGGAAGGATCCACTGAAACTACGGCAATAGTTTTATCCGTAAAATCAACTAAAAATCGGCGAACCAATTCATCGACCAACGACGACTTGCCTGAACCACCTGTCCCTGTAATTCCTAAAACAGGTGTGCTCGAAGCCTTAGCCATTTTGGCAATCTTATCTAAAACAGCTTTTGATTCCTCTGCAAAATTTTCTGCAGCAGAAATAATACGTGCCATTGCTGGAATACTTTTCTCCTTGATATGATCGATTTCATCTGTCAAGCCATTTCCAACAGGAAAGTCACTATGCTGAATCATATCGTTGATCATACCTTGCAATCCCATCGCACGTCCATCATCTGGATGATACAACCTTGTGATTCCGTAGGCTTGAAGTTCAGCAATTTCAGAAGGAAGAATAGTACCGCCACCACCACCGAAAATTTTAATCTGCGGAGCGCCTTTTTCAACCAATAAGTCACGCATGTATTTGAAATATTCCATGTGTCCACCCTGGTAAGAGGTCATGGCAATTGCTTGCGCATCTTCTTGAATGGCACAGTTTACCACTTCTTCAACAGAACGGTCATGACCTAAATGAATCACTTCACACCCGGTCGCTTGAATAATTCTACGCATAATATTGATAGCTGCATCGTGTCCATCGAATAGTGATGCTGCAGTAACAATACGTACTTTGTTTTGTGGTTTATAAGCTTCTACTCTTTCCATAAATGATATAAATCTTGCCTTGAAATCGAGCCGTAAAAGTACATATAAATAGGTAATTTTGAGGGTATAAATCGCATTGAATTCCAACCAGAACGAATAACCCAACCTTAAACTTGTATCTTATTCTGAATTATTTCCGTAAATAATTAAAATATTTCGCATCTAAGTGAAAATTGAGAATTAAGCGTCATGAATATATTAAAAACCACCTCAGTAATTATTCTACTGTTTATTACTACTATAATAACTGCCCAAGGTCCGCTTGATGGTTATTTTAAAGGTAGAAAAGTTTTAGATCTGGCTGTTTCTGGCGGAGTGCAAACGGCAAATATGTATTTCAAAGCAGATGGTCCTTTTAATTATTCAAGAACATTGCCAATGGCAAGTGTTTTCGCTGAGTTAGGTATTACAGATCGTTTGGATGTAATTGCAACCTTACCTTTTATCAACGACAAACTTCAAGATATTGGCCTATACGCCAAAGTAAAAATGATTGACGCTCGATTGTTTAGCAGACCACTAACGATTGCGCCGGGAATAGGATTCTCCGCCCCTGTTTCTAATTACAATACGGAAATAAAAAATGCAATTGGTCAAAGAGCAACTCAATTTCACGGACATTTGATTGCTCAAACAACACTTTTTGGAAATGTCAGTCTTCAAATACAAGGTGCATATCACTATGCATTGGACCCTGTTCCTTCGTCTATAACGGCTTCGAGTAAACTAATTTATTCAAAAAATAGCTGGTATTTAGATTGTTGGTATGAATATCAACAAGGTCAAGGAGAGATAACCTTTGGTGGACCAATTCCCTACAGTTCTTTCCGAGAATTTACGGTCGATTACAATAGAATTGGTGGTGTAATTTACAAGGGATTGGACAACAATTGGGGAATTTTCGTTAATGCGTCAACAATTCTTAACGGTTTGGATACTTTCAATACCACAACGGTAATGGGTGGATTTGTGAAGAAATTCAACATATTGGAACATCAAAAAAAACGGTATTTAGAGGAAAGTCAAGTGCCGAGAAATAAGTTTAGATAGGAATCAAATACATGAGGCAATGAGGCAAACATAGGCTGTTCAAGCATTGGTGCAACTATACCGTTCACCAAGTATTTATCACCATTCACCGATTTTTTACCTTTTATCGAATAATTTTCAAATACATTCGTATTGTAAATCTAATGAACTAAAATTAGGATGGAAACAACGAATTGTATTGAAACGACAGGACTCAATTATCATTTTTCGAAAAATGATCAGGTGCTTAAGGATATCAACCTAGCTGTGCCGAAAGGTTCAATTTATGGCTTTCTTGGACCGAATGGAGCTGGTAAAACAACGACTTTAAAACTTATTTTAGGTTTACTAAAAAATCAAACGGGTGAAATTGCATTTTTCGGCAAGAACTTTCATGATAATCGAATTGAGACCTTGAAAAAAGTAGGTTCATTGATAGAAGCGCCTAGTATTTATCCACAGTTGACGGCAATCGAAAATTTAAAAATTTGGCAAAAGATTTACCAATGTCCAAAAGAACGCATCCAAGAAGTGCTGGAAATAGTCGATTTGGCACAGACAGGTAAAAAGAAGGCGGGCAAGTTCTCTTTGGGAATGAAACAACGTCTAAGCATAGCAGTTGCCATGTTGCACCAACCAGAAGTTTTGGTACTGGACGAACCGACTAATGGTTTGGATCCAAGTGGTATTATTGAGATGCGTAGGTTGTTGATTCGATTGAACGAACAGGAAACTACAACCATTATCATCTCTAGTCATTTGCTTTCCGAAATCGAGAAATTGGTGACGCACATAGGAATCATCAACAAAGGTCAAATTCTTTTCCAGGGAACATTGAAAGAATTGCAAAGGCTAAAGGACAGAGGCTCTTCCATTCTATTTAAAACCAACAATTCTGCCGCAGTAATGAAAATTGCCGAAGAAAAGAACATTTCCGGAAAAGTAGAAAATGATGCCGTCGTTCTTCCAGCTTTAGAAAAAGAACTAATTGCTGAATTGGTTAAGGGAATTACGAATCAAGACATTTCGATTTATGAAGTTTCGCAGCAAAAAAGTGATTTGGAATCAATATTTATGGATTTAACGAAATAGACTATGAACTACATCAACAACATACAGGCAGAATGGATCAAGACCAAACGAACAGCATCAAATTGGTTAAGTCTTATCGGTGGTTTGTTTATTCCACTGATCACCACCTTGGTCTATTTTCATCAAAAAATTACCTTGAATACCTTACCTAAAAATGGCTGGGCGATGCACTACTCCTCGTCATGGGAAAAAATGGCTATTTTCTTGTTGCCTATGGGAATGATACTTGCCGGAAGTTTAATTACTCAAATCGAAAGCAAAAACAATACATGGAAACAAGTTCATGCTACACCACAAAGCTTTACCAATATTTTCTTTTCAAAATTCACAGTGATTTTGTTCATGAGTATGAAGTTTTTCATCTACTTCAATATTGGCGTTCTTCTTTCTGGCCTTATTCCTACTCTTGCTTTAGAAGGTTCCATGCCGACGGATTCATTCCCATTTTGGGATGTTTTAAAATTAAATACTAAAATATTTATCGCGTGTATGCCGATTTTGGCTTTTCAATATTTCTTGAGTCTACGCTTTAAAAACTTCCTCGTTCCCATTGGAATTGGTTTGTTGGGTTTAATTGGAACGTTGATTGGCGGGCCTTGGGACCACATTTATATTAGTCCATATTCATACACCTTTTACGCGGTAATGCCCAAGGAAACCTGGTTTAATCCTACTATTTTCGCATTGATCTCTTTTACAGTGATTATGATAGTCAGCTTGTTTCTATATTTACGGAGTAAAG
>ERZ887851.2209-NODE-2209-length-15488-cov-32.224001_pt1 | contig 15488 bp, 10 predicted proteins | sample MGYA00521100_ERZ887851 | MGnify/ENA primary metagenome ERZ887851 (study PRJEB32303, sample SAMEA104408602) | aquatic metagenome | biome: Brackish water; feature: Pelagic; material: water | place: Baltic Sea | collected 2014-06-06T16:11:00 | depth 11,444 m ...
AATGGCTCCCCGGGACGGATTCGAACCGCCGGCCAAGCGATTAACAGTCGCTTGCTCTACCGCTGAGCTACCGGGGAATAGTGCCTTGCCAAGCGTTATACAGAACAAAAATTGTTATGCAAGCCCGTTTTCAAGCAAAATCGTTGATTGGCAGTGAAAATGGAAATCCAGCTTATGAAAACAGCTTTGAGCACGACCATCACTGATCAAGGTCGCCAAGGGCAGTGGCAAGCCGCGCAATATCATCACCGTCAAGCGTTGTTGCGTTCAGTGTCAGTATATCAGTCAAGGGGCGCGATGCGCTTGATCTCGCATAAGATGGGTCATAATGCGTTTCTAACAGATTATGAACAAAGCTGTGCCAGTCACCAGCCTTGATTGCTGATTCCCATATATCAAAAGTGGCGGCGCTGTAACGCTGACGAAGCCCTGCTAGCAATTCGATAAGATGATCATGTTGATCGATGATATGGCGATAATCGCGCTGCAAAAAGGCAATACGGGCCTCGATTGGGGCGGTCAGGCTAACGCGGTGTGCCTGTCGCATTGATGCCCAAAGCGCTGAGGGAACGTGAATTTGCCCGATTTTATTGCTTTCAGCCTCGACAAAGACGGGGCGGTCGGGACTGAAATCTTGCAAAGCAGCGCATAGGCGCGATTCAAACAAACGCTGGGCTGGCTGCGGTGATCCTGGCTCACTACCAAGAAGCGAGCCACGATGGTTCGCCAGACCTTCGAGATCAAGCACCTGAAGCCCATTGTCAGCAGCTGTACGCAAAATATGCGTTTTTGCCGTACCCGTTGGCCCCGATAAAACGATCAGTCGAAATTTGGCGGGAAGATGATCAAGATCATCAAGAACCGCCTTGCGATAGGATTTATAGCCACCCGCAATCACGGCGCTATGCCAACCAATATCACTAAATATCTTTGCCATGGCGCCGCTTCGCTGGCCGCCCCTCCAGCAATAGATAAGTGGGCGCCAATCGCGATCCTTATCGGCCAGATCAGCTTGAAGATGCCCAGCGATATTTTGCGCCACCAAAGCCGCGCCTGAACGTTTGGCCTGAAACGGATTGATTTGCTTATAGATCGTGCCAATTTCGGCGCGCTGCGCGTCATCTAAAACTGGCAGATTGATTGCCCCTGGCATATGATCATCGCGAAATTCAGATGGCGAGCGCACATCAATGATGCTGTCAAACCCCGTTTTCTTGATCACGCCAAAATCAGGCGCAATGCGGGTTATTGGTGCCGTCATTTGCTGCACCATTCTGCGGCATCTGTTCCCGCGTAAATTGCCATCTTTGTTGAATTTTGTTTCATCATGATATTTTTACATATTTTCGGTTAAGTGAATACCGGCATTGGTGAAATCAAGCTTGCCAATGATTGCCGCCGCCGCCACGTCTTTATTCAGCGTTGCAACGAGGCTTTTGGCGGCGTCTCGGGAAAACACGCCAAGCAAGCCGCCACTTGTTTGCGGGTCGAACAACGTTTCGACATGTGCATCAAAATGCGTGGCAGCATCGTCGTGAAGACCGCTTGCATCAATCTGCACCGCGGCGCGGTTCTGATCATGTAGGCTAGACCTAATGCCCGACGATAACAGCGCAATGGCGCCATCAAGCAGTGGCAAGGATGATAGATCAAGGCTGCAACCGCTAGCTCCAAGGCGAAGGCTTAAATTCTGCGCATGGCGTGCCAAACCGAAACCGGTAATATCGGTTGCGCCAATAACACCCTTTTGCAAAAAACAATGTGCGGCAAGCCGGTTTGATACGGCCATCTGCCTGATCGCTCCATCGACCCATTGCGCCTTGGCAACAAGCTGCATATGGCCTGCCATAATCACGCCAGTGCCAAGCGGTTTGGTGAGAACAAGAACAAGATCATCGCCGGAACCAGGATCAACAGGCGCCATTGGCGGCTTTTTCTTGCTATGGCCGGTGACCGAAAACCCAACCGAAAGGGCACCACCTTCACTTGTATGGCCGCCATTGAGCCTTACACCTGCCTCGCTAAGTGCAAACAGCCCACCTGCCAAAATCTGCGTTAATTGGTTTGTCTGGATTGATAGATTAGCTTCGGGAAGATTGATAATGGCCAAGGCTGATGTGGGAATGGCAAGGGCGGCGTATAGATCGCTTAACGCATGTACTGCGGCAATGCGGCCAAGCATAAAGGGATCTGAGACAATTTCAGATAAGACATCGACCGATTGAACGAGGTGATGACCGGCTGGCGGCGCATCCATGATGGCTGCATCACTTTCAATGCCCGCTTCAGGCATTAGGGCAGGATCGGCCCCATTTGATACAGCCAGACTAACCGCATCTTCAAGGGCATTTGCCAAAACTGTATGGCTGGCCTTGGCCGCGCAGCCAAGACAGCGCATCGTCGCAAAGACAGGGTCGTGATCAGGCTTGTCAAAATCACCATCAAGGCTCGCACTAAGACGCGTATTAAGACCGGCGAAAGGCACTGGTGCTGGTGGCGGCGGCATTGTTAATTGCTGATATTTCGCCATGAACCGCCGATCAATCCAGTATTTCAGGGCTAAAAACCCATCAGCCTTGACGCCAAATTGACCCCAAGAGGCAATGGCGCCATTATCTGCTGTGCCAATAATCGCAAGATAGCGCTTTTGTGCCGACCATCGCTTTAGCGCGTGGCCTTGCAAATATTTGCGCAGGTTTTTTGCCAGAACAGGCCCTGCGCGAACCGCAAAGACACCAGCTCTTGGCCGGGGGTTACCGCTAATTGTGGCAATATCGCCTGCGGCAAAAATATAGGCATGGCTTCTTGATTGAAGCGTTGGGTGAACAGCGATAAACCCATTATCATCGAGCGCAAGGCCGGTTGTGCTTAGCCAGCGCGGTGGGCGCACTGCCGAGACCAGAAAACAGACATCAAACGCATCACTGGTATTGTCGCCAAACCTGATGATGCCAGCTTCAACCTTGTCAACGGCGCGTCCAAGCTGAAGCTTGATGCCAGCATCATGAAGCGCGCCAAGCATCAGATGACTGGCCCGCAATGCCATTTGCGGCATTAGCCTTGTTGACCGGCTATATAGCGTCATATGCGGTGACGCCCCATGATTGCGCCAGCGTTTATTAAGCGCCAAAGCCAATTCGCACCCCGCTGCACCGCCGCCAATAACGGCAAGCCGTTTTGGCAAGCCGGCGACAAGAAGATCATCAAAGGCCTTTTGAAATTCGGCAATTGGTTTAACCGGGATCACATGATCAGCAGCGCCTTCGATCGCGCCAAGGTCAGGCTGGCCACCAATATTGATCGACAAGATATCGAAATGCAGCGGTGGTCGATCGGCAAACAGCAATTTACGCCCATCAGCATCGATACCGGTACAAGGCGCAACGATCAGTCGCGCCCCCGAAAATTGGGCTAGATGAGCCAGATCAATGTGAAGATCATCATCATCCCACACGCCTTCGACATAGGCAGGAAGCATGCCGGAATAGGGGGTACGAATATTTGCCGTGACAATCGTTAGGCGCAATCCGGGAACTGGATTCATCGCAAAGCTTTTGATTGCCGCGATTTGGGCGTGGCCACCGCCAAGAAACACCAGATCGGCCAGAATAGGAGGTTCGCGTTTCATCCGCAATTTGCTTTTGGCCCAATGGGCTTTGGTTGTTGCTTACCGTTATTGATCGCCATATTGGCCAAGTTTCCCTTTGAAAAAGGCAGCTGCATTGCCATCAGCCTTGGTAATTGACATAACCTCACCAACAAAAATCGTATGATCACCACCATCATATTCGGCCCATGGCCGACATTCCAGACTAGCCAGTGAATTGGCCAAAAGTGGCTGTCCATAGGCACCGAAATGCCAATCACATTTTGCAAAACGATCATTTTCAGCCGCAGCAAATGTTTGGCAAATGCCAAGTTGGTCAGCCGCCATGATATTGACCGCAAAACCAGGACAGCTCTGGAACAATGACAATTTATCATTCCGGTTATCAAGTGACCATAAAATCAATGGCGGAGTCAAAGATACCGAATTAAAGGAATTTACTGTCAAACCATAAGGAATGTTATCAGGGCCGGTTACCGTCACAATGGTAACGCCGGTCAGATATTGGCCCATGACAGCGCGCAAGGCGGCGCTTGCAACAGGTTGGTCATTGGAGATGGCAGAATCTGTCATAAAGGCCTCAAGAAAAAAAGTGATCAATTGATCTTATCCATGCCCGCAAATCCAAAAAATCAGCACTCAAGCACAGCCTAATTTAATTAGGTTTTGTAGGTTCTAGCACGGTCGGGCTAGCGCCGTCATCACGACTTGTGAAAGATTTTTAATATTGCCTTGATCTGGCGTTCCGACACCACTTCGGCAAGGACAATGGCGATAAAAATCAGGACACAGCCAATAATGGCAAGGAAAACGAGGCTTTCGCCAAGCAGCCACCACCCAAAAAAAGCGGCAAAAACCGACTCAAGTGATAGTATCAACGCGGCTGCTGGCGCTGTCGTATGGCGCTGCGCCACAAGTTGAATGGTAAAGCCAAGCCCCACTGCGACAATGCCGGCAAAGGCAAGCTGTGGCAGCATCGGAACAAAATCACTTGGTGAGGGTGCTTCAAGCGGTAGCATGATGATCCCCGCGATCACTGCCGTCACAATCGATTGAAACGCCGATAGCTGGAAAGGTGCATTGATTTGCGTCATCATTTTTTGAATGAGCAGGATATGAGCAGCCCAGAAAAAGGCACCACCAACAATCAATAGATCGCCAAATTGTGCTTCCAGATTTGATGTCCCCGACAGCAAAAAACTGCCAATCAAGGAAATGACAACCGCTGGCCAAATATTCAGTGCCACATGGCGTCGCAAAAACAAGGCGGCAATCAACGGCACCAAAGGCACATAAAGCGCGGTTAGAAAAGCTGCATTGGCAACATTGGTATAAACAAGGGCGGTTTGCTGAAGCCCAATGCCGCCAAACATAAAAACACCAAGCCCAAATGCACCAAAACATATTTGCCGGTTTTGGCGCATGGCGGTGAATAGATTGACCTTTTTCATTTCAAATATGGCAAGCGGCACCAATATTGCCGCGCCAATGACATAACGGCCAAACGTAAACCCCATTGGCCCGATGGTTTCCATGCCGGTCTTTTGCGCAATGAATGTCGCACCCCAAAAAAGGGCAGCGCAACACATTAGAAAATTTGCCATCGAACGCGACATCACGTCTCCAATTCAATCATTTTTTGCAGGCTATTTTGCCGCAATCGTTCCGCATCACCTGCATTCGCCGACTTGACGGGTCACGAGGGTGCAGAACAAATGCCGTAATAAGCAAATGGAAAAGCGTTCACAAGATGTAATGATGGAGGCCCGGACCGGAATTGAACCGATGTACACGGTTTTGCAAACCGCTGCATAACCACTCTGCCACCGGGCCGCAAGAAGCTATGCGCCGGTGATATACGATGATTTTGATCAGGTCAACGATCTAAACTGACTGTGCCATGCAATTCCTCATAAAATTAGAAGTCTCTAATGCAAAAGTTAATGCTGGTAATTTCAAGTGCCTTATCAGCAATCACAAAATGCGAGATATAATATCGTGACAATCAAACAAGCCAAGCCAAAGCACCATTGTCAACGCGAAGGATTGTCGATTGTCGAGCTGATGATTGCGATGACCCTGCTTGCGCTGATCAGCGTTGCCGGGCTGAAAATCATGCAGCTAAGTGAAAGCAGTTTTTCACAAGGCCGAACGCAGCTGAATATCCAGCAAAAAAATCAGGCTATTACAGCCTTTATCAATGATGATTTCAAAAATCAGGCCTTGGCGAACACCGAACGACCCGTGACTTATGATAACGCTGCCATGCCGGCTGATCTCAGAGGCGATCACAAGCTGGATCTCGCTACAATCTTTGGCAACGGGTCTCGGTTTTCCTTTACCTCGCCCAAATGTGTGCTTTTGGCTGATGCCAAGCCAAAAGAGCGTTCGTTCACCTTTGCCCCCGATTGCCATGTCGTTGGCAGGCAAATCATCGCGAGGCTGATCAATATTCCGTTAAGGGCGGGGGCTAAAATTGCCTTTGCCATCGATGGGGCAGGCGCGCGATGCACCGCCAGTACGCCGATTGAAAACCCCGGTGTCGGACGGGCTGCAACATTATTGGTCGATGACCCCAATTGTTTGCGCTTGGCAAATGATGCGACAAAGGCCGTACCCAAGGGCAGTCATATCCTATTTCCACGTTTTGTTGCCTATGAGCAAACCAATCCGGGACGCTATTTTACATCCTTTTTCGAGAATAGTGATAAGGTCTCGGACGGCATCGAATTAAATATGCCAGATTACCTTGAAATGACGGGGGATTTAATAAACCCGATCATGCCGATTGACCTGCGAACCATTGATCCGAATGCCGCAGTCGATGTCGAGTTAAACGTTAATGTCCCACTGGCGCGCCTGCGATTAGACCCCAGTGGCATACCAAAAAATACGATAACGGTTTTTCAAAGAACAGCAACTAGCATTAGCGTTAGTGGCCCGATTAGCCATGTCAGGACAATTCTTAACAGTCTGACCTATGAACCCGCAAAAGATTTCTATGGCGACGACACATTGTTGGTGAACGCGCGGCAAGGCGTTTTACGGGCTAGCGGCTCGACCAAGCTTGACGTCAAATTCAATTGCGCAAATGAAGACGGGGTGGCTGTCCGGTTTGACCTTGGCGAGATTGATCCGGTAACCAAAAACTTTATCGTTCATAAATATCTAACAACGATTTCCCTTCAGACCGAATTATTCCCTCAGCGGTTTTATGGCTATTGCAAGACCGGCTTGATTTTTGATCAGCCAAACGGTCTGGTCAGGCGGACGCGCAATCAGTCAGACACCAAAAATGTAAAACTATGCCAGGAAGCTGATGTTCCGGATAATCGCAGCCACCCTTATTGGCCCTTTGTGCAGAATTCGCCAGCAATCACTGAAGCCGAACCGCATGCGGTAACGGTGATTTTGCTTGAACAGACGAATAATAATACGGTCAATCGCTACAGCCTTGTGTTCGTTTTTGATGATGCCAATTCAGGCGGGACGTCAAAACAGATTCAAATCCAGTTTAACAATCTGGAACCCGAACGCGATCTAACTGACATTAATGATGTTTATACATTTGCCGATGATGATGACGAATATGAGACGGGAAGGATCAACCAAAATGGATCGATTCTGGCAAGTCCACGATGGAAAAATGCCCATGATGGCTTTGTTGTGCCTCTGAAATTACCACTCAATGCGATCGGCGAGGGGGAACGCTATGATCTAAAATTTTATGATCAGCGCCCCGACGGATCAACCGCACCAACACCGAATCCAAACCTAAATCTAATCAGCGTGACGACGATTAACAGCTGGAATATCCGTGCGCGCGTCAAAGGGCCAGATGGCGATAAAATAAAGTTTATAAAAGTGCCGTTCGATGCAGCTTCAGCCACACCAAAAACGGCAATCCAGATCAGGGTGACGAGCGCACGCTTTTGCCCAAAACCACAATCAGCGTCAAATAACGGCTAGCAAAGCCATTGCCCAGCATGGTTCAAAATATTAAAAATAATTGGCCTAGTACTGGCCATAGCTAAGTGTGTGAAAGCTGCCATTATCGATGATGATTTCAGTTCCGAAAATGGCAATTTGTCCCCCAGCGGCAAGTGCACAGGACACCACCACATAGCGGTCAAAGGGGGATTTGACTGTCGGCAATTTGCGATGGACGAAACTTGCTGTCTGCCGACCTCGCATTTCGGTAAGGTTCGTTTGTCGAACTGCGGAATCGACCAATGACACACCGTCCAAAAACGCGGGACTAACCGCGTGAATACGGCGCGTGCAGCGATTTGCAATCATCTGTGTTTCAGGTAGCCCGCCAATTGCATAATGCGGTGGAAAGCCATTCGATAGCTTGACCTGATATAGGCTTAGTTCAAGATTTTCCCGCGCTTCGGCTTGAAGATGCGAGATAATCTGAATGGTTGTGGCATTTTCTCGGTTTCGTATCACCATATCAAGAAGCGGGATTGCCGTCAGACTCAGCACAACAATAACCAGCAAGACTGATGCAAGCGCAAACCCATCATCCGTTTGCTGCAGAAAAGAACGCTGAAACTCGGCCTTGGTTCGAAACGACATTTTTTTCCCTTGATGCTGTGGTGAAAACAATTGCCACGCAGGATCGCCCGAAAGAGGCAAGCAACTAGATCGCCCATAAATCTAGAAGAAGCGCTGATGAAAACCAAATCAGGTAAATTTTCAAATTAGAGATTGCCTGATGAATTTGATAGTAAATTGTTCTTTTTCAGAATGTTGCAGAAATTTTTAGATTGCCGCTCTTCGTCAATTAAGTCGAATTTTTTGATCATCCAAATATTAATATACCGTAAATTTTAAAGATCTAATGAAGCTGTACACCACATTGGGCGCAAATTTTCATGTCGGTTCTTTCCATTATCTTGCGGTTTTTAAAAATCAGAAAACTGGGAATTTCACTGGTCGAAATACTGGTCTACACCACGGTATTTTCGATTGCTTCGATTGGAATTTTTTCACTTTTGATTGGGTTTAAAGGCAGCTGGATCAACATTAACACCAATATAAATCAGGCCGAGCAGGCAGATTATGCGACGAAATATATCCAGACGCAGCTTGGTCGATCGGACAGCGTATCGATTGATCATGTCAAACTTGGCGATCAGGCCTGTTTACTGCTTCGCCAGAATAACCCGGTCCAGCGCAGTGGAACTGTTTTTGATGGAAGTAGCCGTTATATCGGATCTGGATCCTCTGCACCAATGCTTGCCGGAAGTTCGCTGACGGTTTCTTTTTGGTTAAGAGTCGATTCACAACAGCAAGGCATTGCAAATATCATGAATTGGGGAAACGCATCGCACAAACGGCAATTTGCTGCACAGCTGAATAACGGTGTGTTTCTCCTGGATTTTGGCGGTGCTACCTTTGCCTTGTCAAATGGCAAGGATTTGCGCGACTCCAAATGGCATCATGTTGCCATCACCTATGATTCGCAAAATCTGGTTCCTCCCTTACCCGGCAATAGCATTCGGGTATATATTGATAATGCTTTACAGACGGGCGAATATATTTCGGTGCGTCAACCTGATTTTTCAAAGCTGCAAACCGCCGCCGGAACGCGTCTTTATGTCGGCAGTCTTCGGCTTGAAACGGCAAATCGTCTAAACGGCGCTGTTTCCGATCTTCGCATTTGGCAAAAGTCCTTGTCAGCAGAAGATATCACGAAACTGGCGACGGGGCCTGCGAGCGTTGATGTCCATTCGACTTTGCTACAATATCACTGGCCATTACAAATTGTGGGGAAGGGACAAAGCCGGTTTGTCGGGATTGGCCCGCGTCAATGGGTGGGGCTATTTCACGGAAAATGGCTCGATAACAGAATTGTTACGACAACGAACGAGACAAGCAAAATCACGCATTTCTGCTTTTTTGATCAAAATAATGATGGGCTATATGAATTATGGGCGTCGCAGGCGGTAGCAGAAATCCCGAAGACTGGGCCAACCGAACCTGATTGGGAACGTATCGGCGGCGATATATTTGTGCCAAAGGATGGCGGCACATTTTTTCAGGCCATTTCTAAAAGCCCTGATTCGGTGACCGCCAATTTTGCGCTTGGTTCGGATAGATATGGCGCGCCAGCAGACCAGAAAAAAAATCAAACCAGCAGCTTTTCGACCAAGGTAAATTATAAATCAAAGGCTTTATGTCGTGTTGTGAAATCCGATTTGATGCAGGGAAACTGCCGCTTTTTTGCTGCTTTTGCCAAAATTGACAGCAATTACGACAAGGGAAATGAAAGTCTTGGCATTTTCAACGCAACAAAGGCGACCGATGCTGTCACTGGCATGATTACCTATACCAATATTCCCTATGCCAATTCGCAACTGCGCGGTGAATGGAACAGTGAACGCGGTTATCTTCGTATTTTTAATCAGGATGGAAGCACGCTTGCAATCAAGGATTGGAATCGGATTTTCAGAGAAATCACCTATTTGCCGAAGGCAAGCAGCTATAAATCCGACCGCCTTGTTACATTTTCGCTTGGTGATTTGGCATTTCATAACGATCAAGGTTTTCGCTTTTACGATTTTCATAAATCGACGAAATCACCCTATAAATATGCTGATGCCGTTACCGAAACGGCCAGTTTACCCGATAGTAAATGCGGTTTAAAACCGTATGTCGCGACGATAACTTCGGCAAAGGAACAGGATTTTATTCAGCAAAAAATGCATTACAGCAGCGTGTATTCAGGATGGCAAAGCGGCTGGCTTGGCGCCATTGGAAGTACCGAAAAAATCTGGTCATGGGACAGCGGCCCGGAAAAAGGTCAGAAATTCTGGTCAGGCGGCCCCTTTGATATGGGGTTTCGGAAAAGCGATGATGCCAAAATAAGCGTCATTACGGTAAAGCCAGCGCAAGTAAACCCGTTATATTCCAGAGTTGATGACCGGATTGCCTTTCGGCGCAAGGTTGACATTTGGGCAAGCCAGAATGATGAATTCCATTATACAAATTTTTCCTTTGGTATCGAAGGTCGGCTTGATTGCAGCAACCAAACCGGCCATCGGTACTGCCAGCCTTGGCAAAGCTATGGTGACAACCGCTTGGCCACATTTGGCGGCTATGGGCAAGGCTTGTGGTTTGTGGCGCGTGACGGTCTTTATTCATGTGTTGGACCGACGATTAACAGCATTTGCGGCCATTATGTCGAATGGGGCGGGCACGCGAATGATCCCGATATTACGATCGCACAACGGACAACAATTGATGTCGGCAACCATCGCGAATATTGTCAGCTTGAATAGCTTTCATTCTGGCTTTATAAGAGATGAATAGCGCGGCAATTCGCGAGCAGAACAACGCCAATACCGCAATGCACATCATAAAAGAGATAAAGAGTAACCGCACATGAACCAAACCCCGTTTGAAACTGCTCGTAAAATGATGGTGGATTGCCAAATTCGTCCATCAAAAGTCACTGACCAGAATGTTCTTGATGCATTTTTGACTGTGCCGCGCGAAGCTTTTGTTAGCAAGCATCAGCAGGCCGTTGCCTATATTGACGAAGATCTGCCACTTTCGAACGGGCGTAATTTGATGGAGCCCATGGTTTTGGCGCGGCTTGTTCAGGCGCTCGAGATTCGCGCTGGTGACAATGTGCTTGTTGTTGGCGCGGCCAGCGGCTATGGCAGCGCCATCATCGCGCATTTGGCCGGATCGGTGATTGCTGTCGAGACACGCGCACAGCTTGTTGAAAAGGCACAGGAAATTCTTGTTGTTCATGGCATTGATAATGCTGCTGTTGTGAAATCGCGTCTTGTTGATGGTTATGCTGACGAGGGGCCGTATGACCAAATTTTGGTTGAAGGCGGCGTTGAAACCATGCCAGAGTCACTGCTGCAACAATTGGCACCAAAGGGGCGACTGGCTGCAGTTTACCGGCCGCATGGTGCGCCGATTGGCGTTGCCAGCTTATGGACGCGGTCGGGGGGTAATTTCACCCGTAAATCACTTTTTGATGCTTGCGTTCCAAATCTTGATGAATTTAACAAAAAGCCAGAATTCACCTTTTAAATGATTGGTAAAAGCGACATGTCTAAGCTGAAAATTCGCCAGACCGTCAAAGCAGCATTTTTCATCGGATGCATGGGAATAACATCATCACCAGCATTGGCCATCTCACTTGACGACGCGCTACGCGCAAGTCTTGAAAATTCTTCGGCTCTTGCCGCTGCAAGGCAAAGCTGGCTTGCAACGCGTGAAGCCATCGGAACGAATACATCAACAACCGACCTAACAGCGCGTTTAAACGCTACCGGTTCGGTTAACCAAATCGACAGCAAGGCTGGTCGGGGTTTTACCAAATCGCAATATCTATCGACCGGCATTACCCTGTCAAAAAATCTTTATGATGGCGGCCAGACCAAAGAAAAAACGCGCCTTGCCGAAATTAATCTTCAACAAGCATCGGCAATCTACGTCAAAACCGAACAAAGCGTCATTCTTGGCACGATCGAAGCCTATTTGAATGTTTTGAAGGCCGGGCGCGAGGTTAAACTTCATGCCCGCAATCTCACCCGTCTTGAAGCCCATGTAAATGCGTCAAAAATTCGGGTTGACGCAGGCGCCGCTACACCGACAAGACTAGCCGAGGCACGCGCCAGATATGCACGCGCCCAATCAGATGCAATCCTTGCCGAAACAAGATTGACCAATGCCGAAGACAATTTTCGGTCACTAACTGGCAAAGACGCCCGCGATTTCATCGAACCGTCGATCACGGGTGATTTACCAATTGATCTTCTTGATGCCGAAAAAAAAGCGCAAGAAGGCCATCCTGACATATTAGCCGCAATCGCGGCCGAACGCGCTGCCGATCAGGCGTTCAACACTTTGCAAGCCGCGGTTCGCCCGACTTTGGGCTTCAGCGTTTCTGCCAATACAAAAACCGGCACTGGCACAATTCTGGACAGGGATGAAGTTGCCGCGCAATTGGTGTTTTCTTCCCCGCTTTTGTCTACAAATGCGACAAGTTCAACATCGCGCCGGATCGCCGCCAGTTTCAAACAGGCTAAATTAGACCGTGCCGAGGCAACGCGTAAAACCGAAGTTGCCGCGCGCGAAGCCTTTCGCAATTGGCAATCTACCGCCATTCGTGTTGATGCGGTTACCAGCGAGATAGACGCATTTCGCCTTGTCGCCAAAGGGATCGCCAGCGAAGCGCAATTCGGCCAAAAGACAACGCTTGATCTACTGGATGCCGAAAAAGACGTGAATGACGCCGAATTAAGCCTTGTTTCGGCTGAACATAATCAGCTTCTGGCCGCCTTTCGTCTGAAAGCAGCGATTGGCAGCCTGACCGCCGAACAGATGGGGCTTGGCGATGTTTTGGGGCAACTTGCCGATATGCCGCCGCCACAATCGCCATTTTACAATTCATTCCCATTTGGTCGCAGGCCGATCCCCGACTAGATGGTAATTTTCAGCGGCCTATCCGGAATGTTTGAAACCGTAAGGGCGGTATCCGCACCGCGCAAAATATTGTCTTCATCCCGCAAATTAATGCCGCTTGAAAATGTGGTATGGCGTTCGCCTGACATATCAGCTGCAGCAGCTGAAGCATCGCCCCGTAATCGTCACTATGGCGTTTGCGACCTTCCTGATATCATTGACCTTAGCGAGATCGTGATGAACCCTAGCGTTGTGCCATCCAAAGTGCATTGGCAAAATGCCAGCGGGTCAGATCAGGCCGGAAAAACCGCCAAAACACAGGCATCGTCTCAGCTAACGCCAACGGGTGAAAGCGATCAACAAAGCCAGAATCAGCCATCTTCCGATTCACTTGATGATCTAAAATCTAGCCTTCGCCAGCGGCTTCATGCCAAAATTGACCATTGGCTTGACGAGAATATGGCTAATTTGGTTGAAGATGCGTTGCAAGCCACACCACAAAGTCGTACAAAACCTGTCGATAAACCGGAATAAACGCGTCATCAGGCCTTGATGACAAAAGCCTTTTCATATGACGATTGTCGGGCAAGCCTGATATTTTGTCGTCCAACCACTGAGAATGACCCATCTGGAACCATGACCGAGCCAACTTTAGCCAAAACCTATGATCCGAAATCCATTGAAGCAAACTGGTATGAAACATGGCTGGACAGTGGTCATTTCGCCTGTACGCCTGAGTCATCCGCACCTCCCTATACAATAATGATGCCACCGCCAAATGTGACTGGCAGCCTGCATATGGGGCATGCGCTGACCTTTACCTTGCAAGATTTGCTGATCCGCTATCATCGTATGGCTGGGCGCGACGCATTGTGGCAACCGGGCACTGATCATGCTGGCATTGCAACGCAAATGGTTGTTGAACGTCAACTTGCTGAAAAGAACATCAACCGCCGTGATCTCGGGCGAGATGGTTTTGTCGAAAAGATCTGGGAATGGAAGGCCGAATCTGGCGGCATGATTCATAAACAGCTTCGCCGCCTGGGGGCGTCGGCTGACTGGCAGCGTGAACGCTTTACCATGGATGACGGACTTTCGGCTGCAGTGATCAAAACATTTGTGCAAATGCATCGTGAAGGGCTGATTTACCGTGACAAGCGTCTGGTGAATTGGGATCCAAAGCTGATGACGGCCATTTCCGATCTTGAGGTCGAACAGATTGAACAGAAAAGTTCAATGTGGCACATTAGATACAGGATTGAAGGCACTGAAAATGAATATATTTCTATTGCCACAACGCGTCCTGAAACGATGCTTGGCGATGGTGCTGTCGCGGTTAATCCTGAAGATGAACGCTATCAACATCTGATTGGCAAAATGGCCATTCTGCCATTATCAAACCGGCCAATCCCGATCATTGCCGATGATTACGCCAAGATGGATAAAGGGTCAGGCGCGGTTAAAATCACACCAGCGCATGATTTCAACGATTTCGAGGTTGGCCGTCGGCATGATTTGCCGTTAATCAATTTGATGACCGCAACGGCCTCAATGGAATCAATTTCAGAAATTCCAACAAAATATCAGGGGCTTGACCGGTATGATGCCCGCCGCCAGATTCTGGCAGATCTTGACGCTGAAGGCATGCTGGTACGCGAAGAAATTCTAGATAATGTGGTGCCGCATGGCGACCGTTCGGGCGTTGTGATCGAACCGTGGCTTATGGATCAATGGTATGTAAATGCCGAAAAGCTGGCCCAGCCAGCGATCAAGGCGGTTGAAGATGGGCGCACGAAATTTGTGCCTGAACGCTGGAACAAGACCTATTTTGAATGGATGCGCAATATCCAGCCTTGGTGTATTTCGCGCCAGCTTTGGTGGGGTCACAGAATCCCAGCATGGTATGGGCCGGATGGGCAGGTTTTTGTCGAGGCAAATGAAGATGAGGCTGTGGCTTCGGCAAGCAAACATTATGGCAAGGCGGTCGAACTAACCCGCGACAACGATGTTTTGGACACATGGTTTTCAAGTGGTCTATGGCCTTTTTCAACGCTTGGCTGGCCAGATAATACCGCTGAATTGAAACGCTATTACCCGGGTGATGTTCTTGTTACCGGTTTTGATATCATCTTTTTCTGGGTTGCCCGCATGATGATGATGGGCATGCATTTCATGGATGGTGAAGTGCCGTTCCGCGAAGTCTATATCCATGCGCTGGTTCGCGACGAAAAAGGCCAGAAAATGTCGAAATCCAAGGGCAATGTTCTCGATCCTTTGGAACTTATCGATCAATATGGCGCCGATTCACTAAGATTTACCCTAGCGGCGATGGCCGCGCAGGGCCGTGACATCAAAATGTCGACAACACGGCTTGAAGGATACCGTAACTTCACCACCAAAATATGGAATGCCTGTCGCTTTTTGCAGATGAATGGCTGTACCGGAT
>ERZ887851.2212-NODE-2212-length-15480-cov-32.634749_pt1 | contig 15480 bp, 17 predicted proteins | sample MGYA00521100_ERZ887851 | MGnify/ENA primary metagenome ERZ887851 (study PRJEB32303, sample SAMEA104408602) | aquatic metagenome | biome: Brackish water; feature: Pelagic; material: water | place: Baltic Sea | collected 2014-06-06T16:11:00 | depth 11,444 m ...
AATAGGTGTTCCTTCGAAAAACTCTTGCCCCAGAAGATCTAATACTTGGTCAGTACTAATGAATAATGGTTTACATGCGTATTCGGGGCATTCTTCATAAAATGAATTTGTTTTATCAAAAACAAATTTAAGAGCTTTTCCTAATGTGAGGTGAATTATTTCCGATTCTCCGAGTTTTAATTTGTAGAATCTTTTTTTTACCAATTCCTTCTTTGAGGTATCATCGAATTCTTTGATATCAGCAGGTTTTGTGTGCTCTCGATAATCTATGGGCAAGAGATTGTACACCTTATCTATGGAGATTTTTGGTATGTATTCTAATGTCATTTCAGATTATTTGAGATTGAGACATTGCTAAAACAATTTGAAATACCAAAGGATCCATCTTCGTTAAATACTTCAAATTCCAAACATTCTCGAAGTCTATGAACTACTTTTAGGACGTCACCTTCGTAGTAGGTAAAACCTACAGATATAAAATATTTTCCAACGCCAAGATTGGCGTTTTGAACGAATTTAACGGTTACGGAATCACCGCTTTCGAGGTTTGGCGTTTTTATATTTAAAAATTTTGTATTTGTTCCATAAATTTCCTGCCCTTTGGAGTCCCGAATTCGAAGAGCAAATATAGGATTATTTATTTTGCTAAAAGCAGCAGCCCTAAAAGAAATACAGAATTCATCACCAGCACAAAGAATTGCTGTTTGATTGTCGTTTATACAAACAGAATTTAATTCTCCCAATTCTCCCCCATATGAAAGCAGCTCAGGTCTGTCTACTTTTTGCTCTTGGACAACTATTGTCTCATCTAACTCAGATTCCTTACTTCCTTCAGAAATGATCTTTGAGTAGTGATTGATCACATTAATAGTTAAGTCATTTCTCACTAATTTTCCTTGATGTAGTAAGATGGAAGATTCACATAATTTAGCTATGCTGTTTAAATCGTGAGAAACGAGAATTAATGAACCACCCTTGGTCTGAAAATCTTCAAGGAAGCTAAAGCATTTTATCTGAAACCTAGCATCCCCGACTGATAAAGCTTCGTCTATAATCAAAATATCGGCATCCAGATGTGCTGCTACAGCAAATGCTAGTCTTAGGCCCATTCCACTGGAATAAGTTTTGATTGGTTGATTTATGAATTCTCCGATATTGGCGAAATTAACAATGCTTTCCAGTTTCTGATCTATTATCTTTCTTTCAAGACCGTACAAAGATCCTGTAAGGTAAATATTTTCCAATCCATTAAATTCTGGGTTAAATCCAGAGCCAAGCTCCAGTAAGGCAGCGACTTTTCCATGGTGAGATACCCTGCCTCGACTTGGTTGCATAGTACCGGCAATTATTTGCAGCAAGGTACTTTTTCCAGAACCGTTTAATCCCATGATCCCCAAAGAGTGTCCCTTGCAAACAGAAAAGCTTATTTTTTCTAAAGCAGTAAATAATTCTAAATTTTCTTGGGTTGATTTCCTTGAAGATACGCAATTTAACAAGGCCTTCCACCCAGTTCTTCCAAAGTTTTCATCTTCGGGAATCTTTTCAAATGTTTTGGTGACATTTGAAACTGTTAGAATATCAGAATCCATTGATTGATAAGATGAGATTGTTTTAGTTGGAAGTTCCTTCGCATAAAATTAGTGTAGCAAAATGTTAGTAATTCTGGGAGGTAGAGGATATGTGGGGGAAGTCTTTAGGAGGCTTGATTATAATCGGGGCGTAATACCGATTTCGCGAAAAGATTGTGATTATTATGACATAAAAACTTTATCAAAATTTTTAAAAGACATGCGAGCGTCTTTTGTGATCAATGCTGCTGGATTTACTGGAAAACCTAATGTGGACGCTTGTGAATCTGCTAAGTACGAGAGTTTGCAGGGAAATGCTGTGTTGCCGGGAATCATTCGCGAAGTGTGTGAGGACTTAAAAATTCCTTGGGGGCACATTTCAAGTGGGTGTGTTTACTCTGGCAGGCGAGAGGATGGGAATGGTTGGACTGAAGATGATGAGCCTAACTTTTCTTTTCGTTCGCCTCCTTGTAGTTTTTACAGTGGGACAAAGGCGTTGGGTGAGGAAGTTTTGGAGGGGGCAGAGAACTGTTTTGTTTGGCGATTACGTATTCCATTTAATCATGAGCCAAGTCCAAGGAACTACCTGCAAAAACTTTTGAATTATGAAAATCTTCTCGAAGCTGAGAACTCGGTTTCTCACCTTGAGGAGTTTTGCCAAAAGTGTATCGAATGTTTCACCAAAGATGTTGAGCCAGGGGTTTACAATATGACTAATCCGGGTTCTGTAACAACCCGTCAAGTAACCGAGTGGATGATCAAGGAAGGACTTACCGATAAGAAATTTAAGTTCTTTAATTCCGAAGAGGAGTTTATGACTAAGGCCGCGATTGCTCCGCGATCCAATTGTGTGCTTGATACGATTAAAGCCGAAAAAGCAGGTATTGCGATGCGACCAGTTGAGGAAGCGATGATTGACTCGATACGAAGGATGAGGCTAGAGCTTGGTGTATGAAATCCTTACTGGTAACCGGCGGGCTTGGCTTTATTGGCTCGAATTTCATTCGTTTGCTGTTGGAGCAAACCGATTGTGAGAAGATTGTAAATTTAGATAAAGAAACTTACGCAGGTAACCCAGAGAACCTCGCAGACTTTGAATCGGACCCTCGTTATGTTTTTTCTTTGGGAGATATTTGTGATGCTAAGCTTGTTTCTGATCTTTTGGAGAAGTATCAACCAGATGCACTTGTCAATTTTGCAGCGGAAAGTCATGTCGATCGCTCGATTGATGGTCCAGAACCTTTTGTCCAAACCAATGTGGTGGGTACTTTGAGGCTTCTTGAATCCTTTAAGCGTTATTACACCGACCAATCTGAAGACCGTAAAAAAAGTATTCGTTTTTTACATGTTTCGACAGATGAAGTTTATGGATCGTTGAGTTCCGATGATCCCGCATTTTCAGAAACTACACCCTATGCACCCAATAGTCCGTACTCTGCTTCAAAAGCGGGAGCTGATCATTTAGTTCGTGCATATTTCCATACATTTGGATTGCCCGTTCTGACTACGAATTGTTCAAACAACTATGGTCCGTATCAATTTCCTGAGAAATTAATTCCTTTGGTTATTCTCAATGCAAAGGAGGGCAAGAACCTACCTATCTATGGTGACGGTTCAAATGTTCGTGACTGGTTGCATGTTGAGGATCATTGTTCTGCAATTTTGGAGGTACTTAAGCGGGGTAGGGTAGGAGATACTTACTGCATTGGAGGAAGTTCCGAGCGTACGAATTTGCAAGTGATCGATGCCATTTGTGGACAATTGGACAAAGCCCATCCTGAGGGTGCTCCTCACGAGAACCTCAAAACTTTTGTGAAGGATCGTCCTGGTCACGATCGCCGCTACGCAATTGATTGTACAAAGATTGAAAAAGAATTGGGCTGGTCCGCAAAATATGGTTTTGAAGAGGGGGTGGTAAAAACGGTTGATTGGTACCTCTCAAACTTAGCATGGTGCGAGAATGTAACTTCTGGCAAATATCAGCGTGAAAGGTTGGGTGCCTCGTGAAGCAAAGAAAAGGAATTGTACTCGCAGGAGGTTCTGGGACTCGTCTGTACCCTCTAACCATGGCAGTAAGTAAGCAACTAATGCCTGTTTACGACAAACCAATGGTCTATTACCCGATTTCTATTCTTATGCTTGCTGGCATTCGTGAAATCTTGATTATTTCCACTCCCCGTGATCTTCCTATGTTTCAGGAATTACTTGGTGATGGTTCGAGGTTTGGTTTAACTTTGAGTTATGTTGAGCAACCTAGTCCGGATGGCCTTGCTCAAGCTTTAATCTTGGCGGAAGACTTTTTGAATGGTGCTCCATCGACCTTAATTCTAGGTGACAATATTTTTTACAGTAACGAACTGGAACAAATTCTCGCAGAGGCAGATAGCCGTCCGTCGGGTGCCACTATTTTTGGCTATCATGTCTCTGATCCTACTAGTTATGGCGTAGTGGAATTTGACTCTGGGGGACGGGCGGTTTCGTTAGAAGAAAAACCTAAAGCTCCAAAGTCCAACTATGCTGTGCCTGGTTTGTATTTTTATGACGAGCAAGCTAGTGGTCGTGCCAAGGCGTTAAAACCTTCACCCCGTGGCGAATTGGAAATTACCGATTTGAACCGGGTGTATATGGAAGCCGGAGAACTTTCTGTCGAGGTGATGGGCAGGGGAACTGCATGGCTGGACACTGGTAGTCACGATAGTTTGGCTTCGGCAACTGATTTTGTAAAAGTGATCGAAAGAAGACAGGGCTTGAAAATTGCCTGCTTGGAGGAAATTGGTCTGTATAAGGGTTGGTTAACCCTGGGAGAATTAGAGCAAACAGCTAAGGAACACGGTTCTTCAACCTACGGAAAATACCTGACTGAACTGTATCTTCGTAAGAGTAAAAAATAAAAACGCATCAACGCATCATGATGCGTTGATGAATAAACTTGCATGCATGGTGTGTTTTTGTTGAAATTAAAACATGTCAAAGTCATTTATTTTCTCTTCCGAATCCGTTGGTGAAGGCCATCCTGACAAAGTTTCTGATTCTATTTCAGACAGCATTCTCGATGCTTGCCTAGAGCAAGATCCACAAAGCCGCGTAGCTTGCGAGACTTTAGTCAAAAGCAATTGCGTGACCATTGCCGGTGAAATCACCACCGATGCGAAATTCGATTATGAAGATGTAGTACGCGAGGCGATTCGTAAGATTGGTTATATAAATGATGACGATGTCTTTCATGCTGATCAAGTTTTCATCACCAACCAGCTCACAGCACAATCACGCGACATCGGGCAAGGCGTTGATGCATCTGCGGCCGATGGTAAGGCTACTGCTGAACAAGGAGCTGGAGATCAAGGCATCATGTTTGGATATGCATGCAACGAGACCGATGAGCTCATGCCAGCCCCGGTTATGTTTGCACATCGCATTTTACGCCGCATGGCTGACCTTAGGCACGCGGGAGAAAAAGCACCTTGGTTGCGACCAGATTGTAAATCCCAAGTGGCATTACAGTATGAAAGCGGAAAAATGGTAGGCATCAAAAATGTGGTCGTGTCTACCCAGCACGCCGCTGATGTTACAAATGAAACCATTCGTGATTTTATAAGCGAAGAAGTTATCAAACCTTCCCTGCCACAAGAATTACTTTCATCAGATACAGAGTTTTTAATCAACCCAACAGGTCGTTTTGTGATTGGGGGTCCACAAGGAGATTCCGGGCTCACTGGCAGAAAGATTATCGTCGATACTTACGGTGGTTGGGGTAGGCATGGTGGCGGTGCTTTTTCTGGTAAAGACCCCAGCAAAGTGGATCGCTCGGCTGCTTACATGTGCCGCTGGGTGGCTAAGAATGTAGTTGCCGCGGGTCTTGCCGAGCGGGTGGAAATCCAACTAGCTTATGCAATTGGACATCCTGAGCCCACGAGTATAACCTTGGATTGTTTTGGTACCGAGAAAGTGGAAGAAGGAAAAATTGAACAGGCTGTTCGGGAAGTATTTTCTTTCAAGCCTGCAGAAATTGTATCTCAGTTAAATCTGCTCCGACCTTTCTACCGTGAAACCACTCATTACGGCCATTTTGGTAAGACCGATCTGCCTTGGGAAGAAACAACTCGGGCCGATTCGCTTCGGAATGCGATTAGCTAATTAAAAAACAAATTTAAGTCATCCAAACAACAACTCCATTCGATTTATAATTTATGACAACTACTACAGATACCCTCGCCCCTGCATCGCTTGACTACAAAGTCGCCGATATGACCTTGGCTGAATTTGGTCGTAAGGAAATCTCTATTGCCGAGCACGAAATGCCTGGCCTCATGGCCACTCGTGCGAAATATGGCCCGTCAAAACCACTTGCGGGTGTAAAGATCATGGGTTCTTTACACATGACTATTCAGACTGCCGTTCTGATTGAAACATTAATCGAATTGGGAGCTGATGTGCGTTGGTGTTCATGCAACATTTTCTCTACCCAAGACCATGCAGCAGCCGCTATTGCTGCAGCAGGTGTTCCAGTATTTGCGTGGAAGGGGGAAACCTTGGACGAATATTGGGATTGTACATGGAATGCTCTTACATGGCCTGACGGTTCTGGTCCTGATCAAATTGTTGACGATGGTGGAGATGCCACCCTGCTCATCCACAAAGGGCTTGAGTTGGAAAACGGCTCGGATTGGGTAAACACACCAGCTGACAGTGAAGAGGAAGCAGTGATCAAAAAACTGCTTATCAAGACTCTTGCCGAAAAACCCGGTCATTGGGCACAAGTTGCACAAGGCGTAGTTGGTGTATCTGAAGAAACCACTACGGGTGTACATCGTCTGATCGAAATGGAAGAGCAAGGAAAACTTCTCTTTCAAGCAATCAATGTTAATGACTCTGTAACCAAGTCAAAATTTGATAATAACTACGGTTGCAGGCATTCTTTAGTAGACGGTATTAAGCGTGCTATGGATGTTATGATCTCTGGTAAAGTTGCCATGATTTGTGGGTTTGGTGATGTAGGCAAAGGTTCTGCTGATTCTCTCTTTAATGAGAAAGCTCGCGTTATGGTTTCGGAGGTTGATCCAATTTGTGCTCTTCAGGCATGCATGGCTGGATTCCAAGTCACCACCATTGAGGATGCTCTCGAGTCTGCTGATATTTTTGTGACTACAACCGGAAACAAAGATATCATCACTGCCGAGCACATGAGCAAAATGAAAGACCAAGCAATCGTTTGTAATATTGGTCACTTTGACAATGAAATACAAGTTGCTGAATTGGAAAATATGCCCGGCGTGAAGAAGGAAATTATTAAAGAAGATCACATTCCAGGTGGCCCAGTTAGTCGCTTTACTTTTCCTGATGGCCGCAGCATCTACCTTTTGGCTGAAGGTCGCTTGATTAACCTTGGTTGTGCTACCGGTCATCCAAGTTTTGTTATGTCGAATAGTTTTACTAACCAAACAATCGCTCAGATTGACATTCGTAACAACCCTGACCGTGATATTGGAGTAACACGCTTAAGTAAGGAACTTGATGAGGAAGTTGCCCGTTTGCATTTAGACAAACTTGGAGCAAAACTTACCCAATTATCCACAGATCAGGCAGATTATATTGGTGTTCCTGTCGAAGGTCCCTACAAACCTGAACATTACAGGTATTAATTCTTAGTGTACGAGATCCCTTTCATCGAAGGGGATGAAAATTTAGAAAGCCCGCATTTATTTGCGGGCTTTCTTGTTTTTGTACGATTGTCTATTTTGGAAGCTTGGGTTAGGTGTTAAAGCTTTCCTCTCTCTTTTACCCATAAATATATGTTCTTCGACGAAACTAAAGTTATTCTTAAAGCCGGTAATGGAGGGGATGGTTGCATGTCCTTCTTGAGGCAGAAATATATTCCCAAGGGTGGTCCGAACGGAGGCAACGGGGGCAAGGGTGGAGAAGTGATATTGCAGGCGGATGAAAATGTTTCAGATTTAAGAACCTTTCATTTTAAAAAGCAATGGAAGGCAAAAAATGGAGAACCAGGCCGTGGGAGCGATCAAAACGGTAGGGGAGGTGTACCCTGCATTCTAAAAGTTCCTCTGGGCACTGAAGTCCGAGATTTGGAAACAGGTGAGATAATTTGCGAACTAATGAACCATGAGCAGGAAATTCTCATTCTCGAAGGTGGAAAAGGAGGGCGAGGGAATGCGACTTTTAAATCCTCCGTTAATCAGACCCCGCGTCAGTTTACAGAAGGTAAGCCGGGTATGGAGGGTGAGTTTGTTTTTACACTCAAAACTATTGCTGATGTCGGTTTGGTCGGCTTTCCCAATGCAGGGAAGTCCACACTACTCAACATAATGTCCAACGCCTCTCCCAAAGTGGATGCGTACCCATTTACCACCCTTGTGCCAACAGTCGGTGTAATAGATTACGCTGAGGAATTTAAAACAATTACCATGGCCGATGTTCCTGGTCTGATTGAAGGTGCGGCCGAAAATCGTGGTCTTGGCCACCGTTTTCTAAGGCATGTTGAAAGATGTCATTTGATTCTTTTCCTGCTCGACCTGGCGGCTACGGATGGTCGCTCGCCCATTGATGACTTTGCTCATTTGCAAAAAGAACTTGGTGAGTACGATCCCCGTCTTTTGGAAAAGAAATTTTTAGTTGTGGGAAATAAGATTGATGAGGAAGAAGCCCAAAACAATCTAATCCTTTTTAAGAAACATTTTCCTGAAATCGATATTTTGCCAATTTCCGCAATTTTAGAAGATGGATTAGATGAGTTGAAAAATCGTCTTTTGATTAAATTTTCTTAAAAAAATAAAAAAATCTTCGTGAATAACTTTTTTATTTTTACTCTTGTTTTGCACAAGCGTTTGTGCAAAAGAAAGAAGGCATGGGTGTGAAAAGTGAAAATTGGCAAAATCAACAAGGAATCATCGATATCAATAATCGAAACGCCCCTGAAATTAGAGATACACGAGGTTTGTTTATTCCAGTGATTGAGAATGAAACCAATCAGGAACGGGCAAACCGCATACTTGCGATGATGGAAGAATCAAACAATCGATTAAACCGAATGCTGGAAATCTTCGACCGTATGGATCGCTAGAATGGGAGACCAACGGAAAGAGCCTCTCAACCAGGCAGCTGCCCAAATGGGAAGTAGGGGAGGGAAGTCTGGTAAAGGGCTTAGTAAGCGGCGTGGCAATGTTTCCTATTACAGAGACATGCAAAGGAAATCGGTTGCTTCTCGATTAAAAAATGCAGCAGCTACAAACGAAAAGAAACCTAAAAACTGATCTATGCAGCAGCCCGCTGCTTTTCTGATCTTGTAAAAACGGGAGATTCCAAAGTGGATTCATCTTCGGAGTAGACATACCCGTTTGCCGCAAATCTTTTCAAGCCTTCGGGCTTTTTTATTTGCTTGGAAATTAAAAAGTTGGCCATTAAACCGCGGGCCCTTTTCGCATAAAAACTAATTATTTTAAACTTTCCATTTTTCTCATCCTTGAATACGGGAGAAATGATTTGGGCATCTACCTTGTTTAATTGAGCGGCCTTTGAATATTCCAGGGACGCCAGATTAATCACCGCATTATTTCCAGAATGATGGAGGTCTTTGCGAATGCTATCGGCTAAACGATCGCCCCAAAAAGCGTAAAGATCTCTGCCTGCAGGGTTTGAGTAGACCGTACCCATTTCTAGTCTATAGGGCTGAATAAGGTCGAGTGGTTTGAGGAGACCGTAAAGTCCCGAAAGTATACGCAAGTTAGACTGGGCATACTCAAAGTCTTTTTTGTCGAATTCCCATGCCTTTAATCCTTCATAAACATCTCCTTTGAAAGCCAGAAGGGCTTGCTTTGAGTTTTCAACCTGATGCTCTTTGGTCCAACTCTGAAATCTTTCATAATTGAGCTGGGCAAGTTTTGAGCTTAATCCCATCAAAGAACTAATTTCTTCAGTTGATAATTTGGAAAGTCCGCCAATCAAAGCATTTGAAAAATTAAGAAAATCCGGTTTCGTGCAGATCTCGCAGATAGAAGGGCTATCAAAATCCAAGGTTTTAGCGGGTGATAAGAGGATAATCATTTAAAACAATCTAGTTGTACTTAAAACAGAATCAAGTAGAGAAAGCATTGATTATTTTAATTTTCTTTTACGGTTTAGTTAAATATCGATTAATAAAATTTCGATCTAGGTTGCCCCAATTTTAAAATATCTTTTTTTAGTTAGATTTGAACTAATTAGTAAATTTCTCGTGTATCCCATTGTTGTCTTCTTTCTGCTCCTTTCAAACTGGATTGTATTTTCCGGGAAGTTTGATGCGTTTCATTTGGGACTCGGAGTTGTAAGCAGTTTATTCATTACTTGGATTTCTCAGGATTTTCTTTTTCATGACCGTTCAAAAACCTGGGAAGAACGGATGCGTGAAGCAGGTGCATTTTTACAATACATCCCTTGGTTAATTGTAGAAATAATCAAAGCCAACCTGCATGTTTTTAAATTAGCTATGACCCGTACTGGGTATGAGGAAGTGGCTCCGCGTATTGTAACCATTAAGACTTATTTAAAAACGGATTTTGCTAAATTTGTTTTTGCCAATTCCATAACCCTAACTCCAGGCACAATTACGATGTTGATTCGAGGCGATGTGTTTCATGTTCATACCATGAGCCAATTCCTCGAGGATGATCTTTTGGAGGGGGCGATTGAGCGTAAAGTAGCAGAGGTTTTCGAACCCGATGTGTTAAAAAGAAAGAAAATAAAACGATGAAGGAATGGTTTGCCATTATTATGGGGGCATCCCTGCTCGTCTTGATGATTCCTATTCTTTACCGAATTATTGTGGGGCCGACCGGATTTGATCGTATTTTGTGTGCTAATGTAATTGGGACAAAAACCGCAGTTATTCTCGTGATCATTGGTACTTTATTCGACCGGGTTGATATGTTTGTCGATTTTGCCATCGCTTATGCCTTGCTCAATTTTGTGGGTGCGATTGTGGTATCTCGTTATTTTAATCGTACCGTTCCTTTGCAGGAGATGGAAAAAGATAAGGCCAAACCAAGAAGGAGGCTAAAGGCTTGATCGATACACTCGCATCTGCAGTGCTTGCGGAACCGGTAAACAGTCCGGGTTGGTTTCTTGTGCATGCGATTGGTGTGAGTATGGGAATTGTCGGGCTCATCTTTTTTCTTGGTACCGCAGTCGGGGTAGTACGCTTTCCTGATTTTTATACGCGTATGCATGCGGCGGGAAAAGGGGATACCTTATCCACCATGCTTATGTTGACTGGTTTTGGCTTGGTAATGATGGAAGATTTTTCCGCGAACAGTTGGTTATTACTTTTAAAGATACTGGGCATTGTTCTTTTTATATTCATTACTACACCAACTAGCTCGCATGCATTAATGCGTGCAGCCTTTGAGGATGATGAAATGCCCCTCGGCGAAGAGGATTTAAATAAATTGAGAAAGCGCAGGGCTAAATCAAAAAGCAAATAAGAAATGGGCCTCGAATTATTCAATACCTTGATTCTTTGCCTACTCGTAGTGGTTGCTGTTCTTAGTTTATGGGTTCGCGACTTGGTTGTAGCTGCCGTCGTTTTTGCTATTTACAGTTTTTTAATGTGTTTGCTATGGGCAGAAATGGGCGCGGTTGATGTTGCCTTTACCGAGGCAACCGTTGGTGCAGGTGTAAGTACAGTGGTCTTGATTGCGACGGTGTTTAATCTTAAACGCAAGGCGAAGGATTAATATGAAGAAGACTGCTTTCATTCTTGTCCTTTGTATCGGATTGCTTCTCGCTTGGGCTGCTAAAGATTTTCCTGCCTGGGGTGATCCACAATCACCCGCATCTTCCTCTCCGGTAGCTTCCCATTTTATTGCCAATACTGGCGTGGATACAGAAGTTCCTAACATGGTCACTGCGGTATTGGCTGATTACCGGGGCTTTGACACCATGTTTGAAACTGTGGTTGTCTTTATTGCTGGCTTGGCCGTTTTTTCAATTCTGCGTGGTGGTCCTAAAAGTAGGACACGGGATCGGGAATTTGTAGTTGATTTTGAGCCTGATTTGATTGTTACCAATACCGTTCGTTTGATCGTACCAGTTATCCAAATTTTCGCCTTCTATGTCTTAGCCCACGGGCATGTCAGTCCGGGTGGAGGCTTTCAGGGAGGAGTGACAATGGGGGCGAGTTTTATTCTTATTGCCCTGTCATGGGATTTAAAAACTGCCCTTGCCCGATTTCCAATCGAACGTTGTTTTACCGTAGCTGCTCTTGGAATTGTAATTTATGCAGGCATTGGTCTGTTATCGCTATTTCTTGGGGGAGAATTCTTGGATTACGCCCATTTAGCCAAGATCTTTCCAGTTAGTCCGGAAATGGCTCGTTATCATGCCATGCTTGGCGTCGAAATCGGGGTAGGGTTTACGGTAACTGCGATTATGTTTGCCCTCTATGCAAGTCTATCGACCGATGGACGGATGCGGGATGGTCTGTGAGCCCAAAAAATAATAGATTTTGATGTTCGAAGACGGTTCCATATTCAATCAATTGCTGGTCGAGCGGTTAAATTATTTTATCTATGTTGTTCTATTATTGATCGGATTATGGGCGATGATCGCCAAGAATAATTTGATTAAAAAATTGATTGGAATGTCGATTTTTCAAACTGCGATTATTTTGTTTTATGTTTCGATTGGGGTAAAGGAAGGAGCAACCATACCCATCTATTTACCAGAGCATGATCCGCACGGTTCGCATGCACAGTTCGATTCCAACTATACGGAGTTGCTTTCTCACGGTCCTAAAGTGTTGGAAGCTTCCGCTGTGCCGAACTATACCAATCCCTTACCCCATGTATTAATGCTCACCGCAATTGTGGTGGGGGTGGCCACACTCGGTCTTGCACTTTCTGTATGTTTACGAATTTATCGTGGATACGGCACCGTAGAGGAGGATGAACTGTTGGAAAAACTTGAGCGGGAAGATTCTCGCAAAGCAGGAGGTTCGAACAAACGTAGACCCAGGAGACGAAACCCGGCCAACAAAGGAGGAACTGCAGGGCAGTCCAAACGAGGCCAAACGAGCGAGAAAGCAAAATCTGATAAGCCTACTCCCCGCCGTCGACAGGCATCGAAAAGCAGAACAAAAACAAATAACCCTGCTAAAGAACAGGCCAAATCCTTGAATAAGGAAAACGATAAGCCCAAACCTGTTAAGAGAAGACGGCCAGCAAGAAAGCCAAAGGAGGATAAATCCTGATGAGCGATTCTATTGTTTGGATTGTTTTATTTCCACTTTTTGGAGCAGTTGCCTGTGCCTTAGGGGGTGCATTGTCCAAGAAGATTTGTTATCCAGTATCGGTACTCTCGATGCTGGCTACGGTTTGGGTATCGGTAGATACTTTATTTCAAGCCATTGAGTCTCCGGTTCATGAAGTTTCATACATTCTTGGTGGTTGGTCACTCGATTTGTTCCCCAGAGGAGTCGGCATTGAATTTCGGGCCGATTTACTCGGTGCTTTAATTGCCTTGGTGGTAACCGGTGTTGGCTTGATTGTGGCCCTCTATTCAAAAGTTCCAGTGCAACGGGAAACACCCGGTAAGGAACCGATGTATTACGGACTTTTTCTTTTGCAGATTTCTGGACTTGCTGGAATTGCTCTTACCGGAGATGCCTTTAATCTTTATGTCCTGATTGAGGTAGCAGCCTTAACAGGTTACGGGCTTATTGCCCTTGGTACAAACCGGGCAGCGGCAGCTACCTTTAATTATATCATTCTGGGAACGATCGGTGCCTCATTTTATCTTCTAGGAGTCGGATATCTTTACCTAAAAACTGGTACCCTTAATATGGTGGGTATACGGGAAGTCATTGAGGCTCATGGCTTGTTCGATTCTCCGGCAATGCAAGTCGCCTTTGTTTTGGTTCTGCTGGGCATTCTTATTAAAATGGCCTTTTTCCCCTTTCATGCGTGGTTACCCAATGCCTATTGCCATGCTCCCACGACAACATCCTGTCTGCTTGCCCCACTTGTCACCAAGGTAATGATCTACGTCATGATCCGTATGGTGCTTACCGTTTTCGGGGTGGAATTTTCTTTTGAATCAACCTGGTGGACGGAGTTTCTTCCCTGGTTAGTGGTGGTGGCCATAGTCTGTGCGGCAGTCATGGCACTTGCCCAGCGCGAGATCAAGCGCATGCTTGCCTACTTGATCGTGGCTGAGGTCGGATACATGGTCGGCGGTGTATGGATTTATAATTACTACGGACTGATTGGTTCGGTGTTTCATATTATAAGTGATGCCTGCATGACGCTTTGTCTCTTCCTGGGTGCGGGTATCATATTGGAAAAGTGCAAGACCACACACTTCAATGGCCTTCGTGGTTTATTTGCCAAGATGCCCCTGACTATGATTGGTTTCTTTATCGGTGGATTTTCCATTATCGGACTACCTCCAACCTGTGGCTTTTTTAGTAAGTGGTATTTAATTACCGGGGGGATGGTTTCTGAACGCTGGGAATATATGATTACCCTTATGTTTTCCACCATGGTCATGGTTGTTCTCTTTTTCCGATTGATTGAACGTATACACCTCGCGGTAGACGAGAGCGGTAATAACCTTGGCAAGGGACATGGCGACCTTGGATTAACCAAGCAGCAAACCCGCTTTGATGAGGCCCCCCTAAGCATGTTGATTCCCCTTTTATTGGCGGCATCCGTTGTTTTGCTTGTGGGCGTGTACAACCAAGAAGTGGTCAATCAAATCGAAGTGTTCCTTCAACCCTTTAATCTTCCAACCGGAGTAAAGTACGAATGAACGATCCCGTGATAGTCGAAGATATTCGTCCGCTCATTGCATTGCTTGCCCCATGGGCGGGTATGATCGGTATTATTTGGGCGGGAGAAAAACGAGCTAATTTACGGGAAATGTTTACCTTCATTGCCGCGTCTGTTCAGGCAGCAGTCGTCCTTTCCCTCGTACCGATTATTTTGAGCGGAGCGGTCGTAGAGTTTCACATTTGGCAGATCTTTTCCCATGTTCCCATGCTCTTACGGGTAGACGGCCCTGGTCTACTCTTTGCCTGTGTTGCTTCAGTGCTTTGGATTGCTACGACCCTCTATGCAGTGGGCTACATGCGAGGCTTGCACGAACATGCCCAAACCCGCTTTTATTCCTTCTTTGCCCTCTCTTTATCCGCCACCATGGGGGTTGCTTTTTCGGCCAATCTTTTGACCATTTATTTTTTTTACGAAATGCTCTCGGTATCGACTTTCCCCTTGGTTACCCACATGCAGGATAAGCAGGCACGGACAGGCGGACGAACTTACCTGGGATACCTTCTTTTTACTTCCCTTTGCCTTCTTCTACCTGCCCTAAGTTGGTGCTATGTCTGGTTGGATGGGGGGAACATGACGATGGATTTTATGGCTGATGTGGGCAAGGTTGGCCACTTTGGGGAAACCACCCAGATCGTTCTTCTATTTCTTTTCACATTTGGTTTTGCCAAGGCCGGGTTAATGCCCGCACATTCCTGGTTGCCTCGTGCAATGGTTGCACCAACTCCGGTCTCTGCTTTGCTTCATGCCGTTGCTGTTGTAAAGGTCGGTGTATTTTGTGTGTACCGTGTATATGCAGATGTATTTGGTCCCGAAGTTCTTGCTAAAATGGGCGGGGAGGAATGGGCCATGGTTATTGCTTCTGCCACCATCATTATTTCCTCCCTGATTGCTTTATCTCAAGACAATTTAAAGCGCCGTTTGGCATTTTCCACCATAGGACAACTCGGATATATCGTACTTGGAGCAGCCATTGCCACAGACCGTGGACAGGGTGGGGCAGTCCTGCACATTGCCATGCATGCCTGTGGGAAAATCACGCTGTTCTTTTGTGCGGGTGCAATCTTTGTGGCCTCCGGAAAAAAATATGTCAGTGA
>ERZ887851.2217-NODE-2217-length-15469-cov-7.696834_pt1 | contig 15469 bp, 15 predicted proteins | sample MGYA00521100_ERZ887851 | MGnify/ENA primary metagenome ERZ887851 (study PRJEB32303, sample SAMEA104408602) | aquatic metagenome | biome: Brackish water; feature: Pelagic; material: water | place: Baltic Sea | collected 2014-06-06T16:11:00 | depth 11,444 m ...
CCTTCATCACTTTGAATGAAATGTCGTATGCGAGACAATTTAGACCCCACTGTCAATGCTCGTCTATGATGACGGGTTTGACCGATGCGGTTTTGCCGCCTAAGTGCACTGATGTCTCGCCCTTCAATACCTGAAATCTGGACCAGCGACTTTTACACCCACCCTTTGTTTGAGGGCCATGGGGCGATATGCCGTGGGTTTGATGAGTGGCCCTCGCATGAACAATTGACCGTCCATGCCAACCAACAGCAGGTGCGCAATCAGGCGGGACTTGCTGTGACGTTTGTGCCGCAAACTGAGCGTTTGAGTCAGCGCGGCTACGAGCAACACATTGGTCTTACCGGTGAAGTGCCGACTCGATCAGAGAATTGGCATGATTTTTTGAATGCTTGTGCATGGCTAACTTATCCTCGAACCAAGGCAGCCATCAATGCGGTGCATTGCGCACAGCCTCAGCACTCGGTTCGCAGTCCCGCCTCGGATGCGGCGACCGTGTTTGATGAAAGCGGAGCCATTTTGATAGGGCCCGATCCTCGCTTGGCGCAATGGTTACGTGATCATGATTGGCAGCAAGCGTTCGTGACAAACCGCGCACTTTGGCAACAGCACCGCTTATTTGTGTTTGGTCATGCCGTCTTAGAGAAGACGCTTCACCCTTACCCAGGCATGATCGCCAAGGTGCTGTATCAACCCTGGCCTGCCATCGCAAACACCCCTGCCGATAGGCCGCCAGCAGGGCTTGATGCGCTCGTGGCCAAGCGTTGGTTAGCCGGGGAATTTACAAATGCGGCTGCTCTCTTTGCCTTACCCTTACTCGGTGTACCTGGTGTTGATCCTGCCAATGAAGACCCAGCGTATTACGAGAACACGCAGGTCTTTCGATCGGCAAGACTGCCTCAAGCCTGAACGAAACGTCGGAACGTGGCCAGCTCAGCTTGCATTAACCCATAGGTCTCTGACTCGAGTCTAGGTTCAGGCTGTTTGGGGCTGATCTTTGAGTTTTCACCTGACATTTGTCATCCCTTAACTCCCATCACTTGCCACTAACTTGTGCATGGCCGCTCCCAAACGTCTGAGTGCGTCCGAGCAGTCCATGCGATCAAGCTTGGCTTCAATCAAGCTGAATTGTCCACGTCGGGCGATGGCCTCTGACAGTGCTTGCGTGAACTCACCATTGGTTTGAACCACCTCGCCGTGGCCGCTACCGAGCACCTCGGGTAGTTTGGCGAAGCGCCAGGGGGTAATATCATTGAACTCGCCTTCCAGAATCAAGCGCTCAGTTAGATACCCGTCATTATTTAAAACAATCACTATCGGGTCATAGCCGTAGCGCACGGCAACAGATAGTTCCATGCCTGTCATTTGAAATGCGCCGTCGCCCACCAGCACAATCGGTCGCAAGGTATTGTCTGCAGCAGCCACACCAATGGCAGCTGGCACAGCAAATCCGAGTGAAGCGTAGTACCCGCATGCCACAAAATCCTTACCATCTTTAATCGGCAGGTCAATGGCGCCAAACAAAGCATCACCGGGGTCAGCAATGACCACGGTCTTGGTGGTGATCTCAGGCGCCAATCGGGCGAACAGGGTTGAAACCGTTAGCTTATCAGTGTCAGCGCCCGCACTAGCACCCGGTAAGGTCGCAATGCGCGGGTAGTTCGATTCAAAGGTGGTCTCTGGTTTGAGATCAGTGACGGCTTGGATAAAATCTTTAAAGCCGACCTTTTCGTAGATGTGCCGACTGATGCGCAAGCTATCGTCAGTGGCATGTACCACCTTGGTCTGGTCCACTTGTGCTGAATAAACGCCCGTGTCCATGTCACTAATGTGGGCGCCGAGCACCAGAAGGCAGTCACTGCTTTCAACATAACTTGATATTTCCTCGCGACTCATGCGACCAGCAAATACGCCCATGAACTGAGGGTGTGTTTCATCGATGGCTGACTTGGACAATAAGGTGGTAACCAAGGGAATGTTGAGGGTTTGGGCGAACTGCACGACCTTGTCTAGCAAGCCGTGCCGAACAAGCTGAATACCAAGTGCAATGATGGGTCGCTTGGCAGTTTGCAGCATCTGCTCGACTTCACGAATCGAGGCAGCGAGATTCTCGGGTAGCGTTGGCAACGTGTGAGGCATGTAGGAGTTTGGCAGACTGTGGTCTGGCACCTCGACCTCAACAGCCTCAAGGTCTCGTGGCAGCTCAATGTAACCGGGGCGCTTGTGCAGCAAGATCTGGGCAATGACGGCATCGATTTGCTGGCAGGCCGTCACCGGATTGTCGATCATGGCTTGTGCACAGGTCAGTTCCTGAAACACCTTGAGCTGCGAATCAAATGAACGGACTTTGTGATGGATCATTGCATGCGTTTGGCTCTCGAGGATTCCGGGTGCACCGCTGATGATCAAGACCGGCGATTGTTCGGCATACGCCTGGCCGGTACTGTTGGCTACTTTTAATCCGCCCACGCCGTAGGTGATAGCCACCACGCCAAAGCCGCGTCGACGGGCATAAGCGTCAGCCGCAAATCCCGCACCTTGTTCGTCGCTTGTTGTGATGAGTTTTAAGGGCGACTTTTCAACGCGTGACATCCAGCTGATAATGAAGTCACCCGGAACACCAAAGAGGTGATCAGTGCCCGTGGCAAGCAGACGATCGATGAGATATTGGCCGATAGAAGTTTTCATGGGGGAGAGGGGCGTGAGTTAAGGTAAGTGACATTGCCCCGTCAGCTCATTTTTCTAATAAGCCAAAAGAGACACGTGCGCCAAAGCGTTGCTTTATTCGATTTGAGTGTAATCGGGAGAATTATTACGCGGTGAGTTTTTTTAAGATAAGTCATTTTTTTTAAGAAATCGACTTTTCTGTTAGTTCAACGTCTTGCCTAGCCTTAAGCAAAGCGTCCAATAACTCACCCTCTTCGTGTTCGATTCGATCGAGCTCAACCCGTCTTTTTGATCGGTCGCGCGAACTGCGCAACCGATCAAAGCAGAACATTAACCACTAATCAAACGTCCCAAACGGACCATGGTGGTACCAACTTTCCATTGCTTGGCCACTGCCGGCATGATCAAGACCGCATTGTCATAGGGTGTCACCACGGGCTTGCCGTCGTTGTGGGCAATGACGGTGCCTTTTTTCTCGATGATTTCCAAGCCTTTGTAAGGCTCGGTAAACGCAAAGGTAGCGCCTTGGGCCACGATGGCGGTGGTGACTTCGATGACTTTGAAGTCCTTGGTGTGCAGGCTTGGGTTCAGGTACTGTTTGATGGTTTCTTCTTGGATCGTGCCCATTTCCACCAAAAAGCGCAACATGGTTTCACGCGCAACATCGACTGATGACTTCTCCCAATGTTGCCCACATTCAATCAAGATGGCTGTTTTGGGGTTTTTGGGATCGGCAAACTGTGGGCGTTCAATCATGCGCAGGCCAGCGGGGTGACCAGTGTCATACATCAAGTAGGTCGGCAGACCCAAGCGCTTGGACATGGCCACGGCCTTGTTAGCACCCTTGTCAGTCACGCCACAAACCATCAGCGCCGCACATGGCTCACGCATGGAGTGGATATCAAGCAAAAAGTCGGCTTGTTCAACAAAGGGCAATAATTGGCGCGCGCGCACCAACTCGTTTGTGCTTTTATCACTGTTCAAATAGTCATCAGCCCAAACCCGATTCATGTCTTCATCGGTATAGCGGCTGATCTCTGGATTGTCAGGGTCCCACCGGCCAAAGGCTGCCAAGTTACCAAATGACAGGGTCAAAATACCAACCTCAGGCCTAAAACCTTGAGACAAGAACCAGTCCATGATGATGGCGCCACAGATTTCATTGCCGTGAGTCAAGGCCTGAACCATTACTTTGGGACCGGGCTTGCCTGAGTCAAATTGCCAAACGAAATCAACGCCTGTGTTGCCTTCTTTCCAGCGGGAAATATCAGGGGCTGTGATTTCTACACCAAACTTGTTCATGTGTTTATTCCATAAAGACGTTAGAGGATTGGGTGACTGCTGAGATTGATTGTTTAGCGGGTGCCACCCTCATTCAGATGGCATGCACTGAAGTGCCCGGGCGAGAGCTCTCGTATCGCGGGTACTTGGACTTGACAGCGCGGTCCAGCATGCGGACAACGCGGATGAAAATGGCAGCCACTTGGTGGGTTTAATGGCGAGGGAATCTCACCCTTGATGCTCGAGAATCGCTTGTTGCGATTGCTCAAGCTCGGTACGTTATCGAGCAGCGCCTGCGCATAGGGATGATTGGGTCCTGCAAAAATGACTTTTGCTGGCGCTGACTCAACCACGCGTCCCAAGTACATGATCACCACACGATCAGACAAATATTTCACCACACCCAAATCGTGACTGATAAACAGATAGGTCAAGTTCAGGTCTTGGCGCAATTTCATAAAGAGATTCAACACCTGCGCTTGAATGGAAACATCAAGGGCAGCCACACTTTCGTCGCACACCAAGAACTGCGGGTTAACGGCCAGCGCTCGGGCAATACCAATGCGAGCACGTTGCCCGCCTGAGAACTGGTGCGCGTAACGGCGCATAAAGACAGGATCCAAACCCACGCGTTCGAGAACCGCAGCCACGTGCTCATCGAGCTGCGCACGCGGCACAATCCCGTGATAGACAGGGGCTTCACCCACGATGTCACGCACGCGCATACGAGGATTCAAAGAGGCCATCGGATCTTGAAAGATCATTTGCACAGACAAAGTGGCGCGGGCCAGTTCTTCACTGGTCATGGCTTTGAGATCTTTGCCTTGATAAAGAATCTGTCCTTCAGTTGGCTCATAAATACCCGCCACCATTCGACCCAAGGTCGATTTGCCACAGCCTGATTCACCAACCAAACCCACCACTTCGCCGGGTTCAATGCCGAGGTTGACCTGATCAACCGCATGGACAACTTCAGGTCGGTGGCGCGCGCCCAGCAAATTAGCGATCTTGCCAGCAGTATCGACCGGTTTGGTAAACCGCTTCGTGACTGCCTTCATTTCAATAATCGAGGTCTGGGTCATGGCAGTTTAAGTATCGGATGTTGTCGCCACAAGGGCAATCGTTGACAATGGGTGATGACAACGCGCCTGACGACCATTGCTGAAATAACGGTTCACTGGCGCTTCTTGGCGACAGATCTCTGTGGCATCGCGACACCGTGGTGAAAATGCACAGCCAGGCGGCAAGCGCCCCAACGATGGCGTTGAACCAGGAATCTGATCGAGGGGTTGACCGGCAATAGCGGCTGACGGCAGCGATCCCAAAAGGCCTCGCGTATAAGGGTGTAGGGGGTCATCAAGGACTTCATCGACAAGTCCAGTTTCAACCACTCGTCCGGCATACATAACGGCAATCCGTTGTGCCAAACCGGCCACCACTGTTAAATCGTGGGTAATCCAGATCAAAGCGGTGCCCATCTCGCGACAGAGTTGTTGAATCTCAGCCAAGATTTGACTTTGAATCGTGACGTCCAAAGCGGTGGTTGGCTCGTCAGCAATAATGACAGCCGGTTGATTCAACAAAGCGGTGGCAATCGCGACGCGCTGACGCATGCCGCCAGAAAACTGATGCGGATAGGACTTTAAGCGTTCGGCCGCAGCCGGTATACCAACCCTTTCTAAGGCTTGTTGCGCACGTGCCAATGCAGCCTTTTTAGAGACGTTTTCATGCGCAAGAATGGCCTCTGTCATTTGTGTGTCGATTCGCAAAACAGGATTAAGCGTCATCATTGGGTCTTGAAAAATCATGGCGATCTTTTTGCCACGCACGTGACGCAAGCTGTCGTTATCCATGCCCACCAATTCTTCGCCTTCGAGCTTAATCGAACCACCGACCACACGCCCAGGCGGATCGACCAAACCCATGATCGAGTAACCCGTGACCGACTTACCCGAACCCGATTCACCCACCAAACCCAATACTTCGCCACGACCGACCGTTAATGACACGCCATCGACTGCTTTGACCACGCCGGCACGGGTCATGAAATGGGTGGCCAGATCGCGGATTTCTAAAACGTCACTCACCACTATTTCTCCAGCCGGGGGTTGAGAACGTCTCGGATACGATCGCCCACCAAGTTAATGGACACGATGGTGAACAACAGCGCCAAACCAGGGAACACACTAATCCAGTAACGTCCACTCATCATGTACTGAAAACCATTGGCAATCAGCACGCCAAGCGAGGGCTCTGTTTGTGGCAAGCCAACGCCTAAAAATGACAGGGTGGCTTCGAGCGAAATCGCATGCGCGGTTTGAACAGTCAAAACAACAATCACTGGTGCCAAACAATTGGGCAAGATGTGACGAAATATCACGCGGGTTTTAGACAAACCCAGTGATTGGGCCGCTTCGACATACTCTTTGTTACGCTCAACCAAAGCAGTGCCGCGAACGGTACGGGCGTAATAGGCCCATTGCACCACCACCAAAGCAAAGATGATCTTATCGACGCCCTTACCCAAGGCGGCCACCAAAATCAGGGCCACCAAGATTGTTGGCAATGACAGTTGGAGATCAACAATACGCATGATCAAAGCCTCAACCTTACCGCCCGCATAGGCCGCAATTAAGCCAACACACATGCCAAAACTAGCCGCGATCAACCCTGAAACCACACCAACCATCAATGAAATGCGAAGGCCGTACAAAATCGCCGAATACAAATCCCGGCCCACGCCATCGGTCCCCAACCAAGCGGTATACCCTTCCATGGTTTGCTCGCCTGGCGGAATGCGCGAATCCATCAAGTCGACGGTCCCAAGGTCATAAGGGTTTTGAGGGGTGATCCAAGGGGCAAGGATGGCGGTGATAATGATGAGTAACAGCATCATCAAGCCAGTCACTGCCACCCGATCCTCAAGAAATGTCCGTACAAATTGACGCCATGGCGTTTCTTGCTTGACCAAAGCGGGTTCCACTGGCGTAGCCACTGTTGGGTTTGATTGACTCATGCTGATGTCCTTAGGCCTTGGCGCCAGTGATGCGCACCCTAGGGTCGAGCACGGAATACAAGAGATCGACGATCAGGTTGATCACCACGAACAACACCACCACCACCATCACGTAAGCCACAATCACCGGCCGGTCCAAACGCTGAATGGCTTCAAGCAACAGCTTGCCCATGCCTGGCCAAGAGAAGATGGTTTCAGTCACCACGGAGAAGGCCACCAAGGAACCAAACTCCAACCCCAACACAGTCACAATTGGGATCATGATATTTTTTAAAACATGCACACGGATGATGGTGCTTTCTTTTAAGCCCTTGGCGCGCGCAAACTTGACGTAATCCATCAGCATCGCTTCGCGGGTACCCGCACGTGCCAAGCGGATCATCAAACTGATTTTTAATAGCGCCAAGTTAAATGCTGGCAGCGCAATGTGTTGCCAACCATTTAATGTCAGCAAACTGGTCTCAAAGCCAAATATCGATACCGTCTGGCCACGCCCTGACGCGGGCAACCACCCAAGCATGACGGCGAACAACATAATGAGCATCAAACCAACCCAAAACGTTGGCAACGAAAACCCCAGAATCGAGCCCGACATGATCATGCGTGAGCTGCGCCGATCGGGGTATAACCCAGCATACATACCGAGCGGCAAGCCAAAGACGATGGCCATCAAGAGCGCCACAACGGCTAGCTCCATCGTCGCGCCCATGCGGCTCAAAATAAGCTGAATAGCTGGCTCACCGTGCACGAATGAGCGGCCAAGATCACCTTGAAACAAGCCTTGAACAAAGTGAATGAACTGCTCAAAAATCGGTTTGTCCAATCCGAGAGCGGCTGCGGTTTTTTCGATGGCCTCTTGATCCATCTCGGGCGAGATGAGCATCCAGATCGGGTCGCCCACCACGTTGACCCCAAAGAAAACCAGCACCACCATGACGGCAATAACAAGCGCTGCTTGGGCAAACCGCCGGATAAAGAAAGACAACATATTTGCGCGTTACGTTTAAACCCACCAATAAAATCGATGGGAGAGAGAGTGACGCCTGCGTTCAAACCGCAGGCTCAGACGGAATGGTTTCGAATCGTCCGTTTGTCGGCCTAGCCAGCCGACAAACGGACGAAACCCAAGGGCTATGTTCTATGCCCTATTTTTATCAATCACTTCTTTTTAATGCCGCTTGGTAGCGTGTATTCATCGGCACGCGCCTCGACCGTAAAGTCACCTTGTGAGGCCCAGACGTTACGCTGAAAGTGCACGGGAATAATGCCTAAGTCAGTAAATGCAATGTCAGAGGCCTCACCCAACATAACGGCACGCTTTTTATCATCAACAGTTGCCAAAGCTTCATTAAGTTTGGCATCAAGCGCTGGGTTTGAGTAGCGACCGCGGTTAGCAGCGCCCGAACCTTTGGACTTGTCATTCGTGCCTAGTAAAGAGCGCAACGAACCAGACGTTTCACCCGTACCAGCGCCCCAGCCTGCCATGATCATCGAGAACTCAGGTTGGCCATTGGCGCCCGTTGAAGCGCGCGAAAAAAAGTTGCTCGGTGGCATGGTTTCAATTTCAACCTCTAGTCCCAACCGGGTGAACATCTGCGCAATGGCTTCGATGATTTGCGTGTCGTTGGTATAACGACCAGCTGGGCCATGCATCTTTATCTTAAAGCCATCTTTGTATCCCGCTTCAGCCAATAAGGCCTGGGCACCTTTAAGATCGTACTTTTCGGTCTGCAAAGCCTGTGAAGTACCAAAAAAGCTCTTTGCAAGAATCTGTTCTGCAGGCTCTGCCGCGCCGTCCATGATTCGGTCAACAATCGCTGGGCGGTTAATTGACATTGAAAGGGCTTTGCGTACACGCTGGTCAAGCAATGGGTTCTTGATGGGCGAACCGTCTTTGGCCGTGATGAACGGGCTGTTCTCACGGAACTGATCCATGTGTAGATAGATCACGCGGTTTGACAGCGTGTCGGTCACATTGACGTTTTTCGTTGACCGCAGTTTGGCGATATCAGTCGGTGGCACGTTGTCAATCACATCCACGTCACCAGCCAAAAGCGCCGCCACGCGGGTTGGGCCTGATGTGAGGTAACGGAAAGTTACTTCGCTCCAGTCAGGCTTGGGACCGTTGTAATTGGGGTTCAGAACCATGACCGTGCGGTCCCCAGGCTTGAACTCTTTGAACTGGTAGGGACCACTGCCACCCAAACACTTCGCAGCATTGAAGTCCTCCGTGGTCAGGTTCTCGGCGCAATCTTTTGAGACAATCGCCACCACCGACAAGAACGTGGGCACCAATGGCGCTGGCCTGGCGGTTTTCACGCGCAGGGTTTTGTCATCGACTTTCTCAAACGTCATGCCGTTGATGAACTGGGCAAAGCTTGCCGGTGAGCGCGGCACATTTGGCACGCGCTTCATGGTGGCAATCACGTCGTCAACGGTCACAGCCTGCCCATTGGCAAACTTGGCACCGTCACGAAGCTTGAATTCCCAAGTTGTGTCGTCGACTGGTTGCCAGCTGCTGGCCAAGCCAGGTTTTAATTGTTGGCTGGGGCCTTGGCTGACCAGTGGCTCGTAAACCTGACGAACCAGTGAGTTGTTGGGTCCGAGGTTGTGATAGTGCGGGTCAATCGAGCTAGGCTCAGATGAAATACCGACACTTAGTTCTTGAGCATTGGTTGCTGTGGCACCCATTGCTAGGGCAGACAACAGTGAAACGCAAAGAACACTGCGCAATGATTTTGACATGCTATGACTCCTAAACGGTCTATGCGATGAAGTTAATTTGGCTGCGTTTCAGATTTTTTTATGACTTAGATTGATCCAAACGGCAAACCAGACACTGACAACTTGTGATCTTCGCACTTATCCCGTCAGGCGTGAACGCCAAATACTCAGGAATTACCCTCAGACCGGGAAAACCAGCGTTCAACAAGTTTGACCCAGTACGTCGCCCCTAGTGGCAACAGTTCGTCGTTGAAGTCATAGGAACCATTGTGGAGCATGCAAGGCCCCATGCCATGGCCTTGATCCCTATGCTCGCCCATGCCATTGCCAATCCAGACGTAACAGCCGGGCACCTTTTCTAACATGAAAGAAAAGTCCTCTGCACCCATGGTTGGCACCACACGGGCATCAACATTGTTCTCGCCAACGATATCTTTCATCACCTCAACGCAGAAAGCGGTTTCGCTTTCTGCGTTGCGTGTGGGCGGATACTTACGGACAAACGATAGCTGTCCCTCACAGCCCATGGCTTGGCTGGCCGACTCGACAATGGCACCCATTCGTTGCTCGATCAGATCCAACGTCTCGGTCGTGAAGGTGCGCACCGTGCCCATGATCTTGGCTTCGCCAGGGATAATGTTCATAGCACTACCCGCATGGATCTGGGTGATGCTTAAAACAGCTGCCTCCAGCGGGTGGCGATTGCGCGTGATGATGGTTTGTAAGGCTTGAGCAATCTGCACCGCCCCCATGATGGGGTCATGCCCCAAATGCGGCATACCGGCGTGTGCGCCTTTGCCTTGCACCGTGATCGTAAAAATGTTGCTAGAGGCCATGATGGGCCCTGGCGTCACCCCAAACTCGCCGACTGCCATGCCAGGCCAGTTGTGCATGCCAAACACCGCTTGCATCGGGAACTGTTCAAAGAGCCCGTCTTCGATCATGCGACGTGCACCGCCGTTGCCGCCCTCTTCAGCTGGCTGAAAAATCAAATAAACCGTTCCCGCAAAATCCAGATGCTGGGACAAGTAACGCGCGGCATTAAGCAACATGGCGGTATGGCCATCATGGCCACAGCCGTGCATGACGCCAGCGTGTTGACTGGCGTGGGCAAACATATTGGTCTCTTGCATGGGCAAGGCATCCATATCGGCGCGCAAGCCAATGGCTGGGCCCTCTGTTTTGCCTTTTAGGATGCCAACCACGCCGGTGCCGCCTAGACCGCGGTGGATGGGAATGCCCCACCGGGTGAGCAACTCAGCGACCCGATCACTCGTTCTCAATTCTTCATAGGCCAATTCGGGATGCGCATGAATATCGCGGCGCACCGCTTTGATGTCGTCTTGCCATTGCAGAAAGGGTTCGAGCAATTTCATACAGCACCTTAAGCATAAGTTTTGATTATTTGATCTTAATCCTTAATTCGAATTTGGCAAAAATGTCCCTTGCGCCATTATTTTTTCTCAGCACCACCTTTCAGGGTTAATGGGTGACCACCGTGAACCGTTTCGCGAATGGCGCTGTCAGACTAGCCGTCTTGGTTAAGGGCTATGATGGGTGGTGCTTTGGGCAATGCTACATTGCGCAAAATTTGTTGGCCAGTTTGTTTTACAAGGATGCAAGCCATGCAACTCTACGTCTATTACAAGTTTGATCCTGTGCTTAGCGATGACACGATGGCGCGCGCCCAAACACTACAGACTCAACTGTTGGGGGAGTTTCTTGGGGTGACAGTGGCGTTGCTCAAGCGTCCGGCAATCGATGCCGAGGGACTCACCACCTGGATGGAAGCTTATCAGCTGCGCGCTGCAGACGAGGATCGCTTTAAAGCACGGCTAACTGAATTAGCCCTGTCTTTTGAGTTACCCATGCCGCGACACACGGAGGTGTTTGTGAACGTGAATCCACAAGCGCCTGACTAACTCACCGTTAGTCGGGAATCACCACATCAACGGCAGCACCCACCACATCAGCAGTCACTTCCACTGTTGTGGATACCACACTGACAAAAGCGTCCGCCACCGCCGCTACGGCGCAGCCCGTTTGGCTTAACAAGACAACTGAGAATAATAAAGTTCGGACGGTAAACAAGACTGCTCCGGCTTCTTAAAGACGACGAATTGTCGCACACACCCTAAGATTTTTAACAGGCAATGGCTTTTAGACGAACAACTGCCAGAGTCCTTCCACGGCAATGCCACAACATTTGGTGACCTTAAACAGTACCCATCGGTTTTAAATTTTAAGTAACGGGCGATTGGAAGCGTCTGAGCATGTTGTTTGGTTCGACTTTGGATTATCTTTACCCATGGACCCATTTGGGGATACAAACAAAACTGTCTTAACTGTTCTTGAGCATCAAACCATGAACCACGACCCCGCCTGCCCTTTTTGTGCTCTTGCCGCCGAGCATTACCTCGATCAAAACGATGAGGGTTTTGTGATTCGGGATTTGTTTCCCGTCAATCCTGGGCACACGCTCATCATCCCCAAGCGCCACGTGGGTTCATTTTTTGCACTGACCAGACAGGAAGTTGACGGGTTGTGGCAGCTGATGCAAAGAGCCAAGGTGCAACTAGACAGTGAATTTGCTCCCATCGATTACAACATCGGCATCAATGACGGTCCTAATGCCGGTCAGACCGTACCCCATGTCCATATCCACCTCATGCCGAGATTTTTAAACGACACCGCTGACCCTCGCGGTGGTGTGCGAAATATCATCGCCGAGCGTGCGGTATACCGCTGACCAATTTAAGCAAGCTTCGATTGATTTAACTTTGGAAAACTCACGTCATGACACAAGCGCTCTACCGATTACATGCACACACCGCTGCCGCTATGATCCGCGATGGCAAGCTCAAACCATCCACCCTCATGCAAGCCTATGTTGATCGGGTGGCTGAATTGGAGCCCACAGTCGGTGCTTTTGAGGCGATCAATACCGAAGCCGCACTACAAAATGCAATCGCACTCGATAAGCAGACACCAAAAGGCTTATTGTTTGGTTTGCCCATTGGCGTCAAAGACTTGATCGATACGGTCGACATGCCAACCACTTATGGTTCGCCTATCTATGCCAATCACCAACCTGTATCAGATGCTGTTTGTATCGTGCACACCAAAGCACAGGGCGGGCTCATTCTTGGAAAAACGGTTTCCACTGAATTTGCGTGGCGAAATGCCGGTAAAACAGCCAATCCACATCAACTCAAACACACACCCGGTGGTTCCTCGAGCGGCTCGGCAGCGGCCTTAGCCGCGCACATGGTGCCATTGGCGTTTGGCAGCCAAACCTCGTCCTCGATTTATCGCCCTGCCTCTTTTTGTGGGGTAGCGGGTTACAAACCAAGTTTTGGCATGATGAATCGGGTGGGTGTCAAACCGCTGGCTGATAGCTTAGATACGCTGGGCACCATGGGCCATTGCGTTGCTGATGTTGCGTTGCTGGCCGCCGCTGCTGGCCGACGGCATGACTTGGTGCTGCCAACCGAACCGATCGCAACTCCTGTGCGCGTTGGTTTGTTTCGTACACCCCAATGGGATCACGCTAGCCCTGAAACGCAAGCCAATGTCTTGGAATGTGCTGAACGATTAAGTCAGGCGGGTGTTCGTGTGGCATCTGTCGATTCACCGCCAGCATTTGAGTCACTATTGGAGGCACAAATTGTCATCATGGAGGCTGAGGCGGCGATGTCGCTTAGTGACGAGTACAGTGCGCATCGGGATCAATGCTCAGCGCGTTTGATCAAGGCCATTGAACGGGGCTACACCATTGAGATCGAACGCTTGTTTGCCGCTCGTGATGTGGTCAAAAAAGCAATTGCCGCCCTTGAGGAAATTTTTAAAGATGTTGATGTGCTTCTGTCGCCTCCCGCCGCTGGCGAGGCCCCAGAGGGCCTTGAAGCCACAGGAGATCCGATGTTTGGACGGATCTGGTCTGCACTAGGCAATCCCGGCCTGACACTGCCCTATGGTCATGGGGCAACAGGCTTACCCATCGGCGTTTTATTGACAGGTGCACGGGACCAAGACAGGGCTTTCTTGCACATGGCACAAACGCTGGAAGCCAAATGGCGTCGTTAATCAGTGCCGCCATTGACAACAATCGGCTGCGATGGCTGGTCTAACGACTGACTGCGCCTTGCCCTTTGGCTCTTCAAAATCAAAGGGCGGGCAGCATCAGACTGAGAATAGGTGTAGGCAACACGGCGCTTGGGCCCAGACGCCGTCCCTAAATTATTCAAAACGGATTTAGCGAACGCATTGAGGTCAAGCGCCGTAGCGTCTGAACATTGACGCAGCGATGGCGGCAACCGGTCAACGTTTGGCGTTCGATCACGCAGTACGATACCCAACGACTGTAAGGCCTGACACACCACGGAAAACCCAGAGGGCCGCTCGCGCAGCGCAGGCAATTGTTGGTAGATTTGCGCATCTGATAAGAAACCACGACGCGTGCCGTATTCAAGCAACTGCACCAAAGCCGCATGACTCACGGCAGGACAGAATCGTTTTGAAACTTGCGGGTGCTTTAGGCGACGCTCTGACTTGCCACACAACAACTTGGCCAACATGACGTGGCCACGGGCTTGGGCAATCATCGAGGCCGTTTGTTCAGCAGTGCTGGTTAAATCAACATTGGCCCCAAAGCGCAATAGCAGAAGGCTCAATGCCATTTGACCAGTATCAGCAGCCAGCATTAGGGCATTCATACCCTGCGCGTTGTAAGCATTGACCGGATGACCTTTAGACAGGAAAAATGCCACGTCTTCCAATTGCCCTTCTCGGCAAGCCATTTCAAAAAAAACATGCATCTCACAACCTCACAAAAAAGTATTTGCGCATTGTGAAGGTGAAATCAATTGGCCGCCCTCGCACCCGGTCAAAAATAGCCATGGGGGCAAGCCGCAAGTAGCAGATCAGGCTGTCAAAAAAGCAGGCAAACAGCCGTTTTTGATAGCGCTAAAGATCAAATAAATCATTGAGTTTTTTGCGCGCGTCATCCTCTTGGCTGGATCGCTTGGGTGTGACCTGAGGGTATTCTTCGGCGACCCGATCCTCAAAGTAAGTGGCAGGATTGGGCGCGCGCGACAATCGCTGATAGATCTCTTCGGGTACGGGCTGATACGCTGTGATGGTTTTGTTGTCCCAAGTCAGCGTTAGGCACTGGTCACGTCTCTCATACGTGACCAGCCGAATGCGACCCGAAGAAAATGCTTGACTCTGCACTCCTGACCCCCTGATCTTAAGCCGCGCTGGCCGCCGTAAATTCTTTGGCTACTAGCTCGCAAGCGGCTTGGGTCACTTGCGCCGTGGTGGCCTTACCACCCAGATCTCCCGTGTGTAACGAGGGATCTGCTGTGACTTGTTCGATGGCTCGCATGGCAGCAACAGCCGCTTCCTGTTCGCCCAAGTGCTCTAGCAACATCACCACTGACCAGAACGTGCCAATGGGATTGGCCAGACCTTTGCCCATGATGTCAAAAGCCGAGCCATGGATTGGTTCAAACATGGAAGGGTAGCGTCGTTCAGGGTCAATGTTACCGGTCGGGGCAATCCCCAGACTGCCTGCCAGGGCAGCTGCCAAATCACTCAGAATGTCAGCGTGCAAATTGGTCGCCACAATCGTGTCTAAGGTCGTGGGGCGATTGACCATGCGTGCAGTCGCCGCATCGACCAACTCTTTGTCCCAGCGCACATCAGGAAATTCCAGGGCCACTTCGGCCGCAATTTCGTCCCACATGACCATGGCGTGACGCTGCGCGTTGGACTTGGTCACCA